>Ga0255755_1002530_pt1 | contig 14870 bp, 20 predicted proteins | sample 011ome_18_FD_179955 | JGI IMG/M metagenome (GOLD analysis project Ga0255755, IMG submission 179955) | Coastal salt marsh microbial communities from the Groves Creek Marsh, Skidaway Island, Georgia - 011501BT metaG (version 2) | ecosystem: Environmental > Aquatic > Marine > Intertidal zone > Salt...
TGGGTACTGACTTCTTCTTTTTCATAACGGTATTTATTATACAGAAATAATTAGACTTGTCAAGAACAATAGTCCACTAATTGCACCTAAAAATAAAAGTGCTACAAGGAATGCAAATAGAATTATTCGAGAGGGTGTTATTTTGAAAGGCTCGCCTGCTTTGCCTACGCCTATTACAGCCTTAAATGCTTCAACAATCAAAACCAAATACTGTTTAACCAGAACACAGCCAACATCATACCAAATGCACCTATCTGAACTATTGCTGGTATAACAACAAACATCTTCATAACATCGAAGTCGCCCGTCATAAAAAAGTCTTCACCGTTTTGCCAGTTGTGAACTTCTTCTGGTGTTGCTTCTGTATAGTTTTTAACTTCTTTCATTATTATCTCTGTGGATGCCAGGGTTGTATCCAGTATTTAAAAAATACTCTTAGTAGTTTTTGCATTACATTTTCTCCTCTTGTACATAATATATTGTATTGATATCTCTTAATCCGCGAAGAACACCTGCTATGTTATCAGTTTGCGTTGCAAAAAGTAATAATACATAGCAAGCCAAGTTCTTCATACCTGCGGTACAACTCCACCGACTGCCAATAAAAAGATAGATACAAGGGTCACTAATTCGATTGAATCACGTATAGATGTTGTTGTTACTGTTTTTAATTGTTTTTTTACTAACTCTGTCATTTGTTTCTCATTGTTGCCCAAATCAAAACACTGACATTCTACCGAGTAGTAGTCTGAAAAATTGTATCTTGTAAGGGAAATACTATATTACAATAACTTATAATGTAATATTAATTGTATTTATAAAATGTTTTAAGATAAGGCCCGTATTTAGGCAGTTTTTGATATCTGTATATCTGATAGGTTATTGCAATAGTCAAATGGACAAACCGTTCCACTTGGTTCAGGCATTTCAAAAGTGTCATTGTAAACATTTCCATAATCTTTTGCACCACACCAACTGCTTTTGACATCACCTTTCATATCAATATTGAACTTTTCCATTCCAATACTACACTTCATACCTTTAAAGGTATTCAGTTTGTCATTTACTATTTGATCCAACTCATAGTATAAGGTTTTGTCATCATATTCAAATGTTATTAACCAATCACTTGGGTGTGGTTTAGGTGGAGGTGGAGCATTGGGGTCTGGTGGTGGAGCATCTGGATTCTCTAACCAACTTTGCTTTTGCATTATAAACAATTCGTCACTGGTATAATCATAAAAGTTCTGCCCCATTCTAGCATTTCTATTGTTTAATTCTTTTACCAGCATAGTTTTAACATTGATGTTTACATTCCAATAGTCTTGCGTACTTCCTTGTTTAAAACAATCTCGTATCAAATAACTTATTCTATCGCACTCGTGTACTTTGCCTTCTACTCCTGCTAAATGAAAACTACAATATATTGAATCTTTTATTTCCTCAACTACTTCTATCATATGATTGTAGTCCAGACTATCTATGTGGTAACTGTAAACTATTTCATCTATTAAATGTTTTGCTTCATTCCACCATCTAACTGTTCTACTACCATTAGTAAACATAAATGTTGTAACGTTGTTGTAGTTTGTTTTAATATGGGATAGCAGTTCAAGTATACCAGGCATTACTGTTACTTCACCGCCTATGAACTCTATAGTTATATGGTCTTTATGTTCTGCAAAGACAGGCAAGAACTTGTCAACTGCATCGATATATTCTTGTATTGGTCTCCAAGGATAGGAACCATTATGCAATTCGCTAGGACAATATTCGCAACTAAAGTTACAACTGTTGCCCAAACTCCATTGAATTCGAATTGTGTGACTTGCGTCTTTACCTAAAGGACTTACTACTCTTTTAAGAATAGACACATCTGCTTAAGGCTTCTGTTCCGCCGAATAAGTAAATGCGTGGAAGTTCCTTTCACTAAATGTACCATCACCGTTATCAACTGTGTAGACTTCCTGAGCATTAATAACGTTTGAACTATTAACCTCAGAAACAAATATACCAATGTTAAAGTGTCTTGGGTAAGCAACACCATTTGCATCTGTACCAATTAGTACAAAGTTATAAAGTGTATCTGCACTTATGCCTGACATTGAAGTTGAGTCTGCTGTAATTCTGTTGTTTGCACCATCAAGTGTAAAGATGCTTGGTAAACTAGCATAACTGGCTGATGTTATAGTAACACCTGATCCAATATCTAAATCAATACTAACTGAATCTGTCTTTAAGAAGTTACCTAAAGATCCTGCAGGACTATTCCATACAGTTGCATAGTAACTATTTTCTAAATACACAATGTTATTAGGTGTAGTACTATATGTAGATTCATCTCTGAATAGCATACCTGTTAGTGATTGTGAAACTAAGTAGTTTTTAATACTTTCTGAATCAAGTGTGCCATTCGAACTATTTTTTTCAATGGCTATAGCCGCCGCACCTGCTACAATGGCACAAGAACAACTTGTTCCACTTGATAGTCTATAGTCAGATGTAGTATTGTGTGTAGCAACTGTTACATTAACACCTGGAGCAAATAAATCTAATTGCTCACCATATGGGTTAAGTCCTGTTCCAGTTGAATCTGATCCTGGAGGAAAGTTAGTGAAAGATGTCATAGCATCTGTTTGGTCACTTGCGCCTACAGTAATAATAGTATCTAAACCTGCTGGGGAGAAGTCGTTTATGTCTTGTCCGTGGTTTCCAGCCGCCGCTACTATAACTGTGTTTTTATTTGTTCTTAACCATTCGCACACATAATCAATTACGGGGGATTTGTTTGTGTACCAAGGTGTACAAATTACCTGGGGCAATGTTCTGTATCTGAACATTTCGTTGTTCAAAGAAACGTTTGAAAATCTAATAGTATTATCTGTAGTTGATAAGGCGTCCCACTCATTTTCAATATAAATAATTCTGCCTATTCTGTATGCTTCAATCTCATTAAAGCCTTCAACTATGTCTTTAAGGTCACCAATACCGTCTGCATCGTGAATCTTACAGTTATGTAAGTGTGCATCTCTGGCAACACCTACTGTCTCTCCAACAATCAAACTAGCCATTGCAGTACCGTGTCCTGTTGCGTCTTGATAGTCGCCAGTTAATGTTGTGTGAACATTTTTAATTGTTGCATTAGCAAATTCGTCGTGGTCAGCATCGATACCGCCATCCATTAAATATACGTTTACGCCATCACCTGAATAGGTTGCGTCAAATTCTGTTCTTAAAGGTAAATTTCTAGTTACCAATCTTTGCAAATGCCAGTGACTTGTTGTTTCACTTGTTACAAATGAGTTTGCTGAAGTACCTTCTTTAAAATCAAATCCAGTTAAACTATCTATACTATCAACATTGGCTGATGGAACATCAACTAATAGTAAGGATTTATTGTCTTCTGTCAGTTCATTATATCTTTTTGAGACTGTACCACCCAGTCCCGTGATTGCCGTATTGGCAGTATCGCCTGCCTGGTCAATTTTAACTATGAATTCTGCCATTCTTTTTCCCCGAGTTGTTTATATTCGTTTATAATATCTATTTCAAGTACAGGAATAGATATTATCTTTTCAAGATGTTTTCTAAATCTATTGTCAAAAACATCGTGTTGTTCATTATATTTATCTACATAGTAACGTTTTACTCCTTCGAAGCCGGTATATTTGTTGCTTTTAGGAACTACATCAAACCCTCCTGCAGAGTAATAATGCTGTCTTTGTAAGTAAAACATCTGCATTTGTAGGTAGTTTCCAGTTTTATTACTTTTTAATATATTGTAAACTGCATCATTTAATTCCACAGTATTTATGGATTTGTCTACTATCTCATCATTTAGTGTATTAACGTCAACCCTAGTTTTTTCATACAAGTCTCTGTACTTTAATAATGTTTTATCTACATTAGATAAATGTGTTTGTTTAATTGTTTTGTAAGTGCATAATGCTAAAGATGTGTTATAATAATGCAAGTTTCCTAAATCACAACCTTTATCACTAAAGAATAAATCATACACCATAGAATTGTTTTCTGGTACAAGTAATGGTTTTTCACTAAATTTACCTTGTTGACTCATTATTGGTGTAAAAAAGTTTCCTCCTATTGCTAAATCCTCTCCTATTATATCAAATAATTTTAAATGTAAACATAATTGAGGACTAGTACATTTGTAAGCCGTTCCATAACTAATAAACTCACCGCTATCAAAAAAGTTAGCAAAGTTTATATCAATATATTGATATGGTATGTCTAACTCTTCGCAAGTTTGTACGGCATATTGTATATCATAATCATTATAACATATACCGTTGTCCATCCATCTGCCTATCAAACATTTAACTTTTTTGTGTTTGTGAAATAGTCTAAGCATTATATCACTGTCTAGTCCACCACTACAACATAATGTAATATTTTTATGACCACTAGTTGCTTCTAGTATATTGTCACTCCAACTTAAATCGTTAATTGTTTTATCTTTGAAATTATACATTACTCTATTTGTAATGTTATCTATCAGTATTGTTTTATCTTGATAATCTCGTTGTTCCATATTATGCCAATCCGGCAAATACGTTAAATGAACCGCTCATAATAGGATGACCACACGATGTAAGGTCTCCCATTCGTGCTACAGGTCTACCATTAAAAAGCACAGCCATAGGTGGTGAAAATGCACCTGTTACAATTTTACTTACCGCACAGGTTGGAACGTCTGGGGCCGGTGGATGAGGTGCTATTGAATCTCCTAGTAATGCGGCTGGTAAACCGTTAACTAGTACAGGACCAAACGGAAGTACTGAGCCTGGGCCTAATATAGGTCCAATTGCCATATCTATTCCAATTCTTGCTACTGGTCTCATACAAGTATTTATCTATTGTAAATACTAGCCTGTTAAGATTTGTTTGTCAGGTGAGGAAGGTCTAATAATATTTGATGTACTTTGCTGATATGCATCTGCAACTTCAGAATCTGTTTCAACTAATGCCAAGACACTATTAATATTAATTGTTGTAGGACCAGGCTTACAACTAAAGATCCAAGGAACTAATCCAACTCCGCCTTGTGGTGTAGGACTAAGTGCTAATGGTTTATCGATTGATAAAGAAGTATCATCAGCCTCTTGAAAACTAGCAACGACTTCTTCGCCACTTGCTAATTTAATTGTTATGGTATCGTGTTTTGTTAATTTGTCTAGTATTGCTTTCATACAACTACTTATGTTGTATTATAAGTTGAAGCCTTTGAAAGTGGTGTCGTCAACGTCTTGCTTAGTGCCGCCAATTACATAACTACTGATTTCTGTTTCTTGAGGTGCTACTTGTACACTACCTCCGGTTATCCAAGATTGAGTCCAAGGTAAAGGATTTGTTCCTGTGCTGTATGGAGTATCTAAGCCTACTGCTCTCATTCTTTTACCAGCAATAAACTCTACATACTGCTTTAACAGTTCTGCATTAAGTCCAATAATACTTCCATCTTTGAACAAATAGTCTGCCCATTTCTTTTCTTGTTCAACAGCATCAAAGAACATCTGTCTGCATTCTTCTATAGATTCTTTGGCAATTTTTTCAAAGTCTTTGTCTTCACGTGGAAGAAGTTTTAGCATTTGTTGGGTGCTAGCCAAGTGAACGTTTTCATCTCTAGCAATAAATTTAATAATTTTTGCATTACCTTCCATTCTTTTGAGTTCAGCAAATGCCCAACTACAAGCAAATGAAACATAAAAACGTACACCTTCTAATATGTTTACACTCATTAAGCATTTCCAAATACGTCTTTTATGCTCATACTCGTCATACTTTTTACTACCTTGTTCTCTAAGTCTATTGTATTCTATCAGTTTATCATAGTTTTCTGTAATACTATCTGCACAATCACATATCTCTTTGATATCTAACATCTCATCAAAAACTTTGCTTGGGTCAGGATATACGTTTCTGATAATATGTGTATAACTTCTACTGTGAATAGTTTCACTGAATGCCCAAGTTTCAATCCAGGTCTCTAATTCTGGAATACTAACAATAGGCAAAAAAGCAAGATTAGGTGAACGACCTTGTACACTATCTAATAGTATTTGCCTTTTTAAGTTACTGGTAAAAATATGTTGCTCAAAGTCTGTTAGGTCTTTGAAGTCTTTACTGTCCTTGGTAATATCTACTTCTTCTGGACGCCAAAAAAAACCTAACTGCTTATCTGTTAAGTTATCAAACTGTTTGTACTTTAATGTATCAAACCTTTGCATTCCAAGTCCACCATTGGTGTCTAAAAACATCTTAGCCTTTGTGTGGTCTGATTTATTTTTTACGTCTAATACACTCATTTAAATTTTACAACTCTCGCAATCTTCGTCATCTAGTTCGCCTGCCTCTAAGTCAGGTAGTTTGTCATCTTTGTTAATATCTATCTCACCTTGTCCATCGTATGTGTTATTGTAATATAACTGCTTACCGCCATACTTATAAAACATTAGAAGATCCTGAATCAGCACACTCATTGGTACTTTTTCATCTTCATAGTGTTCAGGATTGTAAGAAGTATTTACCGAAATCCCTTGGTCAATGTACTTTTGAAGTACAGCCATTATTTTTAAATAACCTTGTGGGGACTTCTGCTCCCATAGTAAATCATATTTATTTTTATAATATGGGAAGCCTGGTACAACCTGTTTGAGAATACCGTGTTTGCTTTGTTTAATACTTACAAAACTTCTTGGCGGCTCAATACCGTTTGTACTGTTACTAATTTGTGCAGACGTTTCACTGGGCATAAGTGCCATCAATGTACTGTTTCGAATACCTGTTTCTTTAAGTTGCTTACGCAAACCTTTCCAGTCCAATCTTTCTTTGTGTTTAACTAAATCATCGACATCTTTTTTGTATGTCTGGTTAGGTGTTATGCCTTGTCCATATTTTGTTTCTGGTGTGCCAGGACAAGCACCTTTTTCTACTGCGAGATCGGCACTTGCTTTAATTAAACTGTAACTCCAAACTTCTGCCCATTCGTCAACTAATTCTAAGTTAGGATCTTGATAATTTGTATCATTCTTTGCTAACCAATATGCAAAGTTGATAATACCAATACCTAGTGGACGTCTTTTCATTGTGCTGAGTTGTGCCGCTAGTACTGGATACTCTTGATAGTCAAGTAATTCGTCTAACCCTCTAACAGCAAGATTACATACTTTCTCCATATCGCTGAAATCTTTTATTACTCCCCAATTGATTGCACTCAAAGTACACAAACTAATTTCGCCTTCTTCATCTGAAATGTTGTTCAAAGGTTTTGTGGGTAAATCAATTTCACAACATAAGTTACTTTGTCTGATAGGTGCTACTTCCTCAATAAATGATCCGTGTGTATTTGCGTGGTCAACATTCATCAAGTAAATTCTGCCTGTGTCTTTTCTTTCTGATACAAACGAACTAAACAATTCAATAGCAGGAATAGACTTCTTCCTAATACTTGTTTTACGTTCTGCCGCTTCATATAATTCTTTAAACTTGTCTTGGTCTGTAAAGAATGAATCGTAAAGTCCAGGAACATCTTTAGGTGAGAACAATGTGATGTTGCCACCGCTGATGAGCCTTTCATACATAAGTTTGTTAAACTGTACACCATAGTCCATATGACGTACACGATTGTCTTCTGTGCCTTTGTTGTTCTTTAGCACCAGTAAGTCTTCAACTTCTAAGTGCCAAATTGGGTAATATAAAGTGGCGGCTCCTCCCCTTACTCCACCTTGGGAGCAACTCTTAACCGCCGATTGAAATAATTTATAGAAGGGAATAACGCCTGTGTGAGTTGCGTCTCCGCTCCTAATAGGTGAGCCAATTGCTCTTATGTTACCAGCACCAATACCGATGCCTGCCTTTTGGCTTACATACTTTACTACAGCACTAGACGTTGCGTTAATGCTATCTAAACTGTCATCAGTTTCAATTAATACACAACTGCTAAACTGTCTTTGCGGTGTTCTAACACCTGCCATAACTGGCGTAGGTAAACTAATTTTGAATGTACTAATAGCATCATAGTATGCTTTTACATATTGTAATCTAGTTTCTGCTGGATACTTGCTAAACAAAGTAGCCGCAATCATCATATATGCTACTTGTGGTGTTTCGTAAATTTGACCTGTTGCTCTATTCTGTACTAGGTACTTACCACGGAACTGTTCCATAGCCGCATAGGTTAATACCTCATCTCTGTCGTGCTTGATGTATGTTTGCAGAATATTGATTTCATCTTTGGTGTATAGTTTTGTAAATTCTGAATCATAGAATCCTGCATCAATGTTTTTATCTATAATATCACATAAGCAAGGTGGCTCGAACATACCATACACTTGTTTTCGCAAATGATAGTTGATTAGCCTACCTGCTACATATTGATAGTTAGGAGTATCTTCTGAGATAAGATCTGCGGCACTTTTAATAAGTGTCTCTTGTACATCTTCAGTCACAATGCCATCATAGAATTGTATATTACTACTTATTTCAACTTGGCTGGCACTAACACCTGTGATGCCTTCACAAGCATATTGTACTACCTTATGTAATTTATCGATATTTAAATCTTCAAGAGTACCGTCTCGTTTTCTTACCTGCATTATGAGACCTTATTGACTATCGACTAATGCTTTGAATTCTGTGAATCCGCCTATTTTTTCACCATCGACTATAATTTGTGGGAATGTTCTAGCACCTGGAAAAGTTTCAAATAACTCTTCTCTGCTAAAGTCTTCATCTAACATTTTGTATGTTAGGTCATATCCTTTTGATTCTGCTAGTGCTTTTGCCTGAATGCAGTAGGGACATTGTTGTTTGCTGTATATTTCTACTATCATTAGTTTACTTTCCTTTGTATGTCTGAATTATTTCCTATCGTGTTAAAGATTAGAAAATCTTCCTTTATGTTATTATAATTATCTATCTTGCCAGGTGTAATATTAAAACATTGATTGTCTATCATAAAAACTAATCCTGCTTGACCAGTGATATGATTATCTACTATATGCCAAGTTGCATTATTATAGCACACTTTGTCTAGTGCTGTCAACGTATCAAATAATAAAAGATTAACACCGCTATAACAAAACATTTTGTTTGCTAAGATATCCCAGCAATCAGGCCAAGATTTGTGAGTGTAATAATCAAAATTGTTACTATCATATTTAACCAAATTGAAACATTCAACTATGGTTTCAGGGGAACTAGAGGCGTGAATTTTTCTGAAGTCTCTCCAGGCGTCTAATCGTTTTTGAGGTGTGGTATGTCTATCTAATATCATCCAAGCCATTTGCGGACAATAAACTTCATATTGACAGTTTGTCCTGTGGCATTGGTTGTACTAGTTACAATGTTTGAACCGGAGAACGCAACACTGAATGTCACTCCTCCTGATATACCATTAGATATTTCTACCCCTTGGTCATCTATTGATGCTACTGAATTTGTGCTGTCTGCTGTGATGAATAACTGTCCTGTTTTCCTATAATAAGTTGCTCCACTTACATACTTTAAACTGTACTCTACTACAACTACGTCATTGATTGTGCTGTCAAAAGTTAAGTCTGCATTTGTAGTTGGGCCACCATTTGGAACACTTGTTTGTAATGGTTGACTAAACAATGTTGCGGATGATGTAGAAGACAATCCAGTAAGCAACTTCAAGTTGGTATTAAGATCCATTAAACCTTGTATTTCAGAACTTGTGGTTTCATAATACAATTTGTTTGCTAGGTCTACAAAATTTTGTGCTTCACGTTTTCCTAAAAACGTAATCTCTTTTGTGTCTGTGTTAATAGATGGAGAATAAACATTTGTATTTGCACTGGCAGGATCTCTTGCATAATGACTTGCATACTGAATATCATTAACAATATTTACTGTGTTAGATCCAACTAAGTCATCTAAATACTTTTCAAGTTGCCCTTTGATAGAATTATCTGCTTTAGTAACAGAACCGCCTGACATTTGTAAATTTGCAGGTATGTTATCAAAAGTTACATCTAACCCTGTGTCACTTGACAAATATATTCTATTGCTATTTGTAGGGACTTCATATGCCTTTATAAATGTATTAGAACTATTAACTGCATTAATAATAGCAGTAACATTACTTAAACCATTTAAACTAATATTTGCATTGTTATTTGCATTTGCTGTTTCACGTACATCAATTGTGTCCGAAACGCCTAAAGGAGTAGTTATACTAATATTTCCTGATGATTCAACAAATGGCGATAAATGTATATTAGAATTCAACGCAATCCAACCTGTGGAGTTTACACTATCATACACTACTTGGTCACTCGATATCTGTCTGTGGGTTGGAATATTGTATTCTTCATAAAACCCTTTCGATCCACTTGCTCCTATGTTGCTCGTAGACTCTAACAGATGTCGCACAGCGACGTTTCCGTAGAAGTTTAGAGTAATAGTATCACTTGATGCAGGTGTTTGCCCAAACTCGATTTTTTGTACTCCAGTTTGATTTGTACTGCTTTCAATTCTATATTGATTACTGTTTAAACTTGATTTGTTCGTAACAGAACTGGCCTCAAGTAGTTCTCCATTTTTCATAACAACAACATCCGTTGCAGTAAATCCTGCATTGGTTGTTTGGTTTTGAATAATAGCAGTATTTGTGCTGTTGGTTATTGCTGTTCTAAATACAGGTCCTGCGTATAGATGACCTGCACTATCGTTACAATCAAATGTAAACGAATCTGTTACGCCGTCAAACTCTGATGAGCCTAACTTTTTACTTGGTAATGTGAATCTTATAAAATTATTGTTTATGAAGTTGTTAGCATAGGTAACACCACTTAAAACATTGTTGACTGTTGCAACATTATGTTTGAGTCCAGTTGTATCGTAGTCTGGATCTAATCCAATATATACTTCATTACTGTCTGTTGCTAATCCAATTTCACCTGGACGTAATGGAGAAGGTAGGTCTGCTTTTAAACCTCTTCTATTTTGAATCCTCGATATTACTATTTTTGCCACTTATTAAAACTCCGTTAGTGTAAGTATTTATCATTTCTGGAGTTTGTAATAATCTTCTAATCTCTGTAACCATTTCTTTGTATACTCTTCGAACTCGTCACCTTCTATTGTAAACTCTTTGAAATCTCCTTCTCTGTCTATCATAAAAATAGTTACTCTGCTTATGTCTGTATCAAACATTTCATTGTGTGCAATAGCATACGCACACCCCTGCATAAAATAATCTTCAATCCATTCTCTTTTTTTAATTTTTCTTGCAGTTTTAAAGTCTATGATAGTAGGCTTGCCTTCGTAAACTCCTATGCAGTCACTAGTTCCAGCAAATAAACCCTTTGCAATTAACCCTACCTCAACACCCCATATCTCATCTACTTTACTAACACCTTCAGTAATCATATTGTTTACCATAGGTTTAGCCATTTCTGAGATAACATTGTTGCCTTTAATCTCATAATCTTCGCCTAGTATATATTTTTCTATAGCATTGTGTACTTTGGTACCTAAGCCTGCGGCTTCAGTGCTGATACGAGTTGCTTCTTGTTCTCCTACACGTTTACGCCAAGCAATTAATCCTGATTTATCTCCTGTTGCAGATAGAATAGTTGTGACACTAGGCACAGGATTATTGTCGTCTCCTGTATATTGTCGTTGTCCGGATTTTGCTGTTACTCTTTTTAGAGTAGGGTATTCATATTTTTCTTTGAGAAGACTTACCAAGTTATTGTCCATATAAGTGTGTTACCTGTTGTTGAGTTATTACTTATACTTACCGTATATCCTAAATCAGTGAAGTGTTTTTTGACTACATTAATTTGGTCACTCTTGTTCGCGTCTGTTGTAACACCATTATATGCTTGGTAGTATGATACTCCTGTTGTAATGGTTGTGCCTGTGCTAACACTAACTGTTAGGTTTCCGGCATCTACTTGGGTTAATACGTTGGCTTCTAATGCTCGTATTTCATTTAATATGAGACTGCTATCTCTTGTTTTTTTTCTTGCTTCTGTGGCGTTAATAAAAACTGTACTCATACTAGGTCGTCCTTAACACCTGCCATAGCATTATCGTTTGCCATATCTTGTACTCTGTCACCTAATTCGTCTTGTCTTTCAGCAGACATATCTATTACATCTGCTTCAGTATCAAGAACAATTTCGTTACCTTGTACATCTTTTACTGCAGGTATTTCTTTTAATATTGTTCTAAGGTACTCATCATCTATGCTGTGATTCATATCTGTGAGGTTTTTTATTAGTTTGTTAAAGTCTAGGCTAAGAAGATTTCTTCCTTTAGCCACAAATATCATATCACGTATATCTGACTTCAAAGCAGAGTCAGAATCTAACTCATTAATGATATGAAAGAGTCTCATTACTTGAGTTCTCTACCTAAAGGGTCATCTACAGGACCTGCATTAGCATCTGCACCTGCAAAGTCGTCTAACTCATCTCCGCCCATATCGTCCATATCGCCCATATCGCCTATTGGATCTATTTGAGCGTCTGGATCTTCCATATCTGTTGATATCAAAGGTTCTGCTCCAGTAACACCACCAATAGCACTATCGACTTGTTCTTTGGCATCTTTTAGTTGATTTAATAATCCTTCTAATGCTGATCCAACGTTTTCACCAAATGGTTGTGCTTTCTCAATACCTAATTGACCTCTCATTTGGTCAACAATAGCAGGTAAATCTTCGTTGAATGCTCTACCTACATCTTCTACTGCATCTTGTATTTGGTCACTTAATGCTCTTGCGGCTATTATTACTTCTGCTTCTTCTACTTCAACATCTTCAGTAATAAATTCTTCTGGATTATTTTCTATGTATTCGCTAATTAATTTAAGAGTTTCTGCTAATTTTTGCTCGTCTAAACTTTTCAGGAACTTCATAGCATCTGGAACAGATGCATCAATGCCTTTGCTTTTTAAAATGCTAACCATTGCTTTAGCCTGAGACCTGTCATCTCCTGAAGCACTTGAACCTAATTTTCTATAGGCGTGTTTGTACTTAGGTAACTTGCCGTCGACTGCATCAGTATATTCACTGCTTACAACTTCTTCTTCGGCTCCACCTTCTTGTAAATTGCGAATGTGCTCTTGCACCATCTCACCTAGTTTAAACATAATCATATCTGCTGGATATCTTACTGGCATAATCTCATAAGATTTTCTAGCACTATCCATTGCTTGATCATAATCATCACCGGTTGCCATACAACCTAATGCGTGGTCTTTTAGTTCTTCGAGACATTTCTCATAAACTTCTCCTTCAAAGTACATACCTTCTGCTAACATATTTGTATATGCTGATTTCAGCATAATATTTTTAGCATACATTGGGTCACGTTGAAAATATGTAGAATTTGCTTTGATATTTACAATATTTTCTTCAACTGATTTTAAATTTTCTTGAAGTTTTTTTAAAGAAGTCACTTCAACTTTATAACCATATTGCTCTTTAAGGTTAGAAGAAATTTTATCTAAATTCTCTAGATTACTATTTTTAAATTCTTTAACTAACATAATAGATTCCTTAATATATTGTAAGTATTTATCTATTATGCAAGTTTAAAAGATGTTTTCAGATAAACTCTCTATACTCATAATAGCAACATCTAGTTTTTCTGTGCTTACAGAGTGCTTTGCAACGTAGATATCGTACTTGTCATCGGTATATGGATCAGCATTTTCCATTAAATGCTCATACAGAGTAACTTCTGCCAAGGCACTTACATACCGTTTTTCTAAATTTAGAAGTCTTGAGATGGTAGCATCGTCTTCTGTAAATATTTGTGCATTTAACCCTGCGGCAATAAATCTAGCAACACCAACTAATAAAATACCAGAGTGTACATCATCGTCTTGTTTAACATTATAAACAGTATACGATTCGTCGTCTTCTATGCACCAATCGTACATTTCGTTAGAATTTACATAGTCTTCTATTAGATTTTCTAATAAACTAGATATAGTTTTTTTGTCTGACGTGTTTGTAAGCATTTGTACCATCCTTTAATTTTACTAATTTTACGATATCTCTTTGACGCATTTGGTCTAACAAATATCCTTCCCTTTCTGCCAATCCATTCTTTGCGATTGGGCCGAATTCTACTAACCTCTCAAATAATTGAGATTCTTGACTGTTTAAAAATGTTGTATAACCTTTACTGTTCTTTATACTTCTCATTTGTCGTAGATGCCTTTTCCTATTGCACCCTTTAAAGATGTATGCTTACTTTTCTTCTTTGAAGGCTTTCTTTTAATTATGTTTCCGCTGTTCATATTGTGCGCCACACTGGCTACTGCACCTGCACTAGTGGCTCCTGCACTAGCACTTTCTTCTATATTATAGTACATTTCAAATACTTTGTCAATGTCTTTTGCCTTCATAATACTATTTATTCTATTTAATGTAGTCTTTGAACTTCTTTTGCAATACTTTGAGCATCCTGATGCATCACTTTATCGTCTGGATGTAAAAAATATAAGTATCTAAACAAATCTTCTGGTTGAAAAATAAATTTTGTTTCAAATGCTTTTTCAACTTCTTGGGTAATTTGTCTTTTAATTAAATCTCCTAACTCCATTGTTTTTAACTGCTCTATAGATTCATCTACTGCCGCTACCAAGTCCTTGGAATGATTGTAAGATTCAAGAACTGATTTTGCATCATCAGGTGATTTTGTCTCTTGTAACTTTATAAAAAACTCATTAGTGGTTTCGACTCTTATAGGAAGTTTGTCTGCATAGGATCTAAATATTGCAACAAATGTTTTTATAATATCTATACTTTCACTAATTGATAAAGACTCATATGGTTTATCTGGTAATAGTTTTAACAAGTAAGT
>Ga0255755_1002535_pt1 | contig 14852 bp, 7 predicted proteins | sample 011ome_18_FD_179955 | JGI IMG/M metagenome (GOLD analysis project Ga0255755, IMG submission 179955) | Coastal salt marsh microbial communities from the Groves Creek Marsh, Skidaway Island, Georgia - 011501BT metaG (version 2) | ecosystem: Environmental > Aquatic > Marine > Intertidal zone > Salt...
TCCCTCTCTCTCTCTCTCTCTCTGACCTCTCAGCACGAGATATATTCTCTTAAATCTCTCTAGAATTATATTCTCGTTACGAATTTTTTTATGCCGCTTCGAGAGAAAAAAGACTCCGCAGAGTACTACGAAGCGGTTCTGTCTCTGAAAAGCACAGGCCTTACTTACCGCACGAAACAATTGAGTAGTCTTTGCTCTGTGTGCGAGAGAGACATTGTCGAAAACGCACTCGAGACTTTTGTCGCGCTCTTCGCACTCGAGAACTCTTTCACATTCTTCTCGATTTCTGTCTCCTCCTCTGTGCGATTCTTTCAGAACCACAACGAGAGATGATACCTCTGCGCGGTGTGGTTTTTCGCGGGTGTATTCACATGTGTTTGCATGTGTTTGACTTAAAATGTTCTTCTTTTGAACCGTTTTTTTCTTTTTTCATCGTCGTCACAAAAAAAGCGATTCTTCCTTCGCGCGCGAGAGACGCTTTTTATTCTGAATCAGAAGACGCGAAGAAGTTAAAGAAGAAGACAAAGCGCATCAAAAATGATGTTCTCCTCTTCGCGCGGCGCGACTTTAACGACGACTCCTTCGATGACCGCTGCTTTTCTGCGAAGACGACTTCGTTCTTCTTCTTTATTCGCTTCTTCTTCTTCTTCTTCGTCTTCCGCGAGACGATTTTCTCGCCTGGCGGCGATTTCCGATAACCCAAAGAAGAAGACGAAGAATTCTTCTTTCCCTGTAGAAGAAGACGACGGTGCTCCTCCTCCTCCTCCGTATGTATTCGACGACGAAGACGAAGACGCAGAGGAACGCGACGACGAAAAGGACGACGACGTGATGGAGAAACTGATGATGAAAAGACGAACGTACAGCAGACGGAGAAAAGAGACCAACATCGTACGCGGGAACAAGAAGACGATTCAATCGCCTCTTACTCCTACCACTACTCCGAATAAAGTGGTACAAAAGTACAAGAAGAAAGACGTGCTTTTCCAACAGGCGGTGGAGAAGGACATCGAGGAGGCGATTTTTGTGCACGACGAAGAACAGAAGGAGGAAGAAGAGAAGGAGAGATGGAGCGCGAAATCAGAGAACGAATTGGTGGAGGAGTTTTCGAGGTTGTTGCGGGTATCGGAAGGGACCATGAACGCGCCTTTGCAAGCGTTTCGGTTCGCGCGGCGGTACTTTCTCGAACGAGAGGATGATGATAGTGAGTTTAGCAGGGGGGAGTCGTACTCGCAGTCTCGGTTTTTTAAGAAGATGAACGTGGCGCAACACCACGGGCCGTTTTTTGACCAGTGCGCGAAAGCGAACGCGTTTGAGTTGATGATGGAGTATTACGGTTTGTTTGATCCGAGGGACGATAAGATGGACGGCGGACGGTTGGCGAATGCGTTTATATCGAGAATGTCGAGGGAGATGAGAGACGGGGAGAATAACGACGAAGGATTCGATTTGAACGCGTCGACGACAAAAAGCGCGAAAAAGAACCGCAACCAAAGCAACAACATTAAAAACAACAACGCGTTTTACTTTGAATTCGTGAGACAAGCGTTTGAAATGTCGCTGACGAAGAATGAATACACGGTTTCGGCGTTTTTAAAAGCGTGCGGGAAAGCGAATCGACTGAACGATGCGAAGAAAGCTTTCGAGAATATGAAGAAAAATGGTACGCCCAAAGCGATCGTGTATCGTTCCTACATCGATTGTTGCGCGAGCTGCGCGGATTGCGAGGAGGCTTTAGAGACGTTTCGTCAGTTCAAAGTGGACGTACTAGGTAAAGATAAACGAATTCGAGACGATACGGACGCGGTGCGAGCGTTCAATGGCGTCATCGCGGCGGCAAAGAATGCGAGGAACGTCAACGTTGCGAAAAGTATTTTCCAAGAACTCACCGAGGACTTTGCGTACTTAGCGCCGACGGAGATTACGTACGGTGCGGCTATCACGGCGGCGGCAAACGCGTCTCCGATACCGGATTTAGAATTTGCTTTGGAATTATTCAATCGATCGAGAGAGGATCCGAGCGTTCAAGGCGACATGAACAAATACATCGTTTCCGCAACCTTGTCGTGTTTACAAAGATCGTTGGCGGTCGGGGCTTTTACCGAATCGAACGCTAAAGCTGTCGCGTTGGCGAAGAACATCACGAGACCACTTTTGCAAAGGTACGAGGAAGAATCGAAGAGACTTCGCGAAACGAACAAACTCAACAACGGTAAAGATGATTATTTTAACGTCTCGTCGCAAGTCTTTAGCGCTTTAGTGTCTGTGTATGCGCGCGCAAACGACGTCGAATCCGCGATGGATATCATCGAACAAATGCAAAAACTCGGGTTTGCCGTGAATCGACACATCCTGACGTCTGCGTTGACGGCGTGTCGACCGAGGGCAGACGATGCGAACGGCCAAGCGATGGCTACGAAAGGCGTGGAATTATTCGAGCAATCGAACAAATCTGTGTGCGAAACGTCCTCCGTCGCGAGTGCGGCTATGTTTCTGTACTTTCATCTCGGCGATGTAAAGAAAGCGACGGATTTATACGACACGGTGAAGCTCAGAACGAATGAAAACAGCACGCTGGATAACCAAATTCTTTTCAACACGATGTTGTTACACTGCGCAAAGAAGACGAAATCGCACACGTCGAGTAACAACGCCGAAAATGCGATTTCAATCTTTCGCGATATGCGACGAGCAAACGTGCCCGCAACGGAACGCACGTATTCTCTAATGCTTACTGCTTTAGGAACGCACGGGAATCGGTTTACAGACGTCGAGAAAGTGTACAAGTTAGCCAATCGCGATCCGAACGTTCTCGTGAACGATTTCATGCGCACGGCGTGGATGGATGCAAACGTGAAAGCACACCGAGTCGAAGAAGCTTTAGATGTGTACGATTCTATTATCGAGTCGTACTCTAACATCGAAGAGATTGGGGAAGATACAAGCAGCAACGCGTCGCCGTCTATTGTTACGTTCGGAAGTGCCTTGTTCGGGTGCTTGACCATGAGCGTCGAGCGCGAAAACGTTGACGTTGCGGCGGAGAAGGCGTATAAAATTTTCGCGGATATGGCCAAATTCAACGTCGTACCGAACGATTGGTGTAGCAATCTCTTCGTGAAAGTCATCTCTCGAGCCGGACGCGTCGAAGATACCATATCGGAACTTAAATCTATAATCAAGTGCGGTGGTTCCATTCAAGACGACACGCTCGAAGGCGTCGTGCGCGCTTTGTGCCGAGCCGGATACCCCGAACGAGCTTTACGCGTATACAAATGGCTTCGCTCGAGACAATCGGACAACGAGAACAAAAGCATGAAAGCGACGATAAAAACAAGTACTTCCGTGGCACCGAAACAAGTCGCGTACTATCACTTAACCCGCGGAACATTTCAAGATTTGGTACAATCGTGCGCCGACAACGGCTTTCTCGCTGACGCTTGGAATCTCGTCGAGAGACGCAAGAAGTACCATTCTGGCGGAAAGATGACGGTTGCTGAAGAACTCGGTCCGTTAGCCATGGGGTCTCTCTTCAAAGCCGTCGCACGAAACGCGGAAGTTGTCGAACAAGAGGTTGACTTCATGAGCAAGACGAAGACCATGGCGAAACTTGCGATTGAATCCGAAACCTCTCTGTTTGGCGCGGACGTTTTGTGCGCGCTCGTGGAAGCATTCGCGCGATCCGGCGATCTCGCGTCCGCCATGGAGTTTTGGGAATACTACGAGAAACAAAACAGCGAAGCAGATGACTTACCGAGAAAGATGAAAAAAATCAACCCGTATCAAAAAGATACCCCACGATCGAAAATGTACGGCGCGCTCATCGACGAATGTTGTCGACTCAACGAAGTCTCCTCCGCCTTGAGCGTATTCGATAAAGCGAAAGATGCCGAGGTCGGTTTGAACACCGTCACCTTGGCGTTCTTGGAATCGTGCTGTCGACGATCGAGAGTGGACGAATGGCGCGTGTTTGACGTGTGCGCGCAGATGCGCATACAGTCGGAGCAGAGAAAGTCCATGAAGAATCCGCAAGCGCAGCGTCCTTTGTTCTCGCACCACGTCACCGGAGATTTGGAATACGAAACCTCGAACGGCAAAGAATCTACAGTCGACGCGACGATAACGGCAGCGATGACTCCGGCAGTGCCGCCAAAACAATACTCGGACGCGATTGAAAGCGCCTTGGAAAACCGGAGCGCTGCGCCGAAAAGCGGGAACAAGAAGAAGAACGGCAGCCGAGAGAGGAACAAATATAAATCAGCCGAAGAAATGCACTTCTTCGACGACGAAATGTACTGATAAAAATCCTATATACTACATACCAACTTTAGACTGAGCTTTATTTACAAAATTTGCGCGCACCGCGAGCGGCTCAGCTTTGCTAATATTATATACATCGTGTTGTTGTAAGAATAATCCGTTACTGTTGTTGTACACATAAAAAATGCATCCTCAGAGCGAGGTGTCATCTCGTCACTTCTTCTTCGAGGCATTTTTTTCACCGCTGTCGAAAGCCTCGTGCGTCGCGTCGTACTTTGCCAGAATGTACTTTAAAAACGTCGTTTTCTCGTACTTTGGCTCCTCTCCTTCTAACACTATCGGTTCGATCTCGCACTCGTAACTTGGCTCGTAAAAAAATGCCGCCGAATATCTCTCTTTCGTTCCGTCCGTTACGACTCGATGGACGGTGGATTTGAATCGATCGTTCGTCCAAAATTGCATCAAATCGCCAATGTTACATATGAAATCATCCGGCCGCTCGCTTTCCTTCCCCTCCTCCTCCGCGCCGCCCAAATTGACTTGCATCCAACTCTCGCTCTTCTCGTCGAAAATCTCCAACCCTTCCGAGCCTGGTTGCACCCACAACATGGTGAGCACGCCGTAATCGCTGTGCGCTCCGCACGCGAACTGTTTCCCTTCGCTCTTCACTTTCCCGTACTTCAACGGTCTCAAAAGCGCGTTGTGCGGCTTGAACTTGTCCTCAAAAAAACCCGGTAACCCTAACGCCTCCGCAAACGTCGGGACGAATCCGTCGCAGAATTGCACCATCTCTTCGTAATATTGTTCCATGGCCAGGCGGAACCGGATGCCGATTTTTCTCGCCTCGGACTCTTCTTCGTCTTCGTCTTTCGCCTCCTCCTCTTCAGGTGGCCACCAAACATTCTTCCCGCGCAAAGGCAAGTCCATCTCCCAGTCTTCGCACTCGCGACCGATGTAAAACCCTTCTTTACTGTCCCCGTTCGCGTTCAAATCGAGTTTCTCTTCCATTATCGGCGAATACCCGCGGTTGTTCGCGTTTTGTTTCGCACGCATTTTGAACTTTACCGGCAGCGCGTAGAACAGTTTCGACGCTTCGTGCATCTCGCGCACCGTGGATTGCTTCACCGAATGGTTTCGTACTATAAAAAAACCGTTCGTTTCGCACGCCAAACGCACTCGAGCGGTGATCTCGGACGTAGTTAACGCGCTCACGTCGATTATTGGAAGCTTCATCGCGTGTCTTTCCGCGCGCGTGTAATGAGGACAAACTTTGTTCAGGGAAACGTGGCTTCACTTTCCAATCGCTTTACTCTCTCTTAAAGACACCGGCGCGCGCAGCGTACGCGAAAGGATACATGCTCCGAGCGTCCTCGAGCAGCGCGGCATTCACTACATCTTCTGCTTCGCAATCATCTTTACATCACAGTCCTCGTCCTCATCATCGCGTGCCAGAGTCGCCGTCGAAACGTAAACAGAATCGAACGACGATGAGTAAAAGCACAAACGGAGGAGGATCGTTCGCGGCGTCGACGTCTTCTCCGTCGTCGTTTTGTCTGAAGACGCTCCTGCCGTTGCTCGCGCTCGCGTACTTACTCCTCCTCGCGGAGGAGTTCCCCACGTTTAACAACAACGCGAATTCGGTGGCGCGCGCGACGAATACTGGTGGAGGATACAGCGACGAGAGAAACATCTTGTGCGACGTCGGGGTTCCGGAGTTTCTCGTCTTCGTCGACGCCGGGTCGACGGGATGTCGCGCGCACACGTTTCGCGTCAACTACTCCGCAAATGATGAAGGAGAAGGAGAAGAAGGAATGCGTTCGTCGGGAAGCGACGATAAAACGAGGTTGTTCTCGCTGACGACTGTAGGGAAGAAAGTGAAAAGTTTGCACCCGTTGGCGTCTCTGCGCGGGAAGAGCGAAAAGGACATCGAAACCGCACTTCTGCCGATGTTGGAAGGCGCGATGCGGAAAATCGAAGCCATTGAAGAGGAAGAGAAGACGAACGGGAAGAGGAAAAGGAAAAGGAGGAGGTCACCAATAACGACGAGTTTTGGGAAAGGAGAGCAGAGTGAAGGGAAAAGCCGAGTGCCTTTGTACGTCTGGGCGACGGCCGGGATGCGGATTTTGACGGAGAAGGAGCAGAAAGAGTTGTGGCGTTCCGTCGCTTCGGTCGCGCGAAAAGCGACGCCGAGATTCGCCATCGGGCGGGAAGAGGAGCATTTTAAAACTATCGATGGGGAAGACGAAGGTTTTTACGCGTGGTTAGCGGCGAATTATTTAGTTGGGGTAGACGTGACGAGTATCGGAGCGGACGTCGATGGTTTCGGAGGGTTGACGGAGGAGGAGAGGAATCGATTGTTTAGAGAGATGAACAACGCGAGGAAGCCGTTGGAGGAATCGGTCGGGGCGATTGACGTCGGTGGCGGGTCCGCGCAAGTTGTCACGCTAAGTGCGAGTGGGTTTATGAGAAAGACGAAGAAGATTACGAGCATGGAGCAGTTGAGGAAAGCGGTGCGCGTGAAATCGTATTTAGGCTACGGGGCGAATCACATGGAAAAGAGATGGCGGGAAGCGTTGGCAGAGAGAGGCGAGAAGAGAGATCCGTGCGGGTTTATCGGGTACGAGGCGAAAACGTCCTCGAATGCAATTTTGATCGGGTCCGGGGAGTATGAAAAGTGCGCGTTAGGCCTGAAGAAACAGATCCAAAAGATGCTGGCGGAAGATGGGAACGGCGACATGAGATTGCCGAAAGCCTCGTTGAGCGAAGACGTCGGCCAGACGAAGAAATTTTTGGGCATGAGTTTACTCTATCACGTGACGCACTTCATCTCTGTCGTGATGCCGTCGTCGTTGGTGACGTTCCCGAAACCGACGCTATTGGAAATAGCGGACGCGGGGAAATCGTTGTGCGCGACGACTTGGAGCGTTGTCTCGTCTGATTTCGACGGGAAGGATCCGAACACGCCGTCGGATAGGTTGAACGGAAGATGTTTCGACGTCGCGCTTTTAGACGCGTTGTTGAGCATAGACGAGAATTCCAACACGGTTGGTTTTGGGTTTCCGAAATACAGCGCGGGAGTGAGTAGCGACGATTCCAGCAACGGTTTGCGAATGATTGAATACGCCGAAGATGTCAACGGATCCGAGGTGGAGTGGACGTTAGGTGCGGCGATTAGCGAGATCCATCCTGCAGCTAAAGCGCAAGCGAGCGGACCTGGCGGCGACGCGGCTGAGTTTGAGCAAACGTGCGACATTCGCTCGTCGTTTGCGACTGTTACGGGCGTGTTTAAGAAAATGCTCGCGATTGTTTTCGTGGCGATTGGTTTGTTTTCGTTGTACTCGGCGAGAGCGGTGAGCAACCTATCGTCGTCCGGGAACAGTTTTTCCTCGTCCGCGAGTTTATCGTCGCAAGTATGATTTTAATAACTTATTATTAGATTTAAAGCGGTGCAAGAGTGTACAATTAAACTATTCTATCTAGACTTCTAAAACTCCGTGGTGTGGTACCACCTAAAGTTAATACTATTTATACATTTGATATCATTCATCCAAAGCGACGCACCTCGTCATTTCGAAAATGACAAAATCGTCCGAATCCTCGCGCACGTGTTCCGGCCACAAAGGATCAGTGTTCGTTACCTTTTTTATGCGAAACGTATCCTCGCACAAACTCTCGAACAAATCCACCGCGCTCGGGTTGTGCTCTCTGCAAAACGCCATCACGCACGCGCGACTTCCGCACAATTTCACCGTATCTGCTAAATTTTTGATGACTTCCTCGTTCGACGTGTAGCACAAATCCGCGCCAATGACCAGATCTATTCGCGAAGGCGACAGAAGCGTCTTCACGCTCTCAACATCCTCCTTTCTTCTCGTTTCGCCCCACTCCAAACGCTGCACGGAAACGAACTCCGAAGCGCCACTCTCGCGCACGTTATGCCTCAAAAGATGTAAAACGACATCTAAATCTGTCACCACAAACCGAACGTCACCGTTTCTCTCTCTCATCTTCTCGACCACGCTTTCGACGAGAAGTAGCGTCCCCGCCCCGGTCCCCGCGCCGAGTTCTACCACGCGCGTTGTTTTACCAGCAGCAGCAGAAGCAGCAGAAGCACCCAAAAACTGCTCCATCTTCTCCTCTCGCTTCAAATACGCGGCGAGAAGTAACGAGGCGTCCCATATGGTAAACCCAGTCTCTGGAACTGGATCTCGATCGTCCTTTCTTCGCGTCTTCTCTTCCTCTTCCTCTTCCCCTACTCCTTCTTCTTCTTTCATCTTCAACCGTTTCTTGAGTTCACTCGAGCTCGAACACTGGGAAATCCGCGCGTGGATGCCCCCGCTTTTCTTCTTCGTCTCCTTCTCCTTTTCCTCCTCGTTTACGTCGTCAAAAGGAGGAGGAGAGTACGTGTCTTCGTACTTTTCTTTGTACGAGAGAAACGAACGACGCCACGACATCTCTTCGTATACCGCGCGCAGGTATTCGTTCTGAGGTGAACTTTTTCCAATTCAGAAGAGAGTTTTTGCCTCATTAGATACGAGCGCTTTCTCGCGCACGAAACACAATGCCTCCTCCTTTTCCTCCTCCGCCTCTCCCTCGCGGCAACGACGACAACGACGACGACGACGGTTGTTGTTGTTCGCACCAAAAGCGTTATCGCTTCTTTTTGTTCAACCCGAAAGAATCGTTCGAGAAAAAACTCGAGTTTTGCGTCGAACATTTCGGCGGCGAAATGGAAAGTACGAGGAATCTTCGGATAACGATTCAGACGACGAAATTGAGAGAAGAAGAAGAAGAGAACGCGCGATTATGCGCCGAGTGGACGCTGAACGTATTACCGACGATCGTCTTAGATTTGGACGACGACGATGGGACGACGAAGACGACGAAGAAGAAGAGTTTTGGGAAGGCTTTTGGTTCCCTAACAGGAGGAGAGGCAGAGGCGAAAGCGAAGAGCGCGGAGAAACTGTGGCAGATATTATTGAACGCGCTGACGATTTGCCTGCGCCGAGGAGAAGAGACGACGACGACTGACAACCGCCGCGACGGTGGCGAGAACGACGACGACGATTCAGACGAGGAGAGCTTTTCGTTCGTCGGGGAAAAGAGAACCGCGGAAGAAAAGGCGGTATCTTTTAATCCGGCAAACGCGAATCGGATGGTGAAATGTTTTAGCGAAAGCATGAAGCTCTTCGCGGCGGATGGTGACGGCTGTGGCAGGAATGCATCGGTGCTCTCGAAATGTTCGGATGCGCTTTCGAACGTGTTATCGGCGTCCAAGTACGCGCCTTCATTGGGCGCGTGCACGGAGATGTGCGTGGTGGCTTTTGAGCGGTTTCCGGAGATGCGCGAAGCGAGTTTGAGGTTGTGCGCGAGACAGTTGAGGAGAAAGGATTTGAACATTAGGAATAGAGACGATGGGAGTAATGGTGCGTCGACAACGTTGGCGGCGAGTTCGAGTGCGGAGAAGCAGCAGAACGTGACGAAAGAGTTTGTTGACGTGTTGCTTTCGGCGGGTACGAACGACAACGCAGAGTTGGGGAGACTGATTGAAAGCGCGATGCGTTTGACGGTGGCGAGAGAATCTGTTTTGCGATATTACCCAGACGCGTTTGAAAAAATAAAAGAGGACGCCGGTAAGAAACGAAAACGAGGCGAGAAGCGAAAGAAGGGAGGCGACGACGACACCAGTGTGCCGGAGGAAGATAAAACAAAAACGAATCAGCAAATACCGGCGTTCATTCTGCACTTTGCCAAACGCATCACGACCGCAAAGGATTCGCACGCGATACGGTTCGCGCCGTGGTTCTTTCAAGAATTCTGCGCGTCGAAAGAGCGAAAGAGAGACGCGGCGATAACGAAGAAGATTACAGAGAAAGCGCTGAGAGATATGAGAGAGGTGTTTTCGAAACTGTTCGGTGGTGTTACGAGTTCGTCGTCGAAAGAAAAAGGAACGCACATCGTGCATCTCTTGCGCGCGTTAAAAACAAAAGAGGACGTTTACGAAGCCTACGACGATAGTAATCCTCCAAAGGTGGCCATCGAGTCCTTTCTCGTGGAATGTTTCGACGGGCGAAAGTATGAGAAGACGATGAATTACGCCAATGTCTTGGATGCCATTCTCTCCGTCGATTTTCGTTTACTCGAAAAAAGAGCAACTGGTTGCATCTCGCGCGTAGGTATGAATGGCACGACGGCGTCTACGTTTCTGCTGAACTTCTTGGCGGCGTTTGCGACGCGGCGTAAACTCGCAGAATTTGTCGATTGCGTTGGACACGCATTCGAGCGTGTTCCCAATGAGAGCGAAGATGAACTGTGCGGCATGAACGCGCTCTTCCGCTCGGAACTGGTTTTGAAAGCATTAGAATCTCACACTTCGAGTATGCTCGAAGGTCAGCGCGAAGAGCTTTTTGAGGTATGCGTGAAGATTTTGGGAATGCAGAAATCGACGAGGCTTTTAACTACGTTTGGAATGGTCGTGAAAAGCATCCACAAGGGGATGTTGGACTCGTTCACGCTGGAGCAATGCGATAAACTTGGACGAAATGTACCTCAAGATTGGGCGATATACGATGCCATGGCGATTTCTCCTGTCGTTGGAGATGTACTGATGAACAACCGCGCGCTCTTTGATCAATTTATTGAACACGTGCGAGAGTTGAGAACGACGGACGATTTCATTTCGATCTTCCCGTGCGCGATGCAAGCGCTCTCGAACGACAACGTCTCGAACGATAAGGCTTGGGAAATTATCGAATGCATTTTGACCGACGAGAACAAAAAGGACGCCGGAACTGATATGAGATATGACTTGTTACACCAGTATTCAAGCACATGGATCCCGCGTGCATCTACAGATCAAGCAAAGAGGTATTTCGGGTCGAGGATAAAACACAGAAAATTTGACGCTCTCGTCGATGATTTAGTTTCGGCGACGCTTTGGATTGATGCGCTTCGCGAATGGTTGAACGAATCTACTGCGAATATGGAGAGAACATTGGTCGACGCTATGGAGGCGTTGGAATTGCAGATGAACTCTTTATTCTCTCGTCGCAAAGTGACGGACGAGAAGGAAATCGTGGGTCGTTTCTTTGCGTCTATGGAAGCAGTCGCGATAGCGGCTGAGGAGATTGTCTCGAAGCTTGCAAACAAAAGAAAAGCGCCATCATCGTTGAAGACAATATTACGAGTGCGCTCTGCAGTAGATGCGAGGAAAATAGAGGAAGATTTATCACCTTCCGAGTGGCCTCATCGCGAAAGCACGAGAGAGGCTCTGGGTAAAATTGAAGATTCGATTCCCGAGAGTGCGTGGCTTTCGTACCTCGAAGAATACGCGAGTGCTTCATATTCTGTAAATGACGAAGACGAAAATTTGTTTCAGCTATCGAGAACTAACGCTAAAAATGTGTGTTTTGAAGATGCCATGACTTTAGCGGTCGCGTGTAAACAGACGCGCGACGATACGTGCGACGGAAACGATGATGAAGCTATGGCGGCGTGGGTGCAAAAATTCAAAAAGAGGGAAGAATTGTTCGAGTCTCTCGTGGTGAAGTTAAAAGAAAGTGATGCCAGCACGCACGCGATGTCGGTATGTTTTGGTTTCATCTTGGCAGGATTGGGGCACAGTCTACACGCGCGAGCTAAAATATTCTCGTCTTTATCTCCTTCTTCCACGGTGATGAAAGATCTCCTGCGCACCTCGAGCGATTCGGTCGCCTCGCACTTGGACCGCGCATTGTGCTTCGTGAAGGAGGAACTCAAAGGTGATTTGAATACAAACACAAAAGCAATGACATATCTGTGTGGGTGCGTTTCTCTGCTCGCATCGCCTGGTATTGCGTTCGAGACGGAAGCGTTTACGATTGTTTTCAACGCGTTGCTGAAGAATTTTCAACATTTCAGCAGCAGTCACACAGTTAAAGGCGCGGAGATGGTTTTGAACGAGTTACATCGTGAAAGAACAAAATGTTTACGAATGATGTTTGAATCATCGAGTAAAGAAGCGCGGCGGTTCGCAGTGCAGTTTGCTGTGGACAGATTGCACAGGGAAGATTCGCTCGCGAGGAACGCGTTCATTAGAGGCGTCGACGACAACGCTCTCCTCTCGGCGCAAAACCAACGCTTGCATCCTACATTTTGGATGCTCGAAGTTTTTACCAGTTGCTCAAAATTCGCTTGGCGGAAAACCTTCGACGACGAAAAGAATGAAGCACTCGTCGATAGTTTGCTCCACGCGTGCGAACCCCATCTCAACAAGGATAATCGATGTTTAAACCGACGGCGATCGCTGGCTATTTTATGCAACATCGTAGCAAAAGGCGATTACGAGTGTGCACTCAGCGCCAGAGTTGTCGGTAGAATCGCTCACGTTTCCGCCCGGGCATTCAGCGGCGCGCTTCTTGAAACGCAAGAAACCGATTTCGATTCCTTCGTGTTGTGTTGCGACATCGTCACCGCAACTTTGTATCATCGCAAAGAACAATTGAAACGATCGACAAATATCATCACCGCGACGATTGCGCATTTAGTGGACGTGTTGCGCCAATGGGCCTCAATGTCTTCAACTAAAATTGAACATCACGACGCTTTCATTCGGTGCGCCTCGAGTCTCTCGAAAAGCCTCGTCGCGTGTAAAGCGAGCGGATTGAAACAATTTTACTGCGCGCACATCTTAGCTGAAGTCATCGCGAGCGTCACCGCCACTTCCGAGAACCGAAAAATTGAGAGTACCACCGGCGACGAAAAGAACAACGAAATCTTCTCCTCCATTCGCGAGCGGTTGAAACCGGGCATTTTCAAGCTCTTTGAAGCGTGCTCTGATTTGGAATTTTCGTACATATTCGCAATGTACGGCGATAAAGGCGTCGGCGGCGCGAGACGCGTCGCGTTCAGTACTTTGCGCGAAGAACAAAAATTAGCAATATAGCGTCTTTATAATAGCACAAGCGCAGCGATAGGAGTAGCAATAGTGATAATAGTAATAACAGATGACCTTTCGTCAAAGAACGTTTTGTGTTGTTTACTCGAGATTTTCTCTCTTCCCTCTCTTTTCCGGCGAGATCAACCCAACCTCTACCGCGTCCAAGCCGCTCGCTTCCACGTACACATTCGCTAACTGACTCTTTACTTGCCTCAACCTCGCCTCTTCAATCTTCTCCAACGCGCGTTCGATTTCCTTCACCCACTCTATTTGCTCTCGTCGATGGAACGTCATTATATTCTTAGTAGTATTGTTCTTCCCTCCGTGTTCAAACGCGCACGCGTTGGATGGATCGATGCCGCTACTCAGCGCTATGTTCCATAACAACGCTTCCGCGCGCAAGAATAGCTCTTGCTTAGCGTCTTCGTTGCCTTCGTCGCTCGGGAAAGATATTTTCATCGGCGATTGTCCGCCACCCTTTGGAGACTTTTTCGGCGAGTTCATCATTTTCGTCGTCGATGTCGTCGTCTCCCTCATTTCTATCGGTTCTATCGCTAAAGTTTGCCTTTCAAACTCCGTAATTACGTCTCTCGAGCTCAATTCCGGTATCGACGCCGCGTTCTTCTCCACGTCCCTCTTCGTCCCTCGCGCGTTTCGTAAAATCTCAATCTGTGCGTCGCTATACTCTTCGTCCTCCTCTGCCGTCGGCATAGACGACGACGGCATCACACCCAAATCGCTACTCCGCACGCTTTCCAAAGCCGCTCGCATCTCTCCTTCCGCCTCTCCTTCCTCCTCCTCGCCTCCTTCTCCCTCCTCCTCCGCATCCTCCTTCACGAACGCCGCTATGAACACGTTCTCGGACCCGACCCTCTTGACGACCAGCTTCGTCTCCTCCACAACTTCTAGCACTCTCTCGCTGTCCACGAAAATTATAATCACGTCAAACTCTCGCGTATTTGTAAACCCCGGCGCGATTGTCACGCTCACCCTTTGCGGGTCCATCTTTTCGATGCACTCGAACGCGAATCGCGTGGATGCGAATTTCGCATCTCCCGTAATCAGTAAGGATAAATTCCCATCCGCGACGGCGACTAAACCTTCCAAAGCGTTCGCCAGCGTTCCGATTTCATCCTCATTTTTACGCTCTTCTTTCTCTTCCTCTCCTTTTTTTTTATTCTCTTCTTCTTCTTCTTCTTCTTCTTCTCTCGTTGTTCCTTTCTCTCGCGTCGCTTTTATCGCCAACTGTAATTGCATTCGCAGTTCCTTCCTCATCGACGGTAAGTCGTTCGTCCCCCATTCGGTAGGGGATTTGATCGGGAACGGAGGCATCGGATTTTCATATCTGTCTTCTTTTTCTCTCATAAACTCTTTGTCTTCTTTAGAATCGTCAAAGTCGTCTGTGTGCTCGTTTTCTCCCTTTCTCTTGGTTGTCTTCTCACTCGTCGTCATCTGAAGTCTCACCAGAGTTGTTCCCACAACGCGTAAGAGTGAGGTGTGACTTTTGTCGTTCAACCCTAACTGTACACGAAACCCTAAATATATCGCTTGCAAAAAAAAAACGCATCTGAATTTCGAAACTTCTTTCTGCGCACTTTACACGCTTTACGGACGACGAGAGAGAGAGAGAACGAACGAGAGAGAGAGAGAGAGAGAGAGAAAGAGAGAGAGAGAGCAA
>Ga0255755_1002537_pt1 | contig 14847 bp, 11 predicted proteins | sample 011ome_18_FD_179955 | JGI IMG/M metagenome (GOLD analysis project Ga0255755, IMG submission 179955) | Coastal salt marsh microbial communities from the Groves Creek Marsh, Skidaway Island, Georgia - 011501BT metaG (version 2) | ecosystem: Environmental > Aquatic > Marine > Intertidal zone > Salt...
TACTGGCTTTATACCTGCAGGAGCTCCCCATAATGACCGACAAAGATTCGGAACCAATTTATCAAATAAGTACAATGGACCTGGTGGCAACTCCGGCAACCCGGCTCTAGATGCTATGGATCATCCAGATAAGGCTGAAACCGATGGTGTAATTGGAAAAGTAACCTATTCATGGAATGTCTCTGATGATGTTATGTATTATCTGACATGGTCAGAAGGTTTCAGGCCAGGCCTCTTGAATCGACCTGGAGGGGACTCAACCCCTGATGGAGCATACACCGTTCCATTTATAACAGAGTCAGATGAAGTGACCAACTATGAGTTTGGCTGGAAAACTGTTATGAGTGATGGGCAACTAAGATTTAACGGTAGTTTATTTATGGTTGATATTGCCGGTCTACAAACCTCAATTCTAGACCCTAGTATTACCAACTTGTTCTTCTCAGACAATGCAGCTGATGCTGAAATTACTGGTCTAGAGGGTGATTTTGTTTATTATCCAGATGCAGATGGTTGGATGGTTTCAGGTGCATTCTCAATGCTTGATTCTGAAATTACTAAAACCTTAACCTCTTCAAGTGATGTAGTGGCTGGAAAAGAGCTAGCATTTGCTCCTGGTATGCAGGGCAACATTGCAATCAGGAAGGAGTGGTCAATGTCATCTGGCAATATGGGCCATTTCCAAGGGCAATTTACATTTTCTGATGATAGTTACTCAGACATTATTGAACCGAATAAAGCTAAACAAGACAGCTACAGTTTTGTTAATGTAAGAGCAGGTGTAAGCAATGATATGTGGTTAGCGGAAATCTACATAGATAACCTGACTGATGAAAGAGGCGAAATAAGTAACAACTATGTCTTTGATAGAATGCGTGTTACTTATATCAGACCAACCACGCTTGGCTTGAGATTTAAGCGAAACTTTTAACTTATAAAAGTAAAACTTTAAAAGGGAGCCTAGGCTCCCTTTTTAAGTTTTTAAGATAATTTATTTTCCATTTTTGCTAAGATGATAACCTAATGAAAAACAATGAATTCAATGCAGATAATGCATCTCTCTCTGTAGATCTCAGTGAGGCAAGACAAGCTGTTAAAGAAAATAGGTTTCAAGATGCTCTTGATCTATTTGAAATAATACTCAAGGATAACCCCGATCATATTGACAGTTTATATTTAGCCTCAGTTTCATCCAGGTACTTAAAAAACTTTGATGAATCCAAAAAATTTATTGAACGATTGATGATCATAGCTCCAGATATGGGCCGCGCATACCAAGAATTGGGTCATATTTATCGAGATATGGGCAACATAGATAAAGCAGTGATTCATTACAGGCAAGCTTGCGAGCTTAATCCAGCTCTACTTGCATCATGGAATTCACTCTATAAATATTTTGTTGAAAACAAAAATAAACCTGCAGCAGATCATGCTCGCGAGCAAATTGAGAAACTCCAATCCCTGCCTTCAACTTTATTGTATATAGATCAAATTATGAATGAGGGCAGGTTGGGGGTAGCTGAGACGCAATGCAGAGCATTTTTAAAGAAGCATCCCACACATACCTATGCTATGTCTCTTTTGTCTGAAATTGCTAACAGGCTTGGATATTTTGATGATGCAGAATTTTTACTTGAGAAAGCTGTAGAGTTTCAGCCTAATGATGGTGATTTGCGATTGAAATATGCAACGATACTTAGAAAAAAACAAAAGTTTGCCAAGACTATGGAGCAGGTAAATATTTTGTGCGATCAATATCCAGATAATCATGTATATCAAGCTCAAAAAGCTAGTGAAATTATGCAGAATGGAGGTCATGAGGAGGCAATAGAATTATTAAATAATATTCTTGAAAAAAACCCTTTCAATTTCAGCACATTTACATCTAAAGGGCATGCACAAAAAACTCTTGGAAAAACTGATGCAGCAATAGAGAGCTACCGTTCTGCTTATAAAATTAAACCAGATCATGGTGAGGCCTTCTTTTCCTTATCAAATTTAAAAACATACTCTTTCACAGCAAATGAATTAAGCAACATGAGAAATCAGGTTAAGAGGGTTGATTTATCATTACGAGATAAATCATATTTTCATTTTGCGCTTGCTCAAGGATGTGAAGCAATGGGAGAGTTTGACGAAGCTTTTTTTCATTTAGAACAAGGTAATAAAATTAAAAATGATCAAAGCAAATACTCGATTGAAAGAATGGACGCAGAGCTTCAAGCTCAGATCGATGTTTGCGATGAAAGTTTTTTCAGGGATTTGGGCATTGGTGGACATACAACCAAAGACCCAATATTTATTTTAGGTCTGCCTAGAGCAGGCTCAACGCTGATTGAACAAATCCTAGCTTCGCATTCAATGATAGATGGCACTCTTGAGCTGCCTAATATTTTGTCTATCGCTCAAAGCCTAAGAGGTGATGATATATATGGCAAATTAGGCAATTATCCAAAAAGTATGAAATCCTTGACCTCTAAACAAAGAGAAAGTCTTGGCAAGGGCTTTATTGAAGATACTAGGATGCATAGAAAAGATGCGCCTATGTTTACCGATAAGATGCCTAATAACTTTAGACATATTGGACTCATTCATTTGATAATGCCGAATGCAAAAATCATTGATGCAAGGAGGTACCCCTTGGATTGTTGTTTTAGTATGTTTAAGCAACTCTTCGCTCAAGGTCAAGAATTTTCTTATGGTCTGGCTGAAGCAGGCAGTTATTACAAAAGTTATGTAAAGCTTATGAGTCACTGGGATCGAGTTCTGCCTGGTAAAATATTAAGAGTTAACAATGAAGATGTAATTGAAGACCTTGAGGGTCAAGTTAAAAGAATGCTTGATTTCCTAGAGCTACCCTTTGAGAAAGAATGCATCTCATTCCATGAAACCGATAGGTCTGTAAGAACAGCAAGCTCAGAGCAAGTAAGGCAACCGATTAATAAAAAAGGCATGGGCAGATGGAAGCCTTACGCTAAAAATTTAAAACCATTGCTTGAAAGCATTGGAGAAGATCTCCTTCATCCAGAGGATATTTCCCTTATAAAATAAATCAAAGAATATTATTTGGAGCATACAAGCAATGCTTTAAACTAAGTTTTAAAAATTTATGTCAATAATTGAAGCAACAAACCTCGAGAAACATTATCCATGTCCTGAGAAATCGGGAGAAACATTTGCCGCTGTAAATAACATAAATTTATCCATCAATACGGGAGAGATTTTTGGTTTATTAGGCCCAAACGGTGCTGGAAAAACAACTACATTGGAAATGCTTGAAGGATTGAGTGTTATCGATGGAGGAGATGTTTTAGTCGACAACATAGATGTTAAAAAAAATCCATATCAAGTAAAGAAGATTATTGGAGTTCAGCTGCAATCAAACGAATATTTTGATAGATTAAATCTATGTGATTTATTGCTTCTTTTTGCCAATCTTTATTCAACATCCATTGAACCCAAAGCTTTGCTTGCGAAGGTAAATTTAGATGATAAATTATTTGCTCTACCTGATGACTTATCCGGCGGTCAAAAACAGAGATTCTCTATAGCCTGCGCTTTAGTCAATAATCCAAAAATACTATTTCTTGATGAGCCAACCACCGGACTGGATCCTCAGGCAAAAAGAAATCTATGGAATTTAGCTAAAGATTTAAATGATGAGGGAATGACAATTGTCCTAACAACTCACAATATGGAAGAGGCTGAATATCTTTGTGACAGGATTGCAATTATGGATAAGGGATCAATTATTGCCCTAGATACACCTCAGCAACTTATTTTAGATTATGCCCCAAAGCCACAAGAGATACCATTACATGGAAATATAGAGGATGTATTTTTGGCTCTTACAGGACATGGATTAAGAGATTAGAGCATGCTAACCAAGCCTCAACTCCATCTTGCTTTAACCTTCATTAAAATATTTTATAGAGATCGTCAATCACTCTTCTTCAGCCTCCTTTTCCCATTAATTTTTACAGGAATTTTTATGTTTTCTGGAGGAGAACCAGACCCTACAAAACTAGGTTTAGTGAATCAGTCTCAAGATGATCTATCATTAAAATTTGTTGAATTGGTTAAAAAGGAGAAAACTTTTATCGTTAAAGAGGGCACTGAATCTGATCTCATAAATGAACTAATGCTTGCAGATCAAACTGCGTTGATAATTATCCCTGATACATTTAATCAGTCTTCTGATTCGGGAAAGCTAAGATTATTACTTGATGCCTCTCAAGTCAGACAAGCGGATGCAATCAAAGATTCCCTAGAAGCAACTCTTCTTTCCATAGAGAGAGATATTAGAAATATTGAGCCCATGTTTTCTCTAAAACTTGAAGATGTAAAATCTAGACCGCAACGGTACATTGATTTTCTTTTGCCTGGAATTTTGGCATACATGCTCATGAATCTTTGTATTGCTGGCAGCGGATTTAATATTGTTGAGTATCGCAGAAGAGGCATTTTAAAAAGGCTTTTTGTTACCCCGATTCAACCCAAGGATTTTATTATTTCAATCGTGCTTGCAAGAATGTTTATTATTTTTATTCAACTTTCAGTAATTTTAGGCCTGGCAATATGGCTCTTAAAAATTAATATAGTTGGAGGACTGATACAACTCTATGGCGTCATTCTATTAGGTGCATTTATTTTCTTATGCGTAGGCTTCTTTCTTGGAAGTCTAGCTAAAACCCAAGAATCAATTCGCCCATTGGTTTTATTGTTTACTTTTCCGCAATTGATTCTATCTGGTATTTTTTTTCCAATTTCTTCCTTGCCAGCATTAATTCAACCTTTAGCAAACTGCTTACCCTTAAGCGTTATAGCCTCAACAATGCGCAACATTGCAAATGATGATGGGGCGTTGTTGGCGATGAATTTAAATTCTCTTGGTATTTTATTTTGGTTTTTGTTTAGCTTTTTTCTTGCCACAAAGTTTTTTGTTTGGCGGAAAGTTGCTTCTTAAAAAAATCTAGTCGATCTTTTAAAATCATATTTTTTGTATATAATTGACAACGTTATCAGATGGGGCTGTTACAAAATATGAAAAAAGAAGAATTAGTAGAGATATTTTCCAATCTTCATCCTGAAGATACAGCTGGAAATATCACTGGAGAAGTTCATCTGGCTGATGGAACAATTATCAAAACTGACTCAATAAGAGTTGATATGGATGGCGGAAGAATCATTCTTTCTGAAAAGTCATCTCGTATGTACGAAACAAATAAAAGAAACTGGATACAAGAGCTTATTTTTTATCAGAACAAAAAAAGACGATCAGCCTAGGGTTTATTCAAAGCCTCTTCATTGCATCTGATATTTGTTACCTGTAGTAACGCACATAATCAATAATGAGTTTTTGAGAGTCATCACATGAAGATGGACTACAAATTTCACTTGCAAGGGGCTCCTGAACGAAGTTACCTCCAACTGCAACATTTAATATTAGGTAAAAATCTTCATTGAATGGGTATAGCTCACCCAAAGAGCTATTCAATGAAGCTTCAAAAACTAAGTATTTTTTATCTATGTAGAAAGAGATTTTTTCTTTGCTCCAAACCAGATCAATGACATGAAACACTTCATTAAAATTAGCATCTTGAGACTCATTATGCTGACCGCCTTGAAACATATGACCATTTTGAAAGTAGTGAAGAGTGGAAAGCACTTGTTGCACATTAGCTCCTCTAGCCTCCATCAAATCAATTTCCCCACTTTTGGGCCAACCGCCGAACAAGTTGTCAACTGGCATCATCCATATTGCTGGCCATAATCCTTGCCCTTTAGGCACCTTAAACCTCACTGATATGATTCCGGGAGATTTAAAACTAATTTTATTTTTGGTAACAAGTTTTGATGATGTGTAAGGTTTTTTCAGAGAGGGATTATAAAAAGGAACTATTTTTAATAGACCTTCTGAAAGTTCGTAATTGTTTTGACTGTTTGTATAAAATTGCAGTTCATTATTTCCCCATCCATTTATCCCATTACCAAGTTGAAAATCCCAATTACTGCTATTTAGCTCGTCACTCTGAAATTCATCTTGCCAAATTAACTCAAGATCTGAATAAACTGAAATACTATTTTTTTCATTAGTAGGAGTCGTTGAGGCTGCTTTGCTGATAACTTTTATAGGCATGTCATTATTGGTAGCTGAGCATGAAACATAAATTAAAACTGCTAAGGTGAGAACTGCCCATCTAGGTCTGAGTATGTATTTCATAGGCTTGCGATTGATTAATTGAAAATTCTTTCCTTAAATTATACACGGCATTTGTTCTTGCATATATCTGCTTGAACTAGATAAGATTAATTTATGCATTTAGACATTGAGGGTAAGCTTGCCGACGAGCAAGAGCTAGCAAAATTATTACTTGGAGAATCATATTTTTTAGATGATCCAGAAATAATTCAGCAAACTCAGTCAATCATTCAATATTGCCGAGATAATAAGAGTCAACGCACAAAATTGGATGCTTTCATGGAGCAGTATGGGCTATCCAACTCTGAGGGAATTGCTCTGATGTGTTTGGCTGAGTCATTGATGCGTATTCCAGATATTCAGACTAGAGATGCTTTGATAAATGAGAAGCTTACCTCTGCAAAGTGGTCAGAACATTTAGGCAAGGCTGAAAGTTTTTTAGTCAATTCAGCCACTTGGGGGCTTACTTTTTCTAAAAAATTTCTCAGTGCATCTAATTACGCAAGCAATAATTGGCTAATTTCTCTTGGTAAAAAAATTGGAGAGTCCTCTATAAGAGAAGCTGTTCAGATGGCAATGCAAATCCTCAGTAAAGAGTTTGTTTGTGCTGAAAGCATTCAAGATCTTAAGGGTGCGCAATGGCTAGATAAAAATTCATGCTCTTTCGACATGCTTGGGGAAGCATCTCGAAATGAGGACCAGTCAATTAAGTATTTTGATTCTTACATGGAATCTATTCAATTAATATCAGAGATTAATTCTGGCAGAAATTTAAATAATGGAATTTCTGTTAAGCTTTCTGCACTTTATTCTAAATACGACACTCTTCATAATAAAAATGTAAAGAAGTTCTTATTCCCAAGGCTTCGAGACCTTTTGCTCGAGGCTGTTAGTAAGAATGTAGCTTTAACAATCGATGCAGAAGAACAAGATCGTTTATCTTTAAGCTTAGATTTGATTTATGCCCTTGCATTAGATCCTGCAATCAAGTCATGGCCTGGGCTTGGATTAGCGGTTCAAGCTTATGGCAAAAGATCACTTGCTGTGATTAATAAGTTAGATAATTTATCTCAGCAGAGAGAAAAAATGCATGTGCGACTTGTGAAGGGAGCTTATTGGGACTATGAAATTAAAAATGCTCAAGTCAAAGGGCTAGATGGATATCCAGTATTTACAAATAAACACCTTACTGACCTAAATTATCTTGTTACTGCAAAGCGGCTTGTCGAATGTCAAAATTTGGATGCAAGCTTTGCAACTCATAATGCGCACTCAATAGCTTCACTTATGAGTCTTAGCAAAAGTATCAATACTAAGATTGAATTTCAGAGGCTTTATGGCATGGGCGAATTACTCTATTCGGCCTGCCAAGCATCTTATAAACAATTTCCAGAGACAGCTATTTATTGCCCTATAGGTCGGCATAAAGAGCTATTACCATATTTGGTCAGAAGACTTCTTGAGAACGGAGCTAATAGCTCATTTATAAATAAATACTTAAATAACAATATTCCGGTCATTGATCTTGCTCAAAATCCAGGAGATAAAATCAAGGAGAGGATAGACCATTTTGATATATCAAATGTGCCACTCCCAAACAATTTATACCTTCCGCGCATTAATTCAAAGGGGTTAGATTTGAGTGAGAGCGAGCAGATTAATATTCTAATGAACAAAGTTAATCAATTTTCTGAGACGAGCTTTCATGCATATTCTGTATCAACAAGCAATCTTCAGAATAATTCGCCGATTGAAATATTATCCAAATGCAACAGAACACCTATCGGAATTATTGAAACATGCAATTTGAAATCCCTTGATAGTAATTCTATCTGCCCATCAGATCAGTGGACTAATTGTTCAAAGGAATATAGAAATGAAGTTCTTCTTTCTGTTGCAGATAGGCTTGAAGATGAGAAGGCGAAGTTTGTCTACTTGTTAATGCATGAAGCTGGAAAAACTCTTGAAGATGCTATTGATGAAATTAGAGAGGCCATTGATTTTCTTAGATATTATTCTCATCAGGCATTAAATTTAGCGCCATCTTCTCAAAGAGGTCCAACTGGCGAGGATAATATTTTAGACTTCGAGCCTAAAGGTACTGTTTTATGTATTAGCCCATGGAATTTCCCACTTGCGATAACAATTGGGCAAATTTCAGCCTCCTTAGCTGCTGGCAATACAGTGATTTCAAAACCCTCTGAACATACTTCAATTATTGCTTTTGAAGCCATGAAACTATTTTTTGATCAAGGGCTACCAGATGATGCCCTTCATTTATTTCTTGGGCATGGTGAATTGGGCCGGGCTATCATATTAAATCAAGCCATAGACCTAGTTGCCTTTACTGGCTCTTTGCAGACAGCAAAAGACATTCATAAAAACTTATCTTCAAAACCAGGAAAACTTGTCCCTCTTATTGCTGAAACAGGAGGATTGAATACAATGATTGTTGATTCAAGTGCTCTATTAGAAAGAGCTTGTGATGACATCATTCGCTCGGCATATAACTCTGCAGGTCAAAGGTGCTCAGCATTAAGAGTGCTTCTTGTGCATCATGATATTTATTCAGAGCTTCTTACAATGATAAAAGGAGCTATGAATGATCTTTCAATTGGTGCTCCTGATGAATTGGGTGCTGATATTGGGCCAATTATCAGTTTTGAAGCTTTAAAGAAATTAAAAAATTACATTGCTTCAATGGAGTCTGAGGGTAATTTATGCTTCCAATCTAAAGAGGACATTCCAAGTGATGGCTCATATCTTCCCCCAACTCTTATTGAGCTTGAATCAAGATCTTTACCAAGCGAAGAGCAGTTTGGACCAATTTTGCATATAGCTTCATTTACAGAAGAAAATTTAACTGACCTTATTAAAGAGATTAATACAAAAGGTTTTGCGCTGACTTTTGGCATTCATACAAGAATTGACTCAAGAGCGTTAGACATAGCACAGCAAACCGCAAGTGGAAACGTATATATTAATAGAGACATTGTTGGTGCTGTGGTTGAGACTCAACCTTTTGGAGGAAAGAACCTTTCAGGCTCAGGCTTTAAAGCAGGAGGCCCTAATTATCTGCTGCAATTCATGGATGAGAAGGTAATTACAGTAAATACCGTTGCCATTGGTGGAAATATAGACTTAATAAATACAAATAACGAACATTAGGGTTAAAAATTCTTATTATTTGTTTCATGAGGTGTTACAAAGCTTATATCTAAAGGGTTTTTTGAATATTTTTGCATGTTTCATTCGCTAAAATAGATAAATTAGTGTATAAATCACCCTAGAAATATATATTTTTATCTATTCTTAGGGAGATAACATGTTAAATAAAGCTTTTTGGACTGTTTCAAGATTGTCCTTAACCACAATAATAGCTGTAAGCTCAATGCTTTCAGTTGGTTCATTTGCGCAAGACAGCGAGTTCGTTGAAGAAGTCGTAAGTATTGGTACTCGTGGCAAGCCTAGATCAGTTTCTAGCTCACCAGTTCCTGTAGACGTTTTGAGCGCTGAAGATATTAGCAAAACTGGTACTGATGATCTTCTAATGCAGCTTCAGGGCAGCGTTCCTTCATTGAACGTTCACCTCCAACCTATTAGCGATGCTGCAAGTATGATCAGACCTGCAAATCTAAGAGGTTTGTCAGCTGATAGTACTTTAATCTTTACTAACGGAAAAAGACGTCATCACGCTTCTGTTATTGCATTCCAAGGTGGCGGCGTTAATGATGGTTCTCAGGGTGCTGATATTTCAGTGATTCCTGCTATTGCTTTGAAAAGAGTAGAAGTCCTTAGGGATGGGGCATCAGCTCAATATGGATCTGACGCTATTGCTGGAGTTATTAACTTTGTATTGGATGATATTTCAGAAGGCGGAAGTCTTTCATACAAAATGGGTGAATACACAGAAGGTGATGGTGCAACAACTACGATCGCTGGTAAATATGGTATGCCCTTAGGTCAAGATGGTTTTGTTACAACAAGTTTCCAAATCAGACAGGCTGATGATACTTCAAGAAGCGCGCAAAGACCGGATGCTGCTGATTTAATAGCTGCTGGTAATACAGCTGTAGCAAATCCTGCTCAAATCTGGGGTGCTCCTAAAATTGATGATGATGTAACTTTCTTTATGAATTCTGGCGTTACTAATAGTGATGGTTCTGAGTCATATATGTTTGGTAACTACTCCGAGAGAGATGTAGACGGTGGATTCTATTATCGTAATCCAGACGGCAGAAGTGGAGTTTTCACAATCGGCGATTACAGAGCTGTTGGAAATGTAGATGGAACTTGTGCCTATGGCACAGGAGCTTCTGGGCAGGTTGATCCTTCAGATTATGCTCTAAGAGATACCATTATGGCTGACCCAAGCTGTTTCTTAATGAATGAAATAGCTCCTGGTGGTTATACACCAAGGTTTGTTGGAAATATTACAGATACCTCACTTACCGTTGGTAGAAGAGGCGACATTACTGATGGCTTCCTAAGCGGCCACTCATATGACCTTAGTGGTTCAGTTGGTAGAAATGAAGCTGATTTTGGCCTTAACAATACTGTGAACCCTTCAATGGGTCCTGATACTCCTCGTAATTTCTATACAGGCTCATATATTGAATTAGAAAAAGTTTTTAATTTTGACTTAACAAGACAAGTTAACTCTATGACTATTGCATATGGTGCTGAGTGGAGAGAGGAAACTTTTGAAGTTATTTCAGGCGAAGAAGCTTCATGGAAAGCTGGCAAGTATGCATTACAAGGTTTTAATGTTGGTTCGCATGGTTTTGCAGGATTTTCACCTGATTCTCAAGGCGCCTTCACAAGAAGAAGTTATGGTGTCTATGTTGATTTAGAAAATCAAGTTAGTGATGAACTTCTTTTGGGTGGCTCATTTAGATATGAGGACTACTCATCATTTGGCGATACTAATGACTTTAAATTTAATGCAAGATATCAAGCCAACGAAACCACTGCATTGCGTTTTTCAACAAGTACTGGTTTCAGAGCTCCAACTCAGGGTCAAGTTAACGTTGTTAACACTCAAACAACCCTTGTCGATGGTCAGTTAACTCAGGCTCAAACATTGCCTGGATTCAAGCTTGGCGCTGGACAGCTTAAGCCTGAAGAAGCAACTAATACTTCATTTGGTATCGTATATGATTCAGGAGATTTTTCATTAACAGCTGATTTCTTTGTCATCGAGCTTGATGACAGGGTAGCACTAACAAGTAATGCTGCTCCTACAGCCGCTCAGGTTGCTGCAATGGGTGCTGCTGGAATTCCTAACCCAGAGTTAATTGGTCAAGTTAATTACTTTACTAATGATTTTGATACAGAAACAACTGGTTATGACCTTGTTGCTGTTTATAGCACAGAATTATTTGGTGCTGATGCTGATATTAGTGCTGCATGGAATCATACGGAAACTGAAGTTACAAACTCTGGTGCTGTAACAGGTGCTTCAAAAGTAAGAAGATTGGAAGAAGGTCTTCCAGAAGATAGAATGACTATTACTGTTGCTCAAACATGGAGTGACAAAGTCAGCTCATTTGTTCGAGCAAATATGTATGGAGAGTATTATGCTGTCCATGCAGACTGGTTCGGTACAACTGCTGATGCAGAATGGACAGTTGATGCTTCTGTGAGCGTTCAGGTTACAGATAATTTCAGTCTTTCAGCTGGTGTTCAAAACTTGTTTGATACTGAAGCTCTTAAAATTGATGGTTCAGCCGGTGCAAACGGTGAAGGTGTTCCTGGAAATGTACTAGGAGGAATATATTATGAAACTTCTCCATACGGCATTGAAGGAGCTTTCTGGTATGTTAAAGCTGGATACAATTTCTAAGACCGATTATAGATATAAAAAGGGTGCTATTTAGCACCCTTTTTTTTTGAAAAAAAATTATTTATTAGATATGGACGCTATCAAATAAAGACCTAATGACACAGCTGGACCAACTCCAAAAGCAAATATAACAGTTGCAACACCAATGGTTCCGCCTAGCACCCACCCAATAGAGATAACAGTTATTTCTAAAAATACTCTAACCCATGCAATTGGCAGATTTGTTACTCTTTGACAGCCAGTCATCAAGCCATCTCTTGGGCCTGGGCCAAGGTTTGCAATTAAATATATGCCGCTTGCAAATCCAACTACTAAAGTTCCAAGTATGGCTTGTAATGTTTGCATGAGATAAGTTTCTGGATGGGGAAGATAGGGTAAAGACCATTCAATCACTGCTGCAATGATAATTACGTTTAATATAGTGCCAATTCCAGCTTTTTGTTTTAAAGGTATCCATAGTAATAATACAACTAGGCTAATTATAAAAGTGAGAACGCCTATACTCAGCCCGCTTGTCAGAGATAGGCCTTCAGCCAAAACAGTCCATGGACTCATCCCAATTGACGCAGTAATAATAAGAGACTCACCCAATCCAAATAGAAATAAACCTAAAATGAGAAAGAATAATGTTAGAGGTTTGGGTGAAAAGTTTAATGGCTCATCTGAACTCCATTGAGTAGTTGGGACAGATTTTACTGTAAAAATTTTCATATCCTGGTGAAGTTAAATTTAGATTTTGATAGTTTATGTTAAGGCATAAGAAAATACTTCTTTCTTATAAAAAATAAATTAGTATCTAGTGAATTCCAATATAATCTAATAAATGAATGAATCTGATATATCTAGAGTTATAGAGATGGCATGGGAGGATAGAACTCCATTTGATGCTATTGAAGCTCAGTTTGGTTTAAATGAACAAGGCGTAAAGCAATTGATGAGAGATAATCTAAAGTCTTCTTCTTATCAATCTTGGCGAAAACGAGTGCAGGGCAGGTCAACCAAACATTTAGCCAAAAGGGGTTTCAGTGTGGGTCGTCACAAATCCCATGATCAAAATAAACTTTAGTTTTTACTTTTGAATATTTACAAGCTAGTATTATTTTATTAATAACCAAGGAGCAACCCATGAAAAATATTATATTATCCCTAGCTTTCATAACAGCAATATCCATTCAAGCTGGCCATCATGAGAAAGATGATGATGCAAAGTCAGTAGTTAAAAAAGCTTATGCAACATTTGCAGCAGGCGATACTGAAGCCTGGGCAGCTTTACATGCAGATAATTTAACTTTTACAGTTTTCGGTGATATTCCAACCACTGGAAAGCATGTTGGTCCAAATGCTGTTATCAAAAATGTTTTTGAACCAATTGCAAATCATTGGCCAAATTTTAACATTCAGCATAAAGCAATGTATTCAGATGGAAATATGGTTTTTGTGCATTCTGATATGACTGCTGATGGGCTAGATACTGAAACGCTTCATATGTTTAGAGTAGAGAACGGAATAATTCAAAGTTTCACAGCATTTGATGACACGGGATCTATGGCAGCTGCCGTGGTGAAATAAAAATAATAGATAAGAGCTCTACGCAGACTAAAACTCAATTCAAGCTTGCATTAACCTTTGCAAGCTTGTCTGATCCCGGGCACAACTCCTTATCGGAGAACTCATTGAGTGGAGTGTCTGAAATATTTAATATCTCTGCGTGATCTTTTACTTCAGGATTTATATACAATAATCCAGTAAGCACTTTTCCATTTTTCTCAGCCTCATTTAAACTCTGCACCGCCAAGCCTTTATCGAGTGGATTGTATTTTTTTGAAAGTTTTTCCAGGGTCAGTATCGCCCCATCATGCAAGGGCACTTCGATCTTGGATCCTTTGTTATAGCTTGTCTTTATCTCTTGCTCTATTGGAACAAAATCTAGACTGGATACAGATTCATTATGCTCTCTAATATAATCATAGCTCTTGGTTGATCCCACATGATTATTGAATGTTACGCATGGAGAAATAATATCTATCAATGAAAATCCTTTAAATTTCATTGCTGCTTTTAATAAAGGAACCAATTGGTCTTTATCTCCTGAAAAACTTCTTCCTACAAACCCCGCTCCAAGCTGAATGGCCATTGCAGCAAGATCAATCGGAGCTAATACATTTTCTTCTCCATACTTGCTTTTTGAGCCCTGGTCATTGGTTGCAGAAAATTGACCCTTAGTTAAGCCATAGGTGCCGTTATTTTCAACGATGTATGTAATATTAAGCTGTCGTCTGGCTGCATGCATAAACTGTCCTATTCCTATTCCCGCAGTATCTCCATCACCTGAAACACCTAAGTACATTAAGTCTTGATTTCCAAGATTTGCCCCTGTTGCAACTGATGGCATTCTGCCATGCACTGAATTGAAACCATGAGCTTGATTTAGAAAATAAGAAGGGGATTTAGATGAGCATCCAATTCCTGAGAGTTTGGCAATTTGATCCGATGCAAGACTTAGGTCATAACATGCTTCTATTACCGCAGCACTAATAGAATCATGCCCACATCCAGCACATAAAGTTGATATGGTTCCCTCATAATCTCTTCTTGTTAATCCAAGGGCATTTTTTTCTAAATTAGGGTGATGATTAACAGGTTTAACTATGTAGGTCATTTCATTTCCTCAGCTGTTTTTGAAATACTATTTTCAGAGATAATTTCTAAAATTGATTCTGAAATAAAATTGGCTGTTATTGGCGCGCCATCAAAACACAATATTGAGATGAATTTTTGTGGATTAACACTTCCTTCAGAC
>Ga0255755_1002553_pt1 | contig 14767 bp, 9 predicted proteins | sample 011ome_18_FD_179955 | JGI IMG/M metagenome (GOLD analysis project Ga0255755, IMG submission 179955) | Coastal salt marsh microbial communities from the Groves Creek Marsh, Skidaway Island, Georgia - 011501BT metaG (version 2) | ecosystem: Environmental > Aquatic > Marine > Intertidal zone > Salt...
TGCAACAGGATGAGAAATCTAATGAACGAAAGAAATCGGAAGAAATGACGCGAGAACCTGCAGAAGTCATCGAGTTAGACAGCGAGTAAAATTAACATAAGAGAGCAAGAAAAGCGCTGAAAAATGCACAGACAACTTAAGACAACTTTAAGACAAGGTGAACTACATGTGATATATATATTACGAGAACCATTTACTACTATCGCTTCCGACGATTTGACACTTTGGCGCGCCGCAATCGTACCCGTTGGAATACGACCCTTCTTCTGCGATTTCGTAGACCTTATTCTTCGCTTTGTCGTCCAACGCCGCTTTGGCCATGACTTGGGCGACTAAGCGTCGATCGATTTCTCCGCTCGCCATGGCGTCTTCTTGGCCGACGATTAAAGAGCCAGATTGGTCGTTTTTCAAGCCAGCAGGACGAACGATGACCCAGTCGATTCCGGAGTTTCGCAAGTAGTTTTCGCCGACGAGCTTTTCGTCCAAGACGCCGCCGAACGCGTTGGTTATTTTGAAACCGGGCGAGTCCGCCAAACCAGCCGCTCTGCCGTTGGTGAGAATGCTCGAAATTAACACGATTTTCTTCACGTTCCCGGCTTTCTTCGCCGCGTTGACGCAATTCACGACGCCTTCGTTATCCACCTCGTGCGCAGCGGCGTTCATTTTGAACGGGTTACCCGGGACGAACCCAGTCGCGATGACGACGACATCCGCGCCGGCCATAGCCAACGCGAGGTTCTCGGTCGTATCCGTCACGTCCACTGTGTGTGTTTATAGAACAGATGTTTTCATCGTAAGAGGTCAGAAGAATGTTTACAGAACAGAGATTTTAAGACGAGGTACGAAGACAAAGAAGACAAAGAATCAATCGATCCGCAATCGATCGCGCGAAGACTTTTCGCTCACCTCCGCCTAACAATTCCACCCCGTTCTGGTCCAATTTCATTTTCTTCGCTTTCTCCAGCGAGCGACATCCGGCGATGACGTTCGCATCGTTCGCGTTCGCCAAGGAGGCAACCACTAACTTTCCAGTTTGACCGGTCGACCCGATGACCAGAACGGTCGGGAGTGAGCTGTTCCGCGCGTGCGAGACGTTTTCGTTTTGGGAATGGAATGAAGCCGCCAATACAGTTAGGGAAACCGCAAATCCACGCCGGGACAAAAGCGCTTGGTTACTCCCATCATCGTCGAGTTCAGAAGAAGAGGAAGGGGAAGAAGCGGAGACTTTTACGACTTTGACGCGTTTTTGTTGTTGTCTTTTCTTTTGCGCGGCGGGTTTTGCGACGAACGCGTTCGGGAAGGAGGTTACAAACGACATTTTTTGTTCTGAAGTACTTTTAACTTCGTTTTCACATTTTCTTCGCTACATCTTCTACATCGTCTACTACATCGTTCTCTGAATCATCGTTCTCACCTTGTTCCTCTCTCTCTTTCTTAATGCGTTGTTGCTGTTGTTGTTTCTTGGCTTGGTATTTCGCCCAATACTTGGCTTGGTCTTGGCGTTGTTTTTCGAGGCGTTCGATGCGATCGACGCGGAGGTTATGTTTGCGCTTGGCGTCCTCGTCCTCTTCGTCCAGGTCGCCGAGTGCGCGAGGTTGTTGTTGTTCTTGGTTTTTTCCTCTCTGACCGTCGTCGTCGTTTACGTCGTCGTCGTCGTCGTTTACGTTTACGTCGCGCTCGGGTTGGTCGTCTTTCTTCTTCGCCAGCGCTTCGTCGTCCTCGTCTTCAACTTCCTCTCGCTTAGAGGATTCGCGGACCGCGTTGCCGATGCTACTTCTACTGCTACCACTATTCTCTATTGCTTTCGCCGCGTTGCTGAGACCATCATCGCCACTTCTGTTCCTCTCTAAAACGCTTCCTCCTCCTCCTCCTCCTCTTTCTAAACACCTCTCCAACTCCCCTCGCAACTTCTTCTCTCTCTTCGAACACCCGTCGTACGCCTCGCTCGAATCCATCTTAAACTCCTCCATCTCTTTCTCGTTCCCTTGTTTCATCTCTTCCATTTCCACTCTCATCTCTCTGATTTGCTCTTCCAACTCTTCGTTCCTCTTCTTCGTCTCCTGCGCCATCTTCGCCGCCGCAGTCGGTTTCGATTTTTTCAACTCTTCCTTCAGCTGATTAATCTCGCTGTTTTTCTCCTTCAATCGCGTCCGTTGCGTGTCTCTTTCTTTCTCTAAACTTTCCATCCTTTGCGAATTCTTCGATAACAATTGCACTTTACTCGTGAACTCGTTGATCTCTTTCGAATATTTTTCGTGCGTTTGGTCCAATTCGAGTTGTAACGAGCGCCACTTCGAGGACGAGAAGTGGAGCGAAAAGAAACAGACGAACGAGCAAAAGAGGAAGAAACTTACGCCTCGTCTCCCCCCGAGGAATGATGATGACCCCGATGATTTAATAACGGTGCTGTTGTTGTTGTTGTTGTTGTTGTTGTTCATCGCAAGAAGCGCTCCTCCGGAAGGAGGTGGAGGCATCGGAGTCGGAAGTCTACTACTCTTTGTGCGGTGTCGACGAGTGTTACTTTTCTTGTTCTAAATGGGGAAATAAAACACCTAAAACACGCGTTTTTAACGCAATAGGCGCAAGGCAACGGTAATCCTGCGACAAAGCGTATAAGGATAGATTTCTAGAGCATTGAGGCGTAGAAGAGAGCGTGGAATTTTACAGGAGGGGCATCTTTTTGTTTTCGTCTTCTGTTTGGTCATCATCATCATCATCGGGTTAGGCGAACCCTCTCCGACACCTCTCGTCGTCCATGGGCGGTCGACAGACTTTCACCAACCCGATTTTATCCAAGGCTTTTAAAAACGCAAACTCTAACCCAAACGCGTGAACGGATTCTCCGTGCGCGCGTTCGCTTCCCGCTAACGTGTAGTATTGGTATTTACCTCGAATGGTTCCGGGGCCGAATCCGTAGAGATTGACCTCGTCGCATCGACCGGCTAAGAGCAACGAGGCCATTAATCCGGAAGACGGCGTCGATCCACCCGTGAAGGTTTGTTTTTTCGATGCCAGGCACGAGCGGAACCGCTTCAGTTGCGCGCTGATGACATCGTAGAGTTTGAAGTTCATGCGCAAGACTTTGATGTTTTCGTCGCCGTCGGCGCTCGAGGAGCGGAACTTGTTCATCAGCTTCGTGATGGCTTGGAAGTTCCCTCGCGAGGCTAAGAAGAGGACGCCGTCTTCGTTCGGGAGGTCGGAGTCTTTCACGTTGCCGTGTTCCAAACGAAGCGTGCCTCCATAGCCTAAAACCCAGGATTTGTTGAGGATGCGCACGGTCGTTTTCTTCCCGACGCGGTCCTCATATTTTTTCGTCGGCGCTTGGTTCAGTCGAAAGACGACGTCGTGCGCATCGATGAATTTCCCAGCCGCTGGGCCTGAACTCAAAATCGCCGAATTCCCAACCAGAGCGCACGTTTTAAATGACGACGACGAGGAGGAGGAGGAGGAGGAGGTGCTGCTACTGCTACTGCTACCACTACTGCTAGTACTACTCGCTCTATTCATAATCTTCGTCACGCTCTTGGCGCTCTCCGGTAACAGCTCCATCTTAAATTTCGAATCCTCGCTCGCCGTCTTTCGGTGCACGAACCAATCATCTTTCGTCGTTTTCTTATCCCAGGACAACCCAAACTCCGTCGCTTTTGCGTCCAACACGCTCTCCTGGAAACACAGCGGCGCTAACGATCCGAACGGATTCCCTCGATTGATCGCCTTCAACGGCACGCCGCCTTTGCCGATTTTCGCGCACTCGCTCTCGCGACATTTCTTCCCACTCGCGAGTTGTTGTTTGAGCACCAACGCGGCCGAAGCGGAATGCTCGTAGCGCTGTAACTTTTCGTATATGGTTTGCGAGAGGTCCGGGTGTTTGGAACTTGAAAATCTGTTCTCGTCGTTGTTGTTGTTCGTCCTCGATCCGCCGTCCTCAGCCTCAGCCTCGAAAGAATCATCATTTTCATCATCATCATCAGAGTGCACTTTCACCGCCTCATCGTGTGCTCGAATAAACGTTTCTCGCTCGTTCTCCTCGTCCCCACTCAAAATATCGTGAAACGTTTTCTCCTCGTCCTCGTGGTGCGCGAGATTGATCGCCCGTTGCCGCTCGCGGTGACGTTTCGCGTGTTCCTTTTGGAAAGAAGATAGAAAGGTGTTTTCCCCGTCGTTTTCCCCGACGAATGTGAATACGAGGAGCAAGAGGAAGAGGAGGAAGGCAATCGCGAGGAGCTTTTCGGCGAGTTTACGCTTTAAAGATTTCGTGTGAGTGGTCGTTGGCGTGACTGTTTCCATCGTCGGTGTTTGACGACGACGACAAAGAGTTTTTGTGACGATGATGATTTGATGCAAAACTTAAAGAGTGGATGGATTGTTCAAGAGTGATACAAGCGGAGACGCGACATCGAACGCGGACGGCTTTTACGTCGACGACGACAGCAGTAAACGACGAATGGAAACAAAGTCGACTATTCTTCGGATTTGTATTACAACGCTCTCATCACTTCCGTGACACAACTATGAGCAGCACTCTATTCAAACATTACACCGCGAAACGCATATTCACTCGCCGTCGTATTCCTTCTCCAAATCGACATTTTTCAATCGCTTCTGCGCGTCCACGTACGTCGCGTCCGCGTTGACGAGATACACAACCTCCTCCAAACTCTTAATCGCCGCGTTGGCGTCTGTTTTCACGTCGTTCGCGGTTACGTTTCTCTGATCTCCTTTCCGTTGCTTTTCCGGAACTTCCATCGCTCTCATGGCGTTATCCCACGCTTCCAGCGTTCCCACGGTTTCCGCCGCTTCGTACTCGGCGAACGTCGGTCTGCGCAACGCGACGTACGAGGCTACTTTTTGTAAATCTTTCCGTAAAGAAGACGCGCCGCCTTCTCGTAAGAGCTGTCTCGCGTTTCCGTACTCGCCTACATCGGAGAGGAGTTTCGCCCGGCGGAATGACGCGAGCGTGACGGAGAGTCTTTGGCGGATATCTGTCGCGAATTCCACGTCGTCTGCGTTTTGCTTCTGTTTTAACGCTTGCACTATCGCACTATTACTATTGTTACTATTCATTGCCGCGAACGCGTAAAATTCGTCGTTTTGACTGCTACTACTGCTCGCGAGTGTTAGCATCGTCATCGTCATCATTCTTCTCGTTCTTCTGTTTCTTCTTCTTAATACTTCTTCATCTTCATCTTCATCTTTCCATTCGTCGTCCGCTTTTAACTTTGCACTTCTTTTTTCCAATACTCTCTGGTTTTTACTGCAGTCGCGATGAAGTCGTTGCTTTTTCTGCTGTTGCGAAGAAGATGTCGTCGTCGTAATCATCGGTCGGACGTGCGCTTTAGTAGCACTCATTATGTGTGTGTTTACTCTTTGTGTGTTCTTCTTTCTGTTTGTTTGTGATGCGCTAAAACTGTGAAGCTATACTGTGCCTACAAAAATGTGAACTAAACGCGCGTTCCCGACTACCCTTTAATAACCGCAATCGGTCGTAACTTGACGCATTTTTTACTAATTCCAGCGTCGTGACACGTATCGACGACTTCGGTGACGTCTTTATAACTTTCCGGCGCTTCCTCCATGACTAACTTTGGCGAGGCGACGCGGATGGATATGCCTTTGGTTTTCAAATTTTCCAAGACTTGCTCGTAACTGAGTTTTTGTCGAGAGTTGTGTCGACTTCGGGCGCGCCCGGCGCCGTGACAGGTGGAGCCGAAGGTTTCGTGCATGCCTTTTTCGGTACCGGTGAGGACGTAGGAGCAGGTTCCCATGGTGCCGCCGACGAGGACGGGTTGGCCGGTGTATTGGTAATCGACCGGGATGAGCGGATGGTGCGGGGGAAACGCGCGGGTAGAACCTTTGCGGTGAACGAGTAACGTTTTCAACTCGCCGTCGACGATGTGTTCTTCTATTTTGGCGATGTTGTGGGAGACGTCGTAGACGACGTGCATGTCCAGCTGTTCGGCGGTTTTGTTGAAGGTTTTTGCAAACGCTTGGCGACAGAGGAAGGTCATGGACTGTCTGTTGACCCAGGCGTAGTTGGCGGCGCACGCCATGGCGGCTAAGTAGTCTTTACCTTCTTGCGAGTTGATCCGCGCACAGGCTAATTGGCGATCGTTCAGTTCTAATCCATCTTTTGCCATCGCTTTTTCCATTTCTACGAGGGCGTCCGTAGCGACTTGGTGGCCTAACCCTCGCGAGCCCGAGTGAATCATAACCACGACTTGGCCAATTTTATCGATACCCATTTTCTTAGCGGCGAACTGGTCGTAAATTTCATCCACGACTTGGATTTCCGCGTAATGATTTCCAGCACCTAACGTACCCATTTGCGGCAAACCCCTTTTTTTCGCTCGTTGCGAAACTTTGCTCGGATCGGCGTTTAACATTCGTCCGTTTTCTTCGCACCGTTCTTTATCTTCGATCCACGCGTACCCTTCTCGAACGCACCAATCTATGCCCATCTCTAACGCCGTGTCCAACGTCTTCGCGTCGACAGGGATGATACCTTTCCCACCGACGCCAACGGGAATGTGGTCGAACAACGCCTGCGCGACTTCCTCTTTCAGCGGTTGCACCTCCGCTTCGGTCAAATTCGTCCTCACTAACCGCACGCCGCAATTGATATCGAAACCGACGCCTCCTGGAGAAACGACCGCTTTCGGGTCGTTCACGTCAAACGCCGCTACATTCCCAATGGCAAACCCATACCCAGAGTGCACGTCCGGTAACGCGATCGATCGACCGACAATACCCGGCAACGACGCCACGTTTGCGATTTGCTTCACCGCGGGTAAAAATCCGCCCGCGCGACCTCGTTCGGCGTGTTGTTTCAACTCCTCGAACGTTAATCCGGCGAGAAATTTGTTCACGTAGAATATTCCAGGCACGCGCATGTTCGCCACGAACCCGATTTTAATCACGTACGACGTCGGATCTCGGTTTTCAATGTACGAGCATTCCTCTTCGTACGTGCGTTGTTTCTCATCATCAACAGAATCATCTTTTCTCAACTTCATCATCTCCACGTCTTTCTTCTCAACGCCGCCGCCGCTCATTCGTATTCGTCTCTCAGAGTATTATCGAGTATTCGTATAGTATTCTCTTCTCACTTTTTCTTCTTCTTCTTCTTCTTCTGACTCGTCTTCTTCAACGAAGAATACCAGAGCTCTTCTAACGAATACTAAAAGTGATACGAAGTTGAGTTTTCCAATTCTTCTCGAGAGGAATGATGTTTGTTCAAAGCGTTGTAAACCTCTCGCCGTCCTTCTCGGAAGAAAGACCAGAAAGAAAGAGCGAACGAGAGAGAGAACTTTAAGCGCGCTTCAAAAGTGAAACGCTCTCTCTGACTCCCCGAGTATTCGCGTGCGCTCCTCTTTCGCGTTTCCGACGGCTTTTAACAAACTTTTTCTGATTGAATGGTTTAGGGTTCTAAACCCTAACGAGCAAGGCAACGCTGATCTCTTCCGTCATTTTCTCGCCACTGTGCGCGCGCGCAAAACGTCGTCAAACCACCGCGTTTTTACACCTAACCGCCACCTTTTCTCGAAAAAGAAAAGAGAGAGAGATGAAGATTCACTTGAAAACACTGTGCGTTTTAGAGCGTCTTTTCAATTCTTCTTTGCTTTTGTTTTTCTCTCGCAAATCTCTCTCGTTCCTTTTGCGCTGCGTCGAGGCGGTTTTTTCCAATCCAGATTTGGTTTTCTCTCTCTCGTTCCTTCTCTCCTGCGAGAGAGCGATGCTGACAGTTTCGACGCTCTTTTCTCTCTCTCTCTCTCTCTGTGTGTGTCTTTTTCTCTCTCTCTGATGCGTGATGCACAAAACGACGACGTAAAAACAAATCAACGAAAGACAGAACGGCGCAAAAGTTCGAGATTGAAATTTCGGACCCTTCGAAAACGACTATTTTGCAGTGCAAAAAATTGGCGATCGAAGGGCAACCGCAACTCGGCGCGGAAACCGATTTCTTAGTGTTCGTACACAAAGGACAAGTGCTCGAGGACGAGAAGACGGTTTCGGAGGCGGAGATTACCGAGGATGGGTTTGTGGTGGTGATGAGCAAGAAGACGAAGAAACCGGCGGAGAAGACGACGGCGGCGGCGCCGGCGCCGGCGAATCCTCCCGCGACTTCGGCGCCGGATGTTGCGGCGCCGGTGGCGCCGGCCGCGGCGGTGGCGACGGCACCGCAAACGACGGCGGAAGTTCCGGTATCGTCTCCGGGTTTAGTGGTTGGTGCGGAATTAGAAAAAGCGATCGAGGAATTACAAGCGATGGGTTTTCCGAGAGATCAGTGCGTGGCGGCGTTGAGAGCGGCGTTTAACAACCCAGATCGAGCGGTGGAATATTTGTTGAACGGGATCCCGGAAGGGATGATGGCTTCAGCGCCGGCGGCGAATGCGGCAGCAGCAGCACCACCACCAGCAGCAGCACCAGGGGCTGATGCCGCGGCGGCGAATGCGGTGAGAACGGCGGAAGGTGCGACGGCGTCTGCTCCCGGGGTTGGTGCGGGTGGAGCTCCCCCGGCTGCCGCGGACGGTTCGGCGCCGTTGAACTTGTTCCCGCAAGGCATTCCGGCGAATTTAGCAGCCGCTGGTGCCGGTGGAGCGGAAGAGGAAGCGCAAGAGGGCGAAGTGAACACGTTGGCGTTTCTTCGCGATAATCCGCAATTCCAAGCCATTCGCGCGATGGTTCAAGGTAACCCGTCTATTTTACAACCCATGCTCGGCGAGTTGCAAAGACAAAACCCGCAGTTGTACCACTTGATTAACAGCAACCAGGAGGAGTTTTTACAACTGTTGAACGAACCGAGCGATTTTGAAGCGCAGGGAATGGGCGAAGGCGAGATGGAACAAATCGAATTGTCCAAAGAGGAGAACGAGGCGTGCGAACGATTGATGGCTTTGGGTTTTACGATGGAACAGTGCGTGGAAGCGTACATCGCGTGCGATAAGAACGAAGAGATGGCGGCGAATTACTTGTTCGAGGCGCCACCGGATGCGATGGGCGAATAAAATAGAGAGAGAACACACCGAGCGCGATATTTACTATTAGATTGGCATTGATATATACTACTTCAAAATACTACCTTGAAACACTAACACTATCGCACGTACCGTCTGTCTCTCCTTCTTCTCTCTAATCGAAGCTCTTTTCAATCTCTTCTACGCTCTCGAACGTTTTAGTTAAAGGCGCATACGTGGCGCGTTCGTCAAAGCCTTCATTTTGGGCAATTTTAACTGCGCTTTTTAGCAACATTCTCGCGCTCGCGACCGATTTCTTCGTACACGCCGAGGACTCTTTTTTCAGCGCATTCGCCCAGTTCATCGCCGCGGAGACGTACGCGTCGAACGCGTTCCCGTCTTTCCTCCAACCCGAAGCGTCTAACGCTCTGACAACTTTCAATTTTGCTTCAACCGAAGATGCGAAATCGCCACAATTCTCCGCGTGTCTCGATACCAGGTGCCAAATGGCCGCGGTATCGTGCATAGCTCTCGGCGGCGCGCCGCTAGCGTTGTTACCTCCACCAGAGTTTGTGTTTCCAGACGCTGCTTTTGCCAAGATCTGCTCGAGAAGTTCCTCGATTTTAGCGACGATTCTTGGCGCGCCCGTCTTCTCGTCGATCTCTTCGTCGCGAACGTTAAATTTGGTTCCTGTTGCTGTTGCCGTCGTCGTGTTCGCTTCGGTATCGTTCACGCTAAAATCGCTGAAGAACGACGCTATATCCGCCGCGGCTTTGCCGCACGCGGCATCGTTCCAATCTTCCTCTTCGTCGTCATCCGACGCCTCGCCTTCGTCATCGGAAGCGTTCAAACTTAGCAACGTTGCGTCCTTCTTCTTATTCGCCTCGCGTTCCCATTTCTCCGCGTCGCGCATCCACTCACACTTTTCGGGACCAAGTTTTCTTCCTTCTTCGCACATGTCTAAAAGCGTCGATATCGTCGGTATGTGGACTCTAGCTCCGTCGGTTAACTCTATCACCTTCATTAACGCTCTCGCCGACGCGACGAATCTCCCTGTTTTCGCAGAAGCGATGGCTAAGTTTTCCCACGTGTGCCACGACGTGCGGTAATGCTTGACCGCTTCTTGCAATGCAGCGCGCGCAGCTTGGAACTTTTGCTTATGCATCGATAACGCGGCGACATTGTTCCAAGCTTGCCCGTTTTCTGGGTCAATTTGGGCGCATCGAACAAACGCCGCCAACGCGTCGTCCTCCCGACCTTCGCACTTCATTCTGCAATAGCCGCAGTTAAACCACGCGCCCGGGAAGAGTGGATTCAGCGTCAGCGCTCTCGTCCAGTGCACGTCTGCTTGCGCGAAATCATTCCTTTGCGCACACAATCTCGCTAACGTTCTTTGCGACCTCGCGTCGCGTTCCTCGGATACTTCCCACGCTTTGTGATAACACGTCTCATCGCCAGTTGCGTCACCTAACGCGCACCACAACTTTGCATTCCCGGGTTCTTCGTTCAATCGTGTTTTCACCACGTCCGCGGCTTGTTGCTTCTTTCCGAGCAATTCGAGACAAGAAATGTACGCGTCCCAGTGTTCAATTTCTTCGAAGAGTTTCAACGCGGCGCCAACCATGCCTATCGAAATGAGGGCTTCGCCTAACTCTTTTTTCAGCGCGTGAATAGGTGGAAACCAGACAGAAAAGGCGAACCGCAGTCGTTCTTTGCCAATTTTAGAGAGTGAAGTGGTTAAATCTCGTTTCACTTTCTTGCTTTGTCTCATCTTCTTGATGGCGTTCGCGGGGACTTCAGAGACGGATCTCGTCACGTCTTCTAAGGATAACAAAGCGCGTTCGCGCGTTCGCGCGCGCGTTTTTTCGTGTCTAGTCATGAGTACCGTGGCACTCGCTCGTACGATCGGGCGCGATTTTGCTTGCGTCAGAACGCGTTCCAAGTACGGTGTCATTTCCCAGTTACGCAAGCCATCGTCGGCTTGCTTTTTACGCACCGCGACGCACTCCGCCAAGAGAACGACTTGGGCTATCGTCGATAAAGGTGCATTCAAAGACGGGTCGTCCGCATCAGAGGCGTTTTGGAGTTTTGGTTTTGGAAGAATTTGACTTCCATCCGCGGATAAACCTTCGAGTTCGACGCGCAAGCGAGACATGGCAGAGGAAGAGGAAGAGGAGTTCGACGCCTTTGCTCCGTCCGCTACTTCCGTGTCGTCGCTCTCGTTGCCTCCTCCTGAACCGGCGGCGATACTTTCGTCTTCATCAGTATCATCGTCGTTTTCGTCCTCGTCGTCTGACTCGGCGCTCGCTCTTTCCTTGCACGTCACTCGCAGCACCAGCTGGGCTTTCGCATCTTGTTGATGGATCGTGCGGTACCCCAACGCGCCAGACTTTTCAATCGTAACCCCTAATGCATCCTTCGCGCGTTTTAAAAGATATCGCGCGGAATCGTCGACGCCGAACTCGTGCTCCATCAAAGACGCTTCTATGAGGCACGTGCCGTAAAGGTAGTGCGCGTCTTCTATTTTTTTCTTTTCATCATCCCCTACCAACGAGCTCGCGCGCGATAACCCTTCCAACGCCCTCGCGAAGAATCCCAAGCACTGTTTTCTGAGCGTCACCGTTCGTCCAAACAATACTCTCTGGTGTGCCAGGGCGCATCTCGCCGCGAACCAATCTCTCACGACGTGAAATTCCTCGTTGCTATTCGTCGTCTCTTCCCCGTCCAACGCTTCCGCGGCTGCGCGCCTACACCTCCCCATCGGCGACGGTCTCGCGGACACGTCCAACGTCTCGTCTCTCTCCACGAACTCCAATCTCTTCATCATCTGTTTCGAGTTCACCAAACACTCCACCGCCAACGCGAGACATTCGGGGTGCTCGATTCTCCCGCTCGCGTCTTCGCCGTCCCGCGACAACACCTTTTCGAATGCTCTTCTCTTTCGCCGTTTCGCTCGCCTTCGGTCCTTCTCCTCCTCGTCCATCTCGCCAATCGACGCTCGAGAACTTCCGAATACTCCATCAACATCTCCATGTAATAATCCGTCGGCGTTTTGCGCATCATTCAGCGCAAAACCACCATTACCACCATCACGAAACGTATCATCTCGAAACGCTTGCAAAATCGCATTCGCAAACCCTTCTTCTTCTTCTTCTTCTTCTTCGTCCAAATGTAGCGGCGGTCCGCACGCGTTCGCTCTCTGGTGCAAACACAACCCGCACACGCCTGCGAGAAACAGCGCAAACTCTTTCTCTTCCAAAACCTCTTCTCCTCTGTTGTTATTGTTCAATGATAAAGGCTGAGTGGCAAAACACAGAACGCTTTTTAACGCTCGAGAATACTCGCCGGATTTGATCGACGCGACGATCATCGCGCTCGCGGCGAACACGTCGTCGCCGCCGCCTTCGATGGATGATTCCGATGCTTTTTCCCCTAACGACGAGGAGGAAAGCGTCGCTCGGAGCACCTCTCGCGCGAGTTGGTTTCTTACTTCTGCGTTCATTTTTTTAATTACTATAAAAACTCAAAAGTGCTTCTCCCTCTCTCTCTCTCTTACTTCTCTTTCTGACGAACCATCGCGGTCGTATTCGAGAGAGATACTACGCTCACACTCTCGGATATAAATGGCTTCACGCGTGTGTGTTTTTCCCTCAAAGTGAAGAAGAGAGACACTTTTTGTTTAGGGTGTTAAAACCTAATTTGTAGTAAGCAGTGTAACACTATAAAGATAAAAAATTCCGCTCGAATCCGGCACTTTTAAAACACATCTTTCCCGTCGTTTCGCTCCTCATACGTATCATTTTGAGAGATCCGCGATCGGGAATCTGCGCGGTAAAGAAGAAGGCAACAACAAAGAATGATGGAGACGACGCCTTTGTTGGTGAAGAAGAACGATGACAACAACACCATCAAGGGGAAAATCTTCTCCCGAAGCGCGAAATACATCTTGCTTTCGTGTGTTTTCGTGTTGTTGGCGACGTTTGCGGTGACGACGACGACGACTTCTTCTCCTTCTTCTTCTTCGGAAAGGATGACGGTGAGAATGAGAGGGTACGCTTCTCGCGCTGCTGCGCCTTTGTTCTTGCGAGGAAGATCGACGACAACGTCGAGTTTGGACGCGGCAAAGTTGGGCGAAGAATCGGCGACTCCGAGTGTGATTTCGCTCTCTGCGGCGTGTTCGCCGGTGGACAAGTTGTCGTTTGATCCGGGAAACTGGGAGAACGTCGGCGCGAAACTCATTTCAAAGACAATGTCGTCAGACTTCGCGTTTGAAAACGGGATCGAAATGAACGCGGTAAAGGGGAAGTGCGGGGAGTATGAAGTTTCGGCGGCAGATTTAACCGTCGGCGAGGAGTTTGGCTTCTTTTTGTACTCGAAAACGAGCGGGAACGGAGAGCCGATTAAAGATATTGGATGCGAATCTTCCTTGGATGGGAGCACTTATTGTCCAGCACACTCTGCACCGGAAGAACCGACCATCGGTGGACCGTTTTCGATGGCTTCGTGCACGAAGAAGATTACTTACGGTGATCTATCATTTTACAATCGAGTCTACGACGGATCTGCGTTAAGTTTCACGTGGGGTTCGTGTTCGAATACGTGCGGCTTGTCCGAACCAGAAGCGTGTTCATTCTCCTCTACAACTGAGAAGGAGGAAGTGCAAGTGACTTTTGATTTGAGTTTCTCTGGTCCGGGTTTGAGCGCGAGCGATTTTGGTCCGGCTGAACTCGAGAGTGTGGCGTCCTCTACCGCGGAAGTGGTTGGCGTCGACGCGAGCATGGTTGAAGTTGAAGTCGTCGAATCTACTGCAAATACTGGAGCAGAACTTGGCAGCGAGGAGGGAGTCACGACTGTGAATCTTCAGGCCACTATAAACTGCATCGATTCGGACGTGTCAGCTTCAGTAACTTCAAAATTGAACTCGTTAACCGAAGAAGATGAGTTGAAAATTGCGACGGAAGCGAAGATTGAAGGAGCAACGAGCGCCACTGGACATCTCGAAGAAACGAAAATTTTGGAGTGGGAGAAAGAAGAAACTCCTTCTGCTCCACCAGCTTACGATGGACCATTTTTGGATTGTGATGCAACTGTCGACGATGAAGGCTACTACTTGGTATTCAAGCACGACTCGAGCAAGGGTGACTACTGGTCCAAGGCAAATAACAACGCTGAATCGAAACGCATTGGTTCGAATCCGGAGACGGATTACAAATACTCTCGATTGGAAGAGGTCGAAAAGTTTGGTCGCACTGATGAGGGCTCCTTCCAGTTCAAGCTCGAGTATCCGACTTTGTCACAAACGAACATCTGGACGCAGACATCTAATCCAGTGACTGCGGGTAAACAGGGTGTTGATGACTTCAAAGCTATTTCGATTCAAGCGAACGGCCACGGCACGAGTACTCACAGCTTCAAAGGTTTGGAATACAACAACGGGGGGTCGAACTTTATCGACGGCACCGTCGACCACGGCAACTGGTTCTTCTCGATTGGAGCGTATAAGCAATGGGGTGGCTACCGCAAGTTCCCCGGACCTTCGTCAGGTGTGAACATGGTGAAGCTCTGGGTGAAAACTTCCGCCAAGAAGCCTGACTCGTGCCCGAGTCCGCCGCCTGCGCCGCCGCCAAGTCCGCCACCGGTTTTGGATTGCGATGCAACTGTCGACGATGAAGGCTACTACTTGGTGTTCAAGCACGACTCGAGCAAGGGTGACTACTGGTCCAAGGCAAATAACAACGCTGAATCGAAACGCATTGGTTCGAATCCGGAGACGGATTACAAATACTCTCGATTGGAAGAGGTCGAAAAGTTTG
>Ga0255755_1002585_pt1 | contig 14628 bp, 19 predicted proteins | sample 011ome_18_FD_179955 | JGI IMG/M metagenome (GOLD analysis project Ga0255755, IMG submission 179955) | Coastal salt marsh microbial communities from the Groves Creek Marsh, Skidaway Island, Georgia - 011501BT metaG (version 2) | ecosystem: Environmental > Aquatic > Marine > Intertidal zone > Salt...
GCGTATACAGGCAAGCGTTCATGCAAATGACAAGCAAGCTATAAGATATGTTGAGTGGTTGGGTTTTGAGAATGAAGGTTTAATGAAGAAGTTTGGTCCTGATGGATCAGATTATTATCGTTTTGCGAGGGTGGCGTAATGGCAAACAGTATGTATGCAAATGATGCACAGGCTTCCATGTCTGGAGGGGGAGGTGGTGGCAGTGCTGCTGGTGCTGCTATGGGTCTTAGTGCTATTATGGGATTCAAGGCAAGTCAAGCTGCTGCAAAACAAGCAAAATTAACTGCTGAATATAATGCTAAGGTAGCAGAGAATGAGAGAATATTGTTGCAGCGTTCAGCACGAGATGAGCAAGAAAGGTTGCGTCAAGGCTCAGAGAAACTAATATCGTCACAAAGAGTGGCTGCGGCTAAATCAGGTGTTGTCACTGGTACAGGTAGTAATCTTCTCGCATTGAGAGATACATTTATGAAAACAGAGGAAGATGCAATCGCTATAAGATATGCAAGTAGTATACAAGAACAAGCAAAAACTGCACAAGCGGCTATGTTAAGGGCAGCAGGTGCATCAAGAGCTTCTGCAATAAAAACAGGTGCTTATGCTAATTTGCTTGAGGCTGGTGCAAAAGCAGCAACTATGATGGGATAAGATATGCCGAAGATACCTACATATGACCAACTTGGACAAAGAGTAAAAGCACCTACAACGCAGATTGGTGTTAGAGCAGATACACAAGCATTTGTTGGTGCACAATTAGCTACAGCAGATTTGTTTAAAAAGGCTGGTAATATAGCTTACGAATTTGGCATGAAAGAAAAAGAGGAAAATACTAAAGCTGCATTTGCTGAGTTAAAGACACAATACAATAATGAAGTTAATGATTTAATAAGAAACAGCAAGGCTACAAGCACATTAGAAGCTGAGAATGAGTTAATTGACTATAACAAAAAGTTTGAAAAAAATTATGCAAAAAAGAATTTAACACCTAATCAGTTAAAATCTATTAAGACACAAATGGTTTTACATCAAGGTGCTAAAATGCAAGTTGGTAAAAATTTAGCCTTTGACAGAGGTAGGGATTATAACTCAACACTTCACAAAAATGCCAGTAATAATCTTATAATAGAAATAAATAAATTACCTATTGGTAATCCTTTGCGTAACGCAATGGAAGATGAGTTACGAGAAACAATCAGTGTAGCTAACGAAAATGGCGAGACTGCAAACTTAGATTACAAAACAGTTGACCAGGCTTTTAATGCTATAAAAATAAACGATTACACCACTTTGTCATCCAACGCTCAAAGTGTTGAACAAATACAGGAATTGAAAAATAACTTAAAGAATGAAAGGTTTATGCCTGATACAAGTCTAAAATTAAACGCATTATTAGAAGCCGAAGAAAAGAGAGTTCATAGCGATTATGTAAATGCTATTACAAGAGACATTTTTTTAAGTAATGACAAGGCTTTGACAGATGAAAAAGAATTTGAAAAAGAACTGCAAAAACTTAACAAATCAGACCTTATTACTATTATTAATGATAAAGGTGTACAAATTAATGTTAATCCAAAAAAGTTACCTGTAAACATTTTAGAAACGATAAAAGCAAAAGCACAAACAAGAAGAAACGAATTATTATCTAAAGAAATCAATGACATAAAAGTAAGTCTTAGCTCAGAGGTTCAAGGTAAATCTTTGTCTGAGTTAACGCAAATTAGAGATAATATAGATGCCACAGGCAAAGATAGGTACAGACCTGAGATTGAAAGTTTTGCTTCTAGGGAGCAAATGAAACAAATTATTAATACAGAAATCAAAGATAAAGCTAAAAGAGAATTAGCTAATGCTATGCAGGTAAAAGATGATATTGTGTCTGATTTGAAAGCTGATGGTGTTATAAGCAATCAGAACATGGCAAAAAAAGATAGCGTATACAATGCTTTGATTTTAGCAGAAGAGTATCAAAAAGCTAATGAATGGCAACTTGGCATTAATGCAGAAATAAAAGCATCAAGTGCTTTTCAGTCAATCAAATTTAGTAGTAAAACTCAAACTACCGATAAATTAAATGAGCTTAAATTAAATTGGCAAAGATCAGGTAAAAGGGAAGATGAATTAATATACACCTCTTTTGCCAATCAAGTTTCTGTAAGAGACGCAGAGATAAAAAAAGATTTTATAGGCTATTACAAGAGCCAAAATCCTGAAGAAGAAATCACAGTAGATAAAATGATTACCTTGCAAACTGCAATGGATGTTGCACCACTTAATATTAGGGTAACAAGTGATGCCGAGCTTGAAGCGTTTGAAGCAGCTTTTAAGGCACCAGGATTGAATTACGCAGAAAAAGCACAAGTTGGAAAAGATTTTTTAAATAGTTTTGGTGCTCATCAAAACAAAGTTTTAAGGCACTTAATATCTTCAGGAAAAATAACACCCATTGATAACTTGCTTTTAGCATATCCAAATGATGTAAGAATAAAAGGTGCCATACTAGGTAATTCACCAGAGACAATTAAAAGATATAAAAGTGATATTCCTAAAGATGACAGAACAACTATCATGGAATCAGTTTCGACAGAAATGGCAAGTTATAGTCAAACTGTTTTAGGTGGTGGTTTTGATGATGTTTTAGGTGGTGGGTTCACAAAAGGCAGAGCAGGTCATGTGATGTCAATGAGAGATATAATTGTAAACACAGCTAATTACTATAAGATGATTGATAATATGGAACCAGCAGATGCTGCTAAAAGAGCCTTTAATGAAGTTATTGGAAATCATTTTAATTTAGACAATCAAGTTAATGGCACCACTGTTAGATTTGGTATAGAATATGATTCCGTTGCTAAACCTATGTCAAAAATATTAGAGACTTCAATAGCTAATAACATTGAATATTTGAAAGAAATTGTTGAAGCACCACCAGCACCACTGGGTTTGGATGCAAATGCTCAAGAACAATGGAAAAACACATACTATACTGATTTAATTAAAAATGGAACATGGCGAACTACCACAGACAATAGTGGCGTTTATATGGTTGACCAGTTAGGTAATATGGTAAAAAGAAAAGATTCTGCAATGGAGCCAGGAGACACAGGTGGTATGGCACCTTTTGTTTCTGTTAATTTTGACAGCTTAACAACAACACTTGATAAGTATAACGAGATACAAGAAGGTCAAGGTACGATTTCAGCAAAAAAAGAAGCACTTATTAATCATTTCAAAACTACAGGACAATTATTCTAATGGTAGGAATGTATATCCCAGAGCAGGGTGATGATCCTAATATAACAAATCAATATTATGATATTGCCAAAGCTGGTACTTTAGACGTATTAGGTGCCACTTTCCAGGAAACACTTTACTACAATCCATTAAATGCCGTAAATAGACTCGCTGAACAGTACACTGGATTAGGTCAAACTGGCAAAGTAATATCTAAAGATGATTGGAAAGAAAGCGAATACTACAGGGATGGTATACAGGTTGATGACAATGGCATCAAAGAAGGATTAGCACAGCTTTTAGCTGAAAGAGTAGATAGAAGGCGTGAATTTCAAATAACTTTGCAAAGGTCAAAAGGTGGTTTTGGCTTGGGTGCTGCTCAATTTGGTGTGGCTATAGCTGGTAGTTTCCTTGATCCATTAAATGTAGCTAGTGCGTTCATACCTGCTGTTGGTCCAGCTAGAGTTGCATCTATGGCAGCTAAGATGGGCAAAAGTGGATCGAGAGCAGTCAAAGGTGCCGTAGATGGTGCTGTTGGTGCTGCCGTATTGGAGCCATTAATCATAGGTGCTGCTGCTGCCGAGCAAGATGAAAGCTACACTTTATTAGATAGCTTTTTAAATGTTGCTGTAGGTAGTGCATTAGGTAGTGGACTTCATGTGGGATTTGGTAAGATATCAGACAGGATAAACAGAACACCACCACAAACAAGAGCTAGAGCAGAAAACACATCAATAGGTCAAGTTCTAACTGACAAGCCAGTACAGGTTGATCGTATTGTTGATGAAGCAGAAACGACAACAGTAAAGCCTGAAGCAGAACAGGCTGACACAATAACAGTTTACAATTCTGATGGCGAGCCAAGAGTAGTAGAAAAAGTTAGGGTTGATGATGAGGGCATAATTACTATAAAAGATACTGATGGTACTGAAAAAGTTGTAGACCAAAGTGATGTTGTAAGTAAATCTCCTTATGATGAAGACTTTGTAATTGACATAGATAAAGATGGTAGGGGTTTTTCTTTAGAGGATATAAGAAATTATAAAACTAAAAAAGATCAAGTAAAATTTCTAGAAGACACAAACGAAGCAATAGATTTAGAAATTGAACTTTTAAAAGAAGGAACCACAGTTACAACTGGTATTTTCAAAAAAAAGAAAAAAATTATTATAGATGAAATAGAAATATCTAGACTAAAAACTGCAAAAAAAGCCATAGGAATAGAGTTAAAAAGATTAAATGGCGAAAAAATTGTAAGACCAAAAGATCCTATAACAAATCAAACTACAGAGCCTGGTGCAAAAGACACAAACACTACAGAAGAAACTGTAACCACACAAGAAGGTGCAGAGTTAACACCACAGCAAATAAATGACCAAAGAGATTCAGCTAGTATAAGTCAAGACAAGTTAGGCAGATTAGATGAGTATGCAGATAAAGTTGATAAGATGGATGCAGATACGGCTGATTTAGGTGAAATAAAAGCAGAAGACATTGAAGCAGAGAACGAAGCTATGATGCTAGAATTAGAAGATCCTGAAGTAATAGAATCATTGCCAGATATTGCAAAACAAACATTACAAAAAGCAAAGAAAGCCATGAAGGAAGCAGATGATGCAGCAGAAAAAGCAAGGGTTTCTTATGATACTGCAACACAAGTAGGTGCTCAGTGCGTTATTAGGAGTAAAAGTTAATGAGTTGCGTAGATGAAGTTTTAGATGCTGCAAAAAGAGCAGGTATAAATTTAGGAGAGGATGAAGCTCAAGAAATAGTAGCAATACTTGAAAATAAATTAGCTAAAAGAATGGCTAATGCAGGTGCAGATCAAGACTTGGATCTGTTTAATCTAGCAAAATCAATAGCACAACAAGCAAGAATTAATGCAGCAATAATGAGAAAAACTAGGCTTTTAAATATGAGAGCCTATACCAAGATAATGACCAAACTTAAAAACAATCCTGATAATCCAGGTCAAGTATTAGAATCTATACTAACAGGAGATATTAGGGTTCTTGATGATGGCTTGGGTAGTATTGATAGAAGACAGCAAGCTATAAGTTTAGAGTATGCAGGTCAGTTAGTTGCTGCTTTGAGAAAGAAAGATTTAGAAGCGTTATTTAAGTCAGGTGATTTAGACGAATTAATATATAAAGCAATGTTTGATGGTCCTGATTCACTTGATTTGAATGTTGCCGGTGCAAGAGAAGCTGTTGAAATAGCTGAAATTGTGCAAAAAGTACAAAAACAATTACTACAAAGGAAAAATAGAAATGGTGCAGTAATTGGTGAGCTTAAAAATTACGTTGTTCGACAAGGGCATGACCCAATAATCTTAAGAAAAACAGGCAAAGATAAATGGGTTAATTATATGTTGGAGAAGGATGGTAATGGTGTTTATGTAAGATTAAGTGACCAAACATTTGAAAGTAAAAGTCAATTTAAAGATGGCGTAGAATACACAGACGAACAATTTATAGGCGATATATACGACAATCTTGTTTCAGGACAACATCAAAAAGTTGATGGTGGTGACAACATGGGTGATAAATTAGTTGGCTTTTCAGGTCCAGCTAACTTGGCAAAAAAATTAAGTACGTCAAGGGTTTTACATTTTAAGGATGGGCAAGCAGCATATGATTACGCACAAAAATTTACAAGGCAAAGTTTTAGCGAAGCCGTTGTAAATGGCATTTTGCATGATGGTCAGGCTATTGGTCTTATGGAAACTTTTGGCACAAATCCAAGAGCTATGTTTGATAGAGTTATGAAAGATGCACAAGAAATTAATAAAACTAATTTGCAAGCTAAAGAAACAATTAAAACAAAAAGATTGGAAAATCAATTTAGAGAGCTTGACGGCACTACAAGAGCTAGAGGTTCAGGTAGACTGTTATTAGGTGGAACTGTTGATTTTGCTGGAATAAATGCAGCTTGGCGTATGTTACAAAACATGGCAAAACTAGGTGCAGCCACAATATCTTCATTTTCGGATATAGCAACAAAGGCACATTTTATAAATTCAAGAACAGAAAGAAATATATTTACATCATATTTAAGGGCGTTTAGCGATATATTCAGAAACTATAGTGGTAAGCAACAAAAGGAATTAGCTTACTTGCTAAATGTAGGTGTGGAAAACTTTTTAGGTGATGTTCATTCAAGGTTCGGTGCAAACGATAGCTTGCCAGGAATGATGGGTAAGGCACATCAAATGTTTTTTAGATTAAATGGTATGACATGGTGGAACAATGCACAGAAAACTGGCTTGGCTAGGATGATATCGGCAGATTTAGCCATGTATACGAACAGAGCATTTGACCAAATACCAACAAGAACAAGATTAAATTTGCAAAGATACGGAATAAATGCAGAAGATTGGGCAGTATATAGTAGTATGGAAAAGAAAGCATTAGATGGTAATGACTATTTAGTTCCTGCTGCCGTTGATGATGTTGACGCTTCTATTCTCCAAGCAGGTGCTTTAAGGGAAGCAAATCTAACAAGAAAAAGAAAACTAAAAAAAGTAACTGATGTTGAGTTGCAGAGGTATAAAGACAATCTAAGAACAAAATTATCTTCATATTTAACTGATGCTGCTGACACAGCTATTCCTACACCTGGTGCTAAAGAAAGAGCAATTATGAATCAGGGTACTGAAAGAGGTACAGTATTAGGTGAAGCAATAAGGGCATTGATGCAACTAAAAGGTTTCCCAATAACATATGTAACAAAGGGTATGTCACAGCAATATCACGCAAAAAAACAAGCAGGGCAAAGTGGTGTATATGGCGTGGCACAGATGATGGTTGGCACTACTATTATGGGTTACTTGTCAATGACAACAAAGGACATATTAAAAGGCAAAAGTCCAGCAGAGGTTTATGACGAAAGAGAAGGCTTAAATTATAAAACATTTGTGAGGGCATTTACTCAAGGTGGTGGTGCTGGGATATATGGTGACTTTGTATTTGGTGAGTTTAATAGATTTGGTAGATCACCATTAGAAACATTTGCTGGACCTACTTTTGGCACAGCAGCAGATGTATTAAAGTTATACGCTGCTTTAAGAGATGGAAAAACAGATCAAGTTACCAAAAACGCATTTAGAACCTTGGTATCTAATACACCATACATTAATTTGTTTTATACAAAGACAGCCTTGGATTATTTATTCTTGTATGGAATGATGGAAAAAACAAATCCAGGTTATCTTTCAAGGATGGAAAGAAAAATAGAAAAAGAAACAGATCAAGAATATTATATATCTCCATCAAGGTCAGCAGTAAGGTTTTAATTTGATTAATTTAGCAAAAAAGATTATAACGTAGAAATGAGGTAGTTATGACAGTTAGTAGCACAACCACAAAAAACAGTTACAGTGGAGACGGAAGTACCACCACATTTGCGTATGCTTTCAAGATATTCGCAGACGCAGATCTTACTGTCATACTTAGATCGGCTGCTGGTACTGAAACAGTACAAACTCTGACAACAAATTACACAGTTACCAATGCAGGTAATGCTAATGGTGGTAATGTTGTGTTTGTTACTGCACCTGCAAGTGGCGTTACTGTTGTTATTAGACGAAACATAGCGATAACACAATCTACTGATTACGTTGCAAACGATCCTTTCCCAGCAGAAACACATGAAGATGCTTTAGATAGATTGACATTTATCAATCAGCAAATGCAGGAAGAAGTAGACAGAAGTTTAAAGCTGTCAAGAACAAATACAATGACATCTACAGAATTTACTGTTGGTGCTTCAGACAGAGCGAATAAAGTTCTTGCTTTTGACGAATCTGGTGAACTTTCTGTTACTCAAGAGCTTGGTATATACAGAGGTACAGATGCTACAATAACAACAGCAGCTTATGTCGTAAGGGATATCATCAAATCAACGACTGCTGCACAACTAAATAACGTATATATATGTGTTGCTAATTCTGTTATTGGTGATTTGCTAACAGACACAGATCATTTCGAGTTATTAGTAGATGCAGTTAGTGCAGCAACTAGTGCAACAAATGCAGCTAATAGTGCAAGTGCAGCATCAACTAGTGAAAGTAATGCGGCAACTAGTGAGAGCAATGCGTCTACAAGCGAAACAAATGCTTCTAATGCACAGACAGCAGCAGAAACGGCTCAAAGTGCAGCAGAGACAGCACAGAGTGCAGCAGAAACTGCACAAACAGCAGCAGAAACGGCGTTAGATACGTTTGATGATAGGTTTTTAGGTGCAAAAGCAAGTGATCCGACAGTAGATAATGATGGTAATGCTCTAATAGATGGTGCGTTATACTTCGATACGACTAACGATATAATGAAAGTGTATGACTTAACCAACACAACCTGGAGACAGTTAACACTTACATCAGCTAATCAGACAAATGTAAACACAGTTGCAGGTCAGATTAGTCCTACAAATAACATAGCCACAGTAGCTGGTATTGATTCTAATATAACAACAGTTGCAGGAATATCAAGTGACGTTACAACAGTTGCAAATGATGGAACAGATATAGGAACAGTTTCAACAAATATAGCAGATGTTAATACAGTTGCAGGTATAAGTGGTAACGTAACCACAGTTGCAGGGATAAGTTCTAACGTAACAACAGTTGCAGGAATACAAGCTAACGTAACGACTGTAGCAGGTGTATCTGCAAATGTAACAACTGTAGCAGGTATATCATCTAATGTTACTACAGTGGCAGGTATTGATTCTGATGTTACGACTGTTGCTGGAATTGATTCTGATGTTACGACAGTAAGTACTAATTCTGCTGATGTACAAACATTGGCACCTATAGCTGCCGATATACAAACTTTAGCAGATATAGAAGACGGAACTGATGCTACTGATGCCATACAAACTGTGGCAGGAATAGCTGCTAATGTAACAACAGTTGCAAATAACGATAGTAATGTTACAATAGTAGCGAATAATGATGCGAATATTACAGCAGTAGCAGGTGATGCGTCAGATATTGGAACAGTAGTTACGAACTTAGCCAATATAAATTTAGTTGCATCTAACATAAACGCAGGGGTTATTGATGGTATATTTGATTATGGATCAGTCGCAGATGCAGTATCAAGCTCAACAGATTATGGAAGTCTATAAGGAGATTTAAATAATGGCAACACAAGTACAATTTAGACGAGGAACTACTGCACAAAATGCTAGTTTTACTGGTGCTTTAGGTGAGGTTACAGTAGATACTGATAAAGATACACTGGTTGTACATGATGGTGGAACAGCAGGTGGCTTTGAGATATCAAGGGCAGATGCAAGTAACTTAAAATTCCCTGATGGAGCAGTAGGAACACCTGCAATTAGTTTTGCAAGCGACACCAACACTGGTATCTATAGAGGTGGCACAGACATATTAAAGTTTGTAACAGCAGGAACAGATGCTATTACGATAAATGCTAGTCAAGCAACGACCTTTGCAAGCACCATTACTTCAAGCGACATTACTATTAGCGACAATAATCCAACATTAATATTTGACGATGCTAATGGTGTTGACCAAAACTTTACTTTTGCAGTCAATGGTGGAACAGCAAATATCCAATCAAGAACTGATGCAGGTGTAAATACTACTAGATTAACAGTGTCATCAAATGGAAATATTGATTTTAAAGGTGGAGACATCAGCTTCTACGAAGACACGGGGTCAACACCAAAAATGGTATGGGATTCTAGTGAAGAAGCTTTAGCTATTGGACATTCATCACCTGCAACACCATTAGATATAAGACAAACAAACACAGGTTCTGATACAGGTATAAGGGTTTATAATTTAGATAATAGCAACACTACAACACAAACAGCATCTTTATTTTTGTCACCAGATAGTAGAGGAAATGGTGCATTAGTATTTGGTGAAAAAGAAAATGCAGATTTTTCTACATCGGCAGGAAGAGATGTTTCGCTAGTTTTCTCACCAGTCTTAAATAATACTCAAACTAGAGCAATGACCATACTTAGTTCTGGCAATGTTGGTATTGGCAGTGCAAGTCCTTTAACAGCATTACATATTCAAGGTGGCGAACCAGATATATTTTTACGAAGGACAGACTTAACTAACAAGTCGTGGCGATTTAATGTTCAATCTGGAACAGGTGACTTAAATATTAAATCAAGAAATGATGACGGCTCAGCTGTTAGCACTTCTATGGTAATACATCACGATGGTTATGTAACCAAACCACTTCAACCTGCTTTTCAAGCCTATGGTAATACAGATACAAGCATTTCCTCGTTAGCAACTTTTACAACAACTATTTTTAATAATGAAATATTTGACCAAAATGGCGACTTTAACACAGCTAATTATAGATTTACAGCACCTGTTACTGGCAAATATCAATTAAATGCAATAGTTAGGTTAGCTGATTTACAGAATGATTCTACTTTTTATATAGTACAGATAAACACATCAAATAGAGAATATAAAGTAATCTTAGATTCAAATGTCTATAGTGCTGATTTAGACTATCACTCATTTACAATTAGTGTATTAGCAGATATGGATGCAAGTGATATTGCAGAAGTTCAAGCCTACCAAAATACTGGAACTATAGGAACTTATGTAGTAGGAAATACTAATTACACAGTTTTTTCTGGGTACTTAGTAGCATAAGCCAAAGTGAAACAACGTAACATAAAGGAGTTATAAAATGGCAAACCATACAAAGACAGTAACATTAACAGATTCACAACAGAAGATTTTATCTAATGATTTGTACAACGATACAGACAATGCAGGGATAGATGATTGGATACAAGGTGCTATTGATGGCAAAATAAACAACTGTTGGAAAAGATTTCAACAAGAGTGGACTACAAAGCTAATGAACGACAGTAGCTTTACAGATAGCATACCATCTAATCAAGCAGACTTTGTTGCACTTGTAACAGCAAGAAGCGACTATCAAAATCGTAAACAACGTGATGATGCTAGTAATATAGGTGAATAAAAATGGCAGTAACTTATGAATGGCAAGTAGCCAATATGGAACGTAATTTAGCTGATGGTGGTGTAACTATTGTTCATTGGAATTGTGTAGGAACAGAAAATGAAATATCTGCTCGTTCTTATGGAACAACATCACACACACCAGATGCTTCGGCTTCAGACTTTGTAGCATTTGATGACCTAACTGAAGAAGTGGTTTTAGGTTGGGTTCATGCTTCTTTAGATAGAAATGAAATTGAAGCAAACATAGCATCAAAGATAGATGCTTTAGCAAACCCAACAACAGCAAGTGGAGTATCTTGGTAATGTCTGAAGAAAAAACAAACGTAATCACTATTGATGGTAAAGAGTATAATCAAGAAGATTTATCACAAGACCAAAACTATTTTATCAATCAGATAAAAGACCTACAATCTAAAGCTGCAAACTTAAAGTTTCAACTTGACCAAATAACTGTAGCACAAAATGCTTTTACTAATTCGTTGATTGAATCTTTAAAGTCTGAAGATAAAGAAGACGAGGTTGTCAATGGTTAAGGCTTCTGATGTAAAGGCACAGATAGATACGCATGAAGCTGTCTGTGCTGAGAGATGGAAAGAAACTATCTTACGCATCAAACGCATTGAGCATATTATGATTGGTACAGCAGGTACTATGATTGTTATGATGGTAGGTTTATTACTGAGGTGACACTATGCTTGAAATGCTAGTGGTCGCTAACAGTGCTTTTGCAATTATCAAACAGACCATTCAAAATGGTCGAGAATTATCTTCAGCAGGTGCAGCAATCTCTAAGTTTGTTAGTGCTGAAGAACAACTCAAACAAGATTTACACAAAAAAAAGAACAGTATTTGGACTAACTTTCTAGGTAAAGAAGACAATGACCTAGAAGAGTTTATGGCTTTGGAAGAGATTCGAGTTAAGAACGAACAACTAAGAGAGTTCATGCAGCTATATGGCAGAGCAGGTTTGTACAATGACTATGTATCTTACTGTGCTGATGCACGCAAAGCTAGAAGAGAAGCTAGAATTAATGCAGAGAAACGTAAAGAAAAGATAAAAGAAACAGTAATGAAAGTTGTACTAGCTATACTTATTACTGCTTTATTATCAGGTGTTGTTACAGTACTAGCAATCATAGCCAAGAAGAAAGGTTTGATATGACAGCCTTTTTACTTGCTTGCACATTAAATGGTATTGTTAATGGTGGTATATATTTCCAAGATGTTAATGTGTGTATACATTACAAGGATGTACTAGATAACCAAACATTTATGAAAGGCAATGAGCCACAAACATATGAGTGTATATGTAAACTCGTACCTTTTGTAGATACAGATAAAGTAAAGGTGTACTAATGGACAAAGATAAAAAAATAGTCAACCTAGATATAGGTCAAAATAGTTTTGAATTATCTTTAAGAATATTGGGCAACGAGTTTGTTGCTATAAAGATAGGCTCAACAAACTTTTCTGGTAAACTAATAGCAGGTGGAATTTTATTGTTATTCTTTACTTTAGTTTTGTTAGAAGGTTTTGGATTAAATGAGGTTTTAAAACAATGACAGTTGAAACTTTTTTAAAATGGAAAATACTACCAAGATGTATGATGCTTGCTAGTACAGTTATGTCATGGAGATGTGCTGAGTGGTTTATGGATTTAGATGCACCTACTGCAGCACAGTCGGCATTTGTATCTGTGGTCATGGGTGTAATGACAGGTGTTTTTGGTATATGGATGGGTCACGAACATAAAGGAGACAATAATGTTAACAGCGTTAATAGGTCCAGTAAGTAACTTACTCGGTAAGTTCATAGAAGACAAAGACATGAAGAATAAGTTGGCACATGAGGTGGCAACTATGGCTGAGAACCACGCACAAGAACTAGCTAAAGGTCAGCTTGAAATTAACAAAGCCGAAGCACAACATAAGTCTATCTTTGTTGCCGGTTGGAGACCTTTTATTGGTTGGACTTGTGGTATAGCACTGTGTTGGCACTTTGTATTAGCTCCCATAACAATATTCTTGTGTGCTTACATTGGAATTGCTATACCTGAATTACCTACATTTGACATGGGATCATTAATGACAGTGTTAATGGGTATGCTCGGATTAGGTGGTTTGAGAACTTATGAAAAGCAAAAGGGATTGACAAAATGAAGTCAAAATCTACAGTAAACAAGTCAGGTAATTACACCAAGCCTACTATGAGAAAGCAGTTATTCCAAAGAATAAAGTCTGGTGGCAAAGGTGGTAAGCCTGGTCAATGGTCAGCTAGGAAAGCACAGATGCTTGCCAAACAGTATAAGGCTAAAGGTGGTGGATATAAATAATGGCACTCACAAAAAGACAAAGATCACTGAAATCTTGGACAAAACAAAAGTGGAGAACCAAGAGTGGCAAGCCTAGTACACAAGGGCGAAAGGCAACAGGTGAGCGTTATCTACCTGAAAAAGCAATTAAGGCTCTTAGTCCCAAAGAATACGCCAAGACTACGGCTGCTAAACGAAAGGCAACTAGAGCAGGTAAACAGGTATCTAAACAGCCCAAAAAGATTGCAGCAAAAACGAAAAGATTTAGAAAGGTTACATAATGTCCAAGCTGAGTCCAAACTTCTCTCTGAGCGAATTAACAAAGAGTCAAACAGCAGAGAGAAAAGGAATAATAAATAGTCCTAATGCTGATGAGATATACAATCTAAGGTTATTAGCTGAGAATATATTACAGCCAATACGAGATAAGTTCGGCTCGTTCATAGTATCAAGTGGTTATAGATCTCCTGAGTTGTCTATTGCTATAGGAAGTTCTGAGAACAGTCAGCATTGTAAAGGACAAGCAGCAGACTTTGAGGTAGCTGGTATGGATAACTATGAGCTTGCTCAATGGATAGAAGAGAACCTGGACTTTGACCAGTTAATATTAGAATGTTATACTGGTGGTAACAGTGGCTGGATTCACTGTAGTTATGTAGAGAATGGAAGAAAAGAAACGCTTACATACGACAAGCAAAATGGTTATAGGCATGGGTTGATTAATGGCTAAGACTCCAGCATGGACAAGAAAAGAAGGTAAGAATCCTAAAGGTGGTTTAAATGCCAAGGGTCGTGCTTCATATAAAGGTGGCACATTAAAAGCACCTGTAAAGAAAGGTGACAATCCAAGAAGAGCTAGTTTTCTAGCTAGAATGGGAGGTATGCGTGGACCTGAAAAGAAAAATGGAAAGCCTACGAGATTGCTACTCTCTCTTCGTGCATGGGGTGCGAGTAGTAAGGCAGATGCTAAAAGAAAAGCTGCTGCAATTAGTAAGCGTAATAAATCAAAAAAGAAGTAATTACGAATACATACAAATAGAAAAGGAGACTAATATGCCAATGGGTAAAGGAACTTATGGTTCTAAAAAAGGAA
>Ga0255755_1002586_pt1 | contig 14626 bp, 11 predicted proteins | sample 011ome_18_FD_179955 | JGI IMG/M metagenome (GOLD analysis project Ga0255755, IMG submission 179955) | Coastal salt marsh microbial communities from the Groves Creek Marsh, Skidaway Island, Georgia - 011501BT metaG (version 2) | ecosystem: Environmental > Aquatic > Marine > Intertidal zone > Salt...
GAATATCTCGCGCTCGCTGACTGATTTTTTCATCGTTTTTATCGTCGAAACGACCGCCTCGTCCACGATCGCTTCCGTGTTGATTAACGTGCCGTCTAAGTCGAAGATGACGCAACAGCACTCGTTATCATCATTTTCGCGCATGTTGTTTTGTTCGCAAAGTCGCTCTTCTTCTTATCTGCTTTGCAATTTTTCCCTTAACAAATCAAGTTTATGAGACAAAAGTCCTTTTAAAACAACGCATATAATACTACGAACAACACAAAGGCAAACGAATCGTCGTCGTTTACTTAGCAGTCGTTTCTTCTCAGTCTCCCTCCCTCTCTCTCTCTCTCTCGTACTCAGCGCAGACTTTTGTGCAAGTAAATATCTCTCTATTACTCCTACTCCTAAAAATTTCGTCTCTTTTTTTCCCGCCAAAAAAGGTCTGAGTGAGAGTCAGAGACAAAAAACTCTTCTCGAGGAAAGAAACTCAAACGAATTTTTTCTCACTACTCAATCCCAAAGAAGAGACACATCTCTATATATGCTTAAGAGACGAACGATGATGATGATGATTTCTTATTCTTCTTCCGCGACGAGTTTTGCTGCGAGGAATGCGAAGAGCCACGTGGCGTCGTCGTCATCTTTTTCTTCCTTTTCCTTCGCATCATCGAGGCGCAGAAGCACGATGATGATGATTTCGAACGAGGAGAACGAGAAGAAGAACAATACGAACGCGACGATGACGACGAAGAAAACGACGAAGAAAAAGAACGGGGGGTTCAGATGTTTCGCGTCGCGAGGAGGAGGAGAAGTCTCGGTGTGCGACGAGGAGGAGAACGCATCGAAAGAAGTGACTTCCTCTTTGAACAACAGCTCGGTCGCGAATAGTACGAACAATAACATCAAAAGAAACGAAAGCGAAGAGGAAACGCAGAAAGGCGTCGGGTCGGTGCATTTAATTTTAGGACCCATGTTTGCCGGGAAAACGACGCGTTTATTAGAGCGAGTGAAACAGTTGGAAGAGTCCGTGAGCGCGAACGTTTTGCTCTTAAAGTCGGACAAAGATACGAGGTACGCCAAGGATAAAGTAGTCACGCACGACGGGAGAGGGAGAGAGTGTTTCCCGGTGAAGTCGCTGGAGTTGGAGGTGGTGGTGAAGACGGTCGGGGAACGGAAATGGAACGAGTGCGACGTCGTCGCGGTGGACGAGGCGCAGTTTTTGACGAATTTATACGAGTTTTGTCGAGTCGCGGCGGACGAGCACGATAAGATTGTTTTAGTCGCCGGGTTGAACGGCGATTTCAAAAGAGAGACATTCGGTGAGGTGCAAGAGACGTTGCCGCTGTGTGATTCGGTGACGAAATTAACCGCGAAGTGTAAGTGCGGACGACCGGCGTTGTTTAGTAAGAGAATCGTAAACGTCGGGGACGGGCAGGAGTTAGTCGGCGGCGCGGATAAATATTTGCCGGCGTGCAGACGATGCTTTCTAAATTAATTTTTTGCTGCGCCTACTACTAGTAGTTGGTGCTACGTTAGTTATGTGTGTGTTGCATTAAATTGTACTCGCGAGAAGAGAGTTGCTTTTTCTATGCTTGTTTCAGTGCTTATCTTCTTCGCATTACTTGCCCGCGCGTCGCTGCGCTTCGAGGATTTCGCGATTGGTCAAGGAGATGTTAAATCTCTCCCTCAAAGCGTTCCGAGCTTCTTTGATTGGCGTGTCTACTTTTTTCACCTTCTTGAGCTCGTCGACGATGACTCTCTCCAACGGAGATTCGTCGTTGTTTTCCATCACGGCTAATATTCTTCGAGCGACTTGAAACAACACCGCCGCGTCGCGACCGCGAAGATTCGGGTTCGAAAGCACGCGTTCAATCGCTTTAAATTCTCGAGATTGTAAATCTATCGAATCCTCGTCTTCTGTATCCGCGCGATCATCTGTAGCTGATGGACAAACATCCAACGACCGCCTGGCGCTGAATAACGCCTGGGTCAACTGTTGCTTCTCGCCCGAACTCATCAGTTTATCGGTTTCCGTTTTACCCGCGTTGGTTTGCTTTCTCAAAGACGCCGTGCTTTCCTCGCTATTGATATCGCTGTTATTGTTATCATCGTTATCATTATTGTTGCTACTGCTGCTGCTGCTACTACTACTACTACTACCACCACCACTCGATGATGACGACGACGATCCGTGTCCACTTTTCCTTCTTCTGTCTTCTTCCAAAGTCGTCTCGACGAACGCTTCGTACGCTACCACTCCAACCGCGTGACTCAAATTCAAACTCGTCGGACCAGAACTCCCCGTGTATTTCAAACTCTTTCCGCAAACCTCGCCAACACCCGCGGTCGGTATCGCGACTAAATATTGCGCCGTTCTCAACTCCTCGTTCGTCAATCCAACTCTCTCGTTCCCGAACAAGAACGAGACTTTCTCTCCGTCCAGAGCCAATTTCGCGGCTTTTCGGCACGCTTCTCTCGAATCCAACATCGGTTGCGACCCGTCGCGATTTCTCGCCGTCGTCGCAAACACCACCGTTCGATCCGCCGTCGCAGATTTTACGTCCGGATACCACGCCTCCTTCGACGCTCTCTCGAGCATCCAATCCGCCGCGCAGGCGAACCGATACGCCTCTCCGCTCATCGTTTTCTTCGCGTCTTTGTTGGATGTTAATAAACTCGCGGTAAACAAATCCGGCATTTCGCCTTCCGTTTCGCTCGCCTCGTCTTTGTTCTCGTACTGCGTTGTTGTTCTTCGATTCTTTTTCTCATCATTTTTGTCATTAATATCATCATTGTCATCATCATCCGACGAATCATCATCCGGCGTCGGTTCGAACACGAACGAGCTGCCTTGCACTATTTTCAAATCGTAAATCCCAAAGTTTTGCATCACCCTCGCGCAACTCCCCACGTTCATCGGGCCTTGCGGGTTCACCAGCGCGAAAGAAATGTTCGTCAACGCCGGGGAGTTTCTCTTTTGGGTTTCCGCCCAGAGAGGAAGCGTGTTTTTGTTGTTGTTATTCGTATTCTCCGTGGTGGCGGCGGCCAACGGTTTTGCCCCTAAAGTCTTCTTCTTTTGTCGTCGTCGTCTTGAAGGCTGTCCTCGAGGAGTCACGGGAGACGACGACGAGAACGAAACGCGGGAAATGGGCATCATCTTAACGACGACGAGTGAGGAGGACGAGTGGGTGAAGTTTTATGCGCGTGTTTTATTCAAGTATGTGTAGTATTTGTTGTGGGGAAAGAATTCTATTTTTTCTTTTGCCTCTTGTTGCTTTTGTTGTCGTCGACGACGCTTCGCGGAGGAGGATCGACGTTCTCGTCGTCGTCCTTTTCACCACCCACCTCCAGCGCTGCTTTCGAGGCTGCTTTCTCTTCTTCGCTCTCGAGTGTGTGTTCGTCATCGTCTTTGATCCTCTCGAAAACTTTCGTCTCTTCGTCCATGACGCACAACCCGCCGCTAAAGATGGTAAAAAATCCACCTCTGACTTTCAACTCGCCCTTGGCTATTCGATCCCGGACGAACGGAAACGTTTTCACGTTTTCCACGCTCTGTCGGACGTTTTCGTGTTCCAACTGTCTCAATCGTTCGTCTTTGTCGTACTCGGAGCAGACGCGTTTTACGCTCTCTTTGAGTAACCCGCACCACGCGTCCACGTAACCGCTTCCGTCGTCGTCCTCGTCTACGTCGGCGTCTTTCTTTTCGACTTTTGCCTCCTCCGGCTCTGAGAACAAACTCAACGCGTGCGCGCACCCGCCGCACTGCGCGTGCCCTAAAACAACGATCGCTTCTACTTTCAGCGATTTCACCGCGTATTCGATCGCCGCGCACGTCCCGTGGTGCGCAGTCTCTGCTGTTTTATCCTCGTGCTTCACGAACCTCGGTATCACGTTCGCGACGTTTCTCACGGTAAATATCTCCCCCGGGTCCGCGTTAAACACGAGCGTCGGGTCGTACCGGCTGTCGCAACACGACACGCACAAAACTTTGCACCCGCGCTGCCCTTCCCGGCTGAGCGTTTTCAACTTTGAATCCAATCGTTTCGTCAATTTTTCCCGACGGAAACGTTTATACCCGACGAGTAAACGGTCGATCACGTCCTCGCCTTTAATAGTATTCGTATCATCATCATCATCGTCGTTCGAAGCAGGGGCTACCATTCTTCTCTGAAATGCACTGAATTCGCCGTTCGTTTCGTGCGGTGTCGAAAGTAAAGAAGGAATACAAATATGACGAATCGAAAGCGTTTTTTCCCTCTTGGGATGAAAGGAAAACGTTTGCGCGTACTTAAACGTCGTCTCTAAATGTTATGTTGTTGTCTGTATTTTGCGCGGCGCGATTGGTAGTATTACATATTTTTACTCTTATTCTGACTCTGATTCTGAGTCTGATTCTGGTATGTGTAACTCTCCATTTACGTATCGCCAACCGTCTGGTAACAACGGACAGTCGTTGTCGAGGAGGTATTGTACACATTCGGGGTGTTTGTTCTTGCGCGCACCTTGAAAGGCGTAGCCGTCCCAAGGCGCTTTGGCGGTTTCGTGCAAGTACTTCAAACAGTCTAAGTGACCGTTTTCGGCCGCATACCGACACGCATTCTCGTCATATTCATCATACTCACGCTCAACAAGATATTCGAGTATGTGGAGATTACCACTATCAGCCGCGATCGAGGCAGTATCAGAATACCAAGGCGCTTTGGCGGTTTCGTGCAAGTACTTCAAACAGTCCAAGTGGCCGAACTCGGCCGCCAAGAAACACGCATATATCTCAAATTGATCATACTTACGCTCAACAAGATATTCGAGTATGTGGAGATTACCAGCCCCAGCCGCCCAAGAGGAAGTACAAGATTCCCAAGGCGCTTTGACTTCTTCGTGTAAGTATTTGAGTACCTCGAGATGACCGCATCGGGCAGCCCATGCACACGCTTTCTCATTGATAGGACACTCATTTGCAACGCAATACTTTACCATTTCCAGATTACCTTGTTGTGCGGCCATACTAATCGTCCTTGAATCCCACTCACACTTTTTCTCCTCTCGCGCCCACTTGAGCAACTCGAGTTTATTCGTTTCAGCAACTTTCTCGCAGAAATCTGTTTGGTCTGTCAAACATCCCGACCACAACGATTTATGCTCCCAAGCAAACTCCAACGTCGATATCGACGACATCTCATCAATCAAAAACTTCCATTTCAAAACATCCGCGAAAGGTATTCTCTTAATCAACTTTCTCGTTTCACTATTCACATCGTACAAGAATTTCACGTCCGTCCCATTCAATCTCGGAATGATATGCGTCAAACTTATATCGTCGTTCTTCACAATCAAATCCCACAAAGAATCTCTCTCACCAACCTTCCTCTTCCTCGCTCTCGTCGTCACCACCGCGCAGGTGACTTTTTCTCCTTCAGACATCATCATCGCTTTCGTAAACTTGTTCTGTATCTTATCTCTTTTTTTAATGAGGGAAAAACGGCAAAAATTTCCAATAAGAAAAAAAAGACGAACCGTTTTACCGATCAACCTTGGAAGAGAAATGTCCTCGACGAAAGAGGAACGCGAGAGCCTACCGGTCGCAGCGCTTGAGAATTCACCGCCTTTGCCGTTGTGGCGTTTGTTCAGAGAGGCGTTGCTGAGTGGCGGCGCGTGTCGCGATATCGTGGAGAAGCATGTGATGTGTAAACTCAACGGGACGGATCTCAAATTCTTTTACGACGTGAATACGGAGACGAGAAAGTTGATTAAGAGATCGTCTCGTGCAAGAGATTTGAAGAAGAGTTTCATAGTCAAAGAGATGTCATCAATATCTACGTTGGAGTTTGCGTGGGAGCATAAATCGTTGTGGACGAGCGGGTGGTGGGACAAAGAAAAAGTTTTCTGCTGGCAAGTTGCTGAAACGAATAAACTCGAGTTGCTCAAGTGGGCGCGAGAGGAGAAAAAATGTGAATGGGATGAAAATACGATTAATGCGGCCGCAGAACAAGTTAATCTGGAAATGGTAAAGTATTGCGTTGCAAATGAGTGTCCTGTCGATACGAGTGCGTGTGCATATGCTGCCTTAAAAGGTCATCTCGAGATGCTCAAATACTTACACGAAGAAGGCAAAGCGCCTTGGGATTGGTATACTGCCGCTTGGGCGGCTAAAAATGGTCATCTTCATATACTCGAATATCTTGTTGAGCGTAAGTATGATGAATATGACACGTTGGCGTGTGAGCGTGCAGCCAAGTCCGGCCACTTAGACTGTTTGAAGTACTTGCACGAAACCGCCAAAGCACCGTGGGACTCTTGGGCCATACGAGAAGCGCACAAGAAAAACAAAACCGAATGTGTACAATACCTTCTCGACAATAACTGTCCTCTCCCACCAGGTTGGCGATACGAGCACGGAGAATTACACGTGCCAGACTCTTCATCAGAATCAGACTCTTCAGAATTGTCGGAGTAAAATAATAACACATACAAAACATTGCGTGCGCTCGTCGTATTTTCCTCTTTCGTTTGTTTGTTCGACGAAACCCCTCACAACAAATGAACTGATTCTGAACAACTTTTATAAGCTGCCGCTATTGCTGCTAAAATGAACTTCGACCAACCTCAACCGTCGAGCGCGTACCCATCGAGCGAGCTCGTCTGTTCGTCCGTCTTGATCGACTTACCGACGAACAAAGACTTCAACGAGTTGATCAAGCGGAAATCCGAAAAGATGGTTTTCCAGAAAAAGCAAATTCGGGACGGAAGTTCCCCGAACCCAGTACCGATGACCTGCGTGTTAGTTTTGAATAACGATGGAAACGAGTCGAAAAAGTTGAAAATTAAGAGCGATATTTTGTGGAGGAACGATGGGGTGCCAGTAATTGCGGCTGATTTCGGCGGGAACGCTTTCGTTAAGGCGTTAAGTTGTGGGGGGAGGATTGGAGCGGATTATATAGTTGGAGATATGGATTCGTCGTCGCGGTCGAAAGAGGAAGATGAAGACGACCAGATTGAGGAAACGAGAAAGAAGAAGAGACGAACTCTTTTCCAAAAGAGTTCTCTTTTCGTACAAGGGGAAGAAGAAAAGTGGGTCGAAGAAGTGAAAGAAGAAAAGCGGGAGAATGTACCGTTCGTGAACCGAGAGCAATTGCGGAAACTGCGGTTTGATGATGATGCGGGCGCGACGACTCCTAACGCCGCTGCTACGGCGGAAGGTGGAGAAAAAGAAGGAATAGTTTCAGGGGAGTTGATCGATCTCAGTCGAGACCAAGATACGAACGATATGGAGAAGTGTTTGAACTTTATTCTCGAGAGAGGTAAATATAGTTATCGAGACCCGGTCGTATCGGACGTGGTGATATTCAACGCCATGGGCGGGAGATTCGATCACGAGTTTGCGAACATATCGGCGATTTTGAAAGCGCCCGGCTTGTTGAAAGGTGGTCCGAGTTACGTGTGTTACGACGCGTACGATAACGGAGCGAAAGAGGAAGAAAAGCTCGGGATACAGATTTCGTTCCCGATACGAAGAGGGTACACGGTGTTGAAATTTAAAGTTCCAGCGAAATCGTTGGGGATCTTTCCCTTCAACGGAAAGACGAAAGTGTGGACGAGCGGATTGAAATGGAACCTCGAAAACAACAAGAAAGAAGACAACGCAAAGAACTACGAGTACTTCGAAATGGGCCGGAAGATAAGCTCGAGCAACGAGACTACTTTTGAGGACGAGTCGAGGACAAAAGTGACCGACGTGCACGTGAGGTGCGACAAGGACGTGTGGTTCACCGCGAGGATTCAATAAAAAAGCTTTCGTCGAAAGAAGCGACCTGCACGGAATAAACGCACGCGTAGAACTACTACCTAGAAGTGTAGACTAGACTAGAATTGCATTGCTATACCAAACGCGGCTCAAAAGCGCGTCCCGACCAAGACGACGACTTGACGATATTCTCGCGTAACTACACCAGATCCTTTTACTGCACATCATCGTCATTCTCACGAAAGACTCCTCAAATAGGTCTCACTTTCATGTGCACGTTCAGTAAACTCAGCGCGAAGCACTTCAAATCCTGCACGAAGTAATAAAACTGTTTCAAACCTTCCGGATCTTTCGAGTTTTGCACGTCTAAAAGGCTCCCAATCTTCGCGGTTTGAAACGACGCGTGTTCGTTTCCTAGGACGATTTCGAGCTCTTGTTGTCCAACTCTGTCCGCTTCCGGCCAGTTTTCGTCGTCTTCTTTCAACACCTCCGAGTCTGTGACGATTCGTTTCAGTTCTTTGAGCACCGCTCGCGAAACGCACATCTCTTTCCGAATGCACTTGTCGCCTTTGTAGTTGCTGTTGTTCGCGTACCGTAACTTTCCGTCCGGTTTGAACTCGAACTCGAGGAACTCGTGGCCGAATTTACCTTTGTGGCCGACGTAGTATCGGACGTAAAAATCTTCCCGATCGTCTGTCTCGACGGAGTCTCTCATTGCGACCGTTTACGATGCGTTCTTTAACGCGATGAATTGAATCCAATTCTCTCGAGAAAAAGTGTCGCATTTGAGATACGAACGAGGATGAAGAACAACAGATAAAGAGACGACGACGACGCGAAAGATGAAGACGAAAGAACGCAAAAACGACGACGCGAGTCCTCCTCCTCTTCTCACTTGCGCGTCGTTCACGTACGATTTTGGACGGAGCAACGCGTTGCTCGTCAAGACGACCGGGGGGAATGCATCGTCACATTCGTTCCCGAGAGAGTACTTATTCAACTGTCCGGAATCGTTCTCTCGAGTGACCATGGAAACGTACTCGCGACCGAGGAAAGGCTTATCCGCGATTTTCGCACTTGGTGACGATATGAACGAAAGTTTAGCCGGCGTGTGCTCTTTAATTTTACGCTTAAGTGCGGATGGACACGAGAAATGCGCGGTGGTTGGGAAACGAGGCGTGGAAACTGTCGTGGAGAGGTGAGAGCGCGTCGCGCGAGATTTTCATTCGTTCGTTCGTTCTCGCGGTTTTATCGCGTCTCTTTCTCTCTCTCTCTTTTCTCTGGTACTGACGCGAGTTTTATCTCTCTCTTTTTCTTCTTCGAAGTCTCTCCGCGGTGGCGAAATGGAAGCATCCGAAAGTGACCGGCGTTTCCTTGGCGGGCGAAGAGCGAGACGCGGGAGAGGATGAGAATTTGTGTTATCAAGACAGCGACGTGATTGTGTGGCCGTTGATGGATGTTGTTGAAGACGATGCAGAGGGTGTGGAGGTGTGCGCGCTGTGCCGGTTTCGAGAGAGGCGCGAGATGCGGATAAGGAAACGGAAACGAGGAGGCGTCGCGGATGGGAGCATCGGCGGTAGTAGTAGTAGTAGCGGTAGTAGCGAAGAGGAGGAGGAGGAGGAAGAAGAAACAGAAGAAGGAATGATAGAGCAACGACGAGAACAGAACCGAAAAGAAACGAGAGAATGTAGCAGTAAACCGCCACCGCTGCCGCCGCCGCCGAAACGGATGCTCGGGTACGTTTTGGAAGTCTTGGAGAAGGAAGACGAAGACGAGTTTTTGAACGAGAGAGAAGGCGGTGAAAATACTCACGAACCGGTTCGAATTCTCATCTTGAACTGCACCGAAGAAGACGTGAAGAAATCGAAACACGCGCTGTGTAAGTGCCTATTGAGCAACAATAGCATGCGTAAGCATAACATCAGCGGACTGTTTTTTCTTTCATCCTCTTCTTCTTTGATACGCGACGGGAAGGAAAACAACGTCAAGGAGGGGGGCTTTGAAATCGATCGCAAAAATGTATTCACGATTGGCGGCGGCGGCGATGAAAGTCACAACGAGGTTGGATTCAGATCTTCAATGAGACATTTAGCGCGTTTGCACTGCGCCGCTCCATCCGTGTTCCCACTACCGGAGACCTTGATGACGACATCGAAATGTCCGCCTCGCGAAGAAGAAGAAGGAGATGACGACTCCAAGAAGACGACATCTACTACTCTTGGATTATGCGACGAGGTTGCATTCTATTCCAATCGAAACACAGTCGGTGAAAAGAATCGACACGCGATAACACGAGGTGAAGAGATGCTAAACGAGCGAACGGGTGATCCAAAATTGCCTAAACTTGCCTTGCGCGACGTGTTCGAAAACTTGGAACGGTTCGATACGTTCAAAGAAAACGCGAGGAAAGCGAAACGCCAAATTTTTGGCAGCAGTGGCGATGTGTACGAAGAAGAAGAGGATGAAGAAGAAGAAGATTTATTACCGGCGTCGTTTGGTAAGTATCCCGCGCACCCGAAGAAAGTCCGAGCGGCTCCTCTGAGCGCGTTGGGCGGTCCGGAAACGATCTTTTTAGGCACGGGATGCGCTGAACCGTCCAAGTACCGAGCGGCATCCGCGATTCTTTTGCGCGATGAAGAAGAAGGAGGAGCATCGAAATCGTCGATTTTACTCGATTGTGGCGAAGGGTGTTTAGGCGCCATGCGACGGTATTTAGGTCGCGAGGAATGTCTAAACGCGCTGAAGACATTGAAAATGATCTGGATTAGCCACCACCATCCGGACCACTGTCTTGGTATTCTCGCTATTCTCGACGCTCGATACGAGGCTTTGCGACAACAGGCATCGTCGTCGACGACGAATTCTACTCTCACTACGCCACCACCTCCTTTACTTATCGTTGGCCCTACGCCAATTCAAAAGTGGTTCGAAACCATCGAGGTTCCGAGTTTCAAATACACGTTTGTGAAATCGAGCGCTTTGCAAGCGCGCGGCGGCATCGGCGGCCCGTTCCACATCTCCATCATGAACAAGCCCGGTTTGACGCACCCTCCTCCGCCACCTCCACCTCTTTCAAAAGGTAGCTCCTCATCATTGCAACCAAAGCATCCGGACGTCGCCGCATACGTCGCGCAAACCATCAACTGTGAACAAATCGTCTCCGTCCCGGTCACGCACTGTCCGGAAGCCTTCGCGATTATCCTCCGCGGATTATTCACCACCAAACGCTCCGTCGCGTACAGCGGCGACTGCACGCCATCTAAAGATTTTGCCAAAGCTGCATACGCGGTTGACATATTAATCCACGAAGCGACGTTCGGAAATAGCTTATGGTCGCACGCGAAGAAGAAGAAACATTGCACGACCGAGGAAGCGTTGCGAGTAGGTCGAGAATCAAACGCAAAGACGGTGTGTTTGACCCATTTCTCGCAACGGTACCCGAAAGACATTTTTGCACCTTCTTCTTCATCTCCTTCTTCTCCTCCTCAATATCAACAAAATCAACACGTATTCGCGTGCGCCTTCGACGGCATGCGCGTCAAATGGGAAGACTGGGACCTTTTGAAATCTCACCGGGAGAGGATTTCGGAGGTTTTATCGCTCGCGACGCCAGAAAATGTAGAACGAGAGGAAGAAGAAGAGGAAGATTTGCAACGAAAAATGGAGATAGAGTAGAGAGAAAGAGAGAGAAAGAGAGACAAAGTAGCGTGTTGTTATTTTCGCACGTTTCAAACGGAGACGATCGAATGTGATCGTCGTCGTCATCCAAACGTATTTTACTTCACAAAAATGCACTCTCGAAATCGATATCATCACCAAAACGTCCTTCCCGAAGAAGACGTCTTGGAAGATGCGCTAAACACCACGCTCATCTCTCCGAGGTCTAAACAGTCGCAACAGCAGCAAAGCCCTTCTTCGAAAGCTTTATCGGTGCAGATGTTGTTCGTGTTCCTCTTGGCGTTCGTGACGTTTACGTATTCTGAATTGGATTTCTTTTCTTCAACTTCAACTTCATCATCACCCCTAGGAGATACCAGTCGTCTAGAGAATGACGATGAATACGTCGAGAAGAAGAGAGAAGGAGTAGAAGTAGAAGTAGAAGTGGGCGCTTCGTTTGATGAAAAAGAAGCGTCGTCGTCGTTCAAAAATGTCCTCGTCTCCTGCCCGACGAACGACGACGTGAATAAAGTGAATCCAGTGGATTTCGAGACAGATTTGGACTACGTGTTGGAAAATTTCAAAAGAACGGAAACAACATCCGATCCGTTCGAGGAAATCGTTTACGTTTGTAACGTGTTCCCTCCGGAATTATACGAGAAAATGCTGTCTGATTTTCCTCTGATTGCTTCGATGGAACCGACGGAGAAAGGAAGATGTTCGGAAGCGGGAGATTGGAAGCTCGCAAAGTGCAAGAGTTATTCGGCGGCGGGGTCGAATCAATTCAAGGATTTGCGATGGAAGTTGAGCGGGTACGATGTGATCGATCCAAAGAATAGAGTGGAGAAGTCTGGGTTTAGGGATTTCGAGAGCGCGAAGGAAACGTGGAGAAGAGTGGAACAGATTTTGTTCAGCGAACGATTTCAGAATCTCGTGTACGATAAGTTGAAGTTGCCGGAGGGATGGCGAGATAAAATGATTACTGGTAACGTGCCGACAGATTTTAGGTTGCAAACGGACAAGATGGGCGAGAACGGGTACGCGATTGGAGTACACCCAGATACGCCGAAGAAGTTGGCGACGATGCAATTTTATTTCCCGGGGCTTCACGGAGGAGACGAAAAGAAGCAAGAAAGTAAGTACGGCACGTGCGTACACACGGCGAAGCAATTCGAAGAGAGAGACAGGAAGAACAACAACGCCGCACCTTGCGAAAAGAAGTTTGGTTTTCGACACAACAGCATGTATGCTTTTAAAGTGCACGAAACGAGTTATCACAGCGTCGAAAAGGCTTTAGAAGATGCCGGAGAGAGGAACACTTTGTTGGTGAATTGGTATCGTGACGTTCCACAAAAGTTAGCGACGAAACAAAAACGAAGAACAAAAGGCCGTGGCCTCATGTAGAAATAGTATTTTAAGGCTCTCTATTCTTTCTTTTCTAACTGACAAACTACTTCTAGGAAATCCGCGTGCCACGGAAAGTGATCAAACGCGGCGAGCCTTTTCACTCGATGCGTTTCGCTCAATTTCTTCTCGCCTAAATCTCTCGCTAAACTTCTCGCGTCGCAAGATATGTACATTATATCTTTAAACTCTCTCGCTAAATCTAAGGTTATTTCATCCAATCCAGCTCTTGGAGGATCCACGAGGAGAAAATCTTTTTCCGTGAACGGGTACTCCTCGCCTTCGATGTTCTCTTCACCTCGTTTCTTCTTTCGCAGGCGGGAGAGGAATCGTCTGGCGACAATCTCCGCCGGTGCGTTTATAATCGTTCCGTTTTCTATTGAATTCATCTCTAAATTTACTTCTGCCGCTCGGCACAAGTTCTCGTCTCGTTCTACGCCTATGACTTTACCTCTCGGAAAATATTTTGCGAGATAACACCCGTGGTTCATGTTCCCGCAATAGAGTTCCACGAACGACCTCGCCGTTTGCGCTGCAATTTCATCCGTTTCCATCGCTCGACACAGCCAATTCGCAGTCATTTCCGCGATGTCGCCGTTTGGGTTAGAGAACGATCCCTCCGGTTGTTTATATCGTAAAACTCTGCCCGTGCCACTCTCGTTGTCTTTAATCTCCATCTCTTCGACGACGAAATCCTCGGTACTATCATTCGACACTCTCCTATCGCCTTTCGTCCTCCCGACAATCGCTTTCACCCCAATCTCTTTCGCTAACAGACCACTCACCTTTGCAAAATCTTCTCGAAACGGCTCTCCTCTCCACAACGTTACCACGCACTCCGTGCTCTTCCTGTTTTCGTGAAACGTCACCGCCGAGAGCCGACCTTCTCTCAAGGACTGGAATCGGTCGTCCTCGTTCAACGCTTCGCGCAGTTTATTCATAATCGCTTGCAACGACTCCGAGGCGATGTCGAATTTTGTTTCTATTCTCGTAATTTCAGACCGCTCAAAGATGCAATAATCGAACTTTCCTTTCTCTTCTTCCTCTGATAATAGTTGTTGCTCTCGATGTTGTTGTTGTTCGCAGATGCCGAACCGTACTCGTTGCCGAAAATGTTTCAGCTTTGGACTCGCAAACACTTCGAATTCGATTCTGCTTTTCGTCTTCTTCTTCTTCTCATCCTCGTCACCACCATCATAAAACGGCCTCAATAAACCCTCGATCGCGTTCGCTTTCGCCTTTAAAACTTCCTCGTACGACTCCGCGGATAACTGTTTCTCCTCGTCGTCCGTTAAGCGCGCTTTCGTGAACAACTCTCTGCTCACAAAAGGTAAATTTGGGTTTCGCACGTATCGCTTTTTCGCCTGCGACATATTGCGTTTCCCGGGATGATTGGGAGACATGAGTGCGCTCAAAACGCGACTCCTCGCTTTTCTGCTTCTTCTTTTTCCTCTCGACTTTTCGGTAAAAGCAGTTTGACTCGCAGCGACAAAAGTTTTTTGTGTTTTCGTCGTTCGATATGTTATTCTAAGAAGGATTGTTGTTGTTGTTGTTGCCGCTCCTCTCATTAGGGCATTTCTCTCTCTAGAAGAATAAAATGTGAGGACGAACATTTTTTTGCAAAAAGAGAATACAACGAAGAGGAAAACCACGTTTTTTATTTTCGCGAGAAGGAGGAAGTTTTAAAGGCGCGAGTGTCATTGTTCTTGAATCTTTTTTTTTGCCACGTGGCAAAGAAAGAGAGATCCGAGAAAGAGGAGGCAACCCCCCTTCAGAAAAAAAGTCGTCAGATATCAAACGCAATGCTTCGAGGACGACGAAAAGCGCTGCTCGCGCTGC
>Ga0255755_1002590_pt1 | contig 14618 bp, 14 predicted proteins | sample 011ome_18_FD_179955 | JGI IMG/M metagenome (GOLD analysis project Ga0255755, IMG submission 179955) | Coastal salt marsh microbial communities from the Groves Creek Marsh, Skidaway Island, Georgia - 011501BT metaG (version 2) | ecosystem: Environmental > Aquatic > Marine > Intertidal zone > Salt...
AAAATCATTGATACAATTGAATTTCAAAGATTGAGAGAGATTAAACAACTAGGCTGTTGTTATCTTGTATTTCCATGTGCTGTTCATACACGTTTTGAACATTCAATTGGTGTTTATCATTTGGCGAAACAATATGTTGATATTTTGAATGTAGATGGTCAATATTTTACAGAAAGAGAACGATTATGTATTTCAATTGCTGGTCTCATTCATGATATAGGGCATGGTCCTTATAGTCACTTGTTTGATGAAATTGTTCCAAAAGAAAAACATCATGAATATCGTTCGGGTATTATCTTGAAAAGAATGAACACAAAATACAACCTAGGATTTAGTGTAGAAGAAGTAAACTTTATCATAGATGTTATAAACCCTACAAAAGAAGGATACAAGTATCAGATTGTGTCAAACAAGAATGGTATTGATGTAGATCGTTTTGATTACTTAATGAGAGATATACATATGACTGGATTGAATTATGGTATTGAGTTTCAGAGAATTATGAACTATTCAAAAATTGTAGATGGAACGGTTAAATACTCTGATAAAGTAAAGACAAACATTGAAGACTTCTTTCATATAAGATTTATCATGTACCGCGAAGTATACAATCATAGGAAAGTTAGAGGTTTGGAACATATGATGAAAAAATATCTTCAATTGATAGAACCTGTTGTAAATATAAAGAATGTTGTAGTATCGGATGATATTGAAAAGTTTTTAGAATTTGATGATTCTATCTTAAATCGCAAAGATGTATCAGAAGAAGCAAAATACATTGTTTTGAGAATGAAAACAAGGGATATTTATAAGATGGTTGGTGAGATTGAATTAATAGATTATGACCTTGAAAAAAACTATGTATATCATTATGAAGGTGACGAAAAGGTTGTGATTGATAATATCCGTATCAAATATTATGGGAGTATATCATGTGAATATTATTCAAATGATAAGTATCGAAAAATTACAAATATAAAACATAAACCACAAAATATACATATACTTTCTGTTTACTCAACATGTGATGAAAATGATAAATATGCCGAAGAATGTTTTGATTACATCTTCCCTATTCGTATTTAATTATTCATCTTCTCCTTCAACAATATCATCATCTAAGAAATCTTCTTCAATTGAATATTTAGAAATATTTTTGTGTAATTCATTGAAAATATCACGATTGATAGAATCTTCTGTAACCATCCTTGCTCCAACACTCATACATTCTAATTCTTGTATGAGTAACTTCATTGCGTGAGGTAATTTTACTGTCCTTTTACTTTCCATATTTTCATCATATGTAATCATACCATTTTTGTTATCGATTTGAACTTTATATTTATCAGATCTTTCCATGACGGATTCATTAAGGAAACTAGATATTCCATGTGATAATATACTATCCCTTTCCATCTCACCAATTCTTAAACCACCATTATTAGCTCTTCCAGCTGCGGGTTGTTTTGTGAGATAGTTCATAGGACCAGTTCCTCTGCTATGCATTTTATCAGCAACCATGATCTTTAGTCTTTGGTAGTAAGTGGGTCCTATAAATATTGTCGACTTCATTTGTTCGCCATTAATACCGGAATACATAACTTCTTCACCATGTTTTTCGTAATTGAAACCTTCTAAAACTTCTGAAAATTGTTTTATATCATTGTTTTGGAAAGGTGTAGCATCTCCAAGATAACCACCTAAACATGCTGATTTACCTAGGATAACTTCTAGTAATTGATTTACTGTCATTCTTGTTGGTATTGCGTGGGGATTAATAATAATATCGGGGACTATTCCGTCTTTAGTAAAAGGCATTTCCCATTGTTCTAAAACCATACCACACATACCTTTTTGTCCACATCTTGATGCGAATTTATCACCAATACCAGGGACTTTTTCTTTTCTAATTCTTATTTTGGATGTTCTTAAACCTTCTTTATTTTTAACAACAACGACTTTATCTACAATACCAGATGTTCCAAAGTTAGCCTTTTTACCAACAACTTTTGTAATTTCAGTTCCATCATTAGCATTTGTTTTAAAACATTTAGCAGATAAGATGTCTGAATCTGTAACATACGTTTCTTCTTTTACAAAACCATGATCATCTAGATTTGAATATTTACCAGCATTCAATTTATGAATGTTCTTTTCCATTAAAGGATTTGAAAAATAAACTTTCTTTCCCTTTTCATCACTTTCACTATCTTCATAGCTTCTGTAGTATAGAGACTTAAACATACCGCGATCAACAGATGTTTTGTTTAACATCACAGAATCTTCTTGATTGTAACCGGTGTAAGATGCGATTGCTACAATCGCATTAATACCATATGGAAGTTTATCAACATCCGTATATTTCTTATAACGAGTAGTGACAATAGGTCTTTGAGGATAGTTTAATATGTGACTGAATGTTTCAAAACGTGTGTTGTAAGCAGAAGAATAAACACCTACTGCGTGTTTTGTTTGTTGACACGAAAATGCGTTTCTTGGATATTGACTGTGTTCGGGGAAGGGGATATTAAGAGAAACAGCACTCAACATAAGTGAAGGATGTATTTCACAATGTGTATTTTCGTTTGTAAAAGATTTCATATCTCTACCTATTAGAGCATTTTCAGATTCTGTTGAATCAATATATTCAATTACACTAGCAGACTTCTGTAAGATTTCCATAAAATTTTTATTTTGTTTAAGAACTGATAATTCTTCACTAAAATATTTAGGTGTTGTAAAATCGATATCATCAACTTTACCATAAAGATAACCATGTATTGCTTTCTTCCATGATTCAATGTAGGATGTGTCGCCTGAAATGAGTTCATTATATTTATCACCATTTTCATCTGTTTTTAAGAAAAATATGGGACGAATAATTCTTCCTGAATCAGTAAAAACATGAAATTCATTTGTTTTGATATTCCATGATATAGATGTTGTAATGTTGATGAAACTATTTAATTTTAGTAATTTCATATATTTCTGAAGTAATGATGGATTTTTGTGAAAGCCAATCATCTTTCCATTCAAGAAAACATTTGTAAATGTTGTAATATCGGATATACTGCTATTCTCAAGTTTGATTAATTCACCATCTACTAAAGCATCATATAATCCAGTTTCACTAATAGTGTTTGTAACTCTCGCAATAATTGAAAGATGATTGATAATACCTACATTTCCACCATCGGGTGATTCTGTTGGACATACGAAACCCCATTGAGAATTGTGTAATTTTCTAGGTCCAACTGTTTTAGAACCGGATGGTAATGGTGTAGAAAGACGACGAATATGTGAAAGTGTTCCCAACATAGCATTTCTATTCAAATCTTGAACAATCCCTTGGCGTGATGAAATACCCGTTCCAAATCTAGCACCAAAAGACTTGTTGATAGAATCCATAATCTTATTATCAAAAATTTTAGAGACATTAAATTCATTTATTATATTTGTTATATCAGCTGATTCAATAGATTCATAATTTAGCTTATATTCACTATCAATTCTAAGTGATGTATTTCTTTTAAAATTACCCCATAACTCACGATAAAGTTCTACAAGTAATGAGCCAGGAAGATCAACACGTTTATTGTAATATGAATCACGGTCTGTTTCAGAGTATAATCCAATATGCGTTAATAATATTTTCCTTACAACGTAGCCTAAGTAATATCCTTTTGATAGATTATCATTACCATAATTTGGAAACAAGTTATTATTGATAACATCAATAACATTAAAGTTTTCTTTTCCTTTTGTATTAAGAGATAAGAACTTAAATGCTGATTTTTGGGTGAATATTGGATGCGCCGCTTTTACAGAAGGACGAATATATTCTATAATTTTCTTTTTTAGGTTATCAGGATCATTTTCATAAATAATAAGAGACAATATACGTTTATCAGAAACAAAACCAAGTGCTCTGAAAAGAATAAAAAGAGGAACTTCAACGTCAAAACCGAGTATACGGACATTAAATGTTTTTTCTTTTCTTATGATAGTATTTCCTTCAATCTTTTCGCGTAGTTTGTTGATTACAAAGTTTATATTATTTGTTCTTGAAGATTGAAAACCTTCATTTGATACTGACTTAATATTTCCTTGTAAAATTATATTTTCATCTGATGATTTATTTATGTATAAAATATTATTTACTTTTTTCTCAAGCGAAAGGATAACTTTTTCTTTCCCTTTAATCACAAAGTATCCTCCTTGATCATAGGGACATTCGCCAAATTCACTAAGTTTAATAGGGTCTAATTTATGTAAAAGACACGATTTAGAATGTATCATAATTGGTATTGAACCAATATTTACCTTTTCAAAATTAAGTATTTTGGGTGGTGTTCCTTCTCTTTTACCTTGAAAGGTAAAATGAATACCTATATTACAAAAAATGTTACTCTTATAGGTTAAATTCCTTATTCTAGCATCATTTGGAAACATTTCTTTTAATACATCTCCATCATACATAGCGGGTGAAGAAACGAATAAATTTTCTTTTCCATTCACAATATCTCCATTTTCATCAAGGGTTTCTCCAAAATATATTTTAATTTCGTAATCGAATTTACCTGTAACAGGGTCTTGACCTTTATAAATTATGAAAGGATTTTCTCGTTTGATTATATTTCTAATACCATTTTCTTCTGAAAAGATAAATTCATCGAAAGAATCAATTTGATGTTGCGATTTGTAGTAACTTGTATCCCTAAAGAATGTGTCAATGACATCCCATGGATTTATCAATCTTTTATCAGAAGACATTTATATATATATGTATTTTTTTTATTTTTAAATTACAATTAATCATTTATTGTTCGGGGTGAAGAAGGTGGTGTTGAGATTTCATAATCATCTTCAATCCATAATTGACCATAAAAATTGTAATTTTCTGTTGTAATTCTGTATCTGTCACACAGATGACAATAAATTTCTTCATTTTCCTTTTGATGTAAAGACTTATTATCTTTTTTAGTAGGTTCAATACCCATTCCATTACAATTATAACAAGTTGTCCACATTTTAAAATATATTAATGAATACATCAAATTTAAGATTTTTTACAAAAATTAAAATAAATTATAAAATATGAAGAATCAAAAAAATCAGCTTTTTAAAGTTTCCCCAAATATTGAAATCACCGAAAAGATATTAGAGAACTTCGGCATTAAAGGATTAGTTGATAATCATTCTTTTACAAGGGAAAATTTGTCTGATTTAAATACAGTTGAAAATATGAATGAAATGTATGATGAATTATTAAGATATTATATTCCTTGTAAGGCTAAAAAATATATTTTAGATTTAAATGAAAAGAAATGTATAACTATTTTAAGACAATTCTTAAAAATGCAAAACCATACATTAATGTCAAAAGAAAAATATGTAAATGGTAAGAAAATATTATTTTATCAAGTGATACCCTTACAAATAGATATGAAAACAAATAGAGATTCTGAAAAAGTAGTTATTTCTTTTGATTAATTTACTTTACATGGAGCAAAAGACTTTCTGTGCCATTTTGTAACCCCATACTTTTTGATAGCATCCATATGTTCTTTTGTTCCATAACCTTTATTTTTATGTATACCATACTTTTCTAATTCTGGATTTTCTTTTACTAAATTTAGTATATAGTTATCACGATATGTTTTAGCTAAAATACTAGCCGCAGCTATACTCTTATATGTGTTATCGCCTTTAATCACACATTTATGTTCAACGAATTCATCCATATGAGAAGAATAGTAATGTTTAAAATGGTTCCCATCTACAAGTATCATGTCTATTTTTTGACGTTCTGTAATTTCATCTAAACATAAATGCATTCCTTCAATTGAACACTGAAGGATATTTTTTTCATCTATTTCTTCGTGTTCAATAAGTTTAATAGAATATTGATGTGCTGTTTTGGTTATATAATCAAAACATTGATTTCTATATTTCTCAGTACATTTTTTTGAATCTTTGACTTCCATTCCATCTTCTGGATCTTGTTTACACCATATAACACCTGCGATACAAACTGGTCCAAAAAGACATCCGCGTCCTGCTTCATCAAGACCAACTTCTATTTTACTTTCATCATCATATTGCTTTAAAACATTCTTAGGTTTAGCTTTAGGCATTTAAAATATTAATATACTATATATAATAAAGATCATGATTCTAAATAGTTATAGTTTACAAAAAGCAATATTAATGAATAAAAGACGTCGTAAATATGAAAATAGCGCGACACTAATTCCTAAAAACACTATTTACACATCATTGACAGGAGATTTTATAAAACAAGAAAAGAAGATAGAAGAAATAAAAAAAGTCAATACCAGTCCAAAGAAAAAATCTAAAAAGAAGGGATTACCTCAAGTATTAGATTTGACTGATTTAGATGATATCGAATTACCTGATCTAAAGGTAGATGAATCAGATATAGATGATAAAAAGAAAAAAGATGATGAAGAAAAAGATGTTGAAGAACCAGTCAAAGTTGAAAAAGTTGATGAAGAACCAGTCAAAGTTGAAAAAGTTGATGAAGAACCAGTCAAAGTTGAAAAAGATGATGAAGAAGATGTTGAAGAAGATGATGAAGAACCAGTCAAAGTTGAAAAAGAGGTTGAAGAAGATGATGAAGAACAAGAAAAAGTTGAAAAAGAGGTTGAAGAAGATGATGAAGAACCAGTCAAAGTTGAAAAAGAAGATGAAAAAGAAGATAAAAAACCTAACAAGAAAGAGGACAAAGAAGATGGTGAAGAAGATAAAGAGTCTAAAAAAGGTGGTGGTATAAATGATAAAAATATAAAAAAAATAATTGTAACCTCGTTTTTTTAAAAGATATAATTTATAATAAATTAATAAACTATTATGAATCTTGTATATATGGCAAACCCTATATATGGAGGATGGGTAACCTTTACAGCACATTTATCACTAAAATGTTCGGTAGACCTCTACAAGATAGGTAAAAGGTCAGAACCTAATAAAAGAGATTATGGTTATGGTGTAAAATATCAGAACTTAAGAATAGATGAATTGATTAAAAAAGAAAATATTTTGATAACAGCAGTTGATAAACATTATTGGAAATATTTAGAACTATTTCCTAAAGGAACTAAAATAGTAATTCATGATCCAACAGAATTAAAAGGAAAAGAAAATAAATTAAGGGAATTGTTAGAAAATTTTGAAGTAATAACAATACGTAAAAGTGTTCAAGAATTTCTTAAAGATAAATACAATACAGAAAGTGTATTTTTACCACATCCTTTTTATGGATACTTGAAAGATACATCATCTGAAAAATGCGATTATTATTCAACATGTATTTCACGAATTGATTTTGATAAGAATATAAATTTAATACTTTCAGCAAATAAGAGACTTGATGATGTAAAAAAAATATATCTTTTTGGAGCAGAAAACAGACTTTATGTTCATCACAAATTACAGAATATGGATTTTGAAAAATATTGGAAAGGTAAGTATCCTAAAAAACTCCCTATGAAATATGATGATAAAGATCTCTTAGATAATTGTGCTTTTGTGGTAGATATGTCTATTATCGTGGGAGATGGAGGAGGAACGCAATATACCTTTTTAGAAGCGATTTATCATGATTGTGCCCTTATTCTTCATAAGGAATGGGTAAATAAGGGTAATACATTTAAGAATGGATATAATTGTTATGTTGTTGGTGAAACTGAAGATATAGGAAAAGAAATATCAGATATTATAAATAGAGGAATTGACACAGAGTATAAGAAAATTGTTAAAAATGCCAAGAAGATATTGAAACCACATTTAACTAATTCTTGGAAAAGTATCTTTTCGTAGATTAAATGAAAAAATAATATATGATATTAAATAATGACTAAAAAAGCCCCATGCTACACCTGTAAAAAGAGTAGTAAAGCTGTAATTGAAACAGAAGACACTATCCCTGAATGGTATAAGAAGAGTAAAAATGCATTTTCACCTTACTTAGCAGTTCCAAATGTAATTGTTTGTAAGAAGGAATATAATCCAAAAATAAATTTTGATAAATGGAAAGAAAAAACTCCACCATCAAATGGGAGTCAAATTGTATTAAAACAAAATATTAATTACAATAATAAATGGATTTTTTATTGGGCATCTGATTCAGTTGCTGATTTTTCGGAAGTTAAGAGTGCTGAAGAAGCTTATGAAAAATTAGATAATAAAGGATTAATAAAAACAGATAAAAATGGGTTAGCTAAGTTTGTTTTAAATTGTCCACAACCCTATAATGTAGGTGGAACAATATATGCCCCACATTTACATTTTATTCATTTAAATGATAAAAAGTTATGGTCAGTAGAAAAAGTAGAAACAATTGAAGTCCATTGTCGTATAAGTATGAAAAACTTAGAAGAAATGCTTGAATCAAAAGATCACTTAATAATTAATTGTATGAGTTCTAAAATAGTAAATGGTAAAGATGTTTATGAGATACCTGGGTCATTACGTTTAGAAGGTGATATTGATAAAAAGAAAAATTTTGATAAATTGTTAAAACAAATAGGTAAAGAAGTAGAAGAAAGAGAAGAGTTAAAAGATATAAAAAAGAATAAGAAAGTTCCCATAGTAATTTATTCTGTAAAATATGGAGAAGATACAATTTCACGTAAATTAAAAATGAAATTATTAGAAGAAGGTTTTACAAATTTAATTGAATATAATAGTAAATCATCGGGATGGATTGACGAATATGATGAAGATAAAGATGATTCAGAAGATAAAAAAGAAGAACCAGAGGAAGAAGAACCAGAGGAAGAAGAACCAGAGGAAGAACCAGAGGAAGAAGAACCAGATGATGAAGAGGATGAAGATGAAGATGAAGAAGAGGATGAAGAAGAAATGTTTAAAGTTGGTAAAGATGAGATGAATGAAGAAACACTAGTATTTGCAAAAGATGGTGATATAGAATTATATGAACATAATATCTCTACCGGAGAACTAACACAAGATGGAGAAAAGGTAGGATTATGGAATGGAAAGACTATAGTAAAAGATGAAGATAGTAAAAATTCTAAAAAAGGTAGTGATTCTGATAGTGATTCTGATAGTGATTCTGATAGTGATTCTGATAGCGATTCTGAGGATAAAAAACAAAAAGGGGGTGGAATAAGTGATGAATTAACACGATTTAAGAAATTATTAAATGGAGGAAGTAGTGTAGATGTTCAAGATAATATCGAATTAACTGGGGGAGGATACACTTTTAAAGGACATGGTTTTACATTCCATTAAATTTGAAAAAAATAATTCTTCTATTTAAAAAAAAGATGGAGAAAGAAAATCTACCCGAAGGTGAAAAAAAAGTTGAACAAAATGTTGTCCCCAAAAAGAAAAAGAAGATTACTTGTTTTCAATGTAAGAAACGTTTAATGTTACATCAACAGATTACATGTAATTGTGGACATTACTTTTGCCCTGCGCATATGAACAGACATTCACATAATTGTACATACGATGTAAAAGCAGAGATGAAAACACATTTAGAAAAAAACAACCCAAAGATGGAGCAAAAGATGATCAAAATTTAATTAGTTCTAACCACAGGGTAATCAGATATTAAGTTTATCTTCATATTCATTATAGTTCTATCTTTATTGTATATTTTTTTATCAAGGTCATTAATCATTTTCATTAAAGTAACATATTCTTCTGTTTTTTTTAGTGTTTTTCTTTCTTGTATAAAAGCATTATATTCTTTGACTTTTTCTTTTAAACGACATACTTTTTTTTGTAACTTATCATCATTAATTTTTTTAGAATATTTTTCTAAATTTTTACACCTTGAATTTATATATGGCCTTTCCCATACACCATAACCAAAATATTTCTTCTTCTTATTATCCCAACAACATGGACAATTTCCATTTGATTCGCGGAACCATTTTACAATACACTCGGTATGAAAGCTATGATTACATTCTAATATGTATTTTGGTTTATCTTCTATCCCAGATAAACATATGGCGCATATTTCTTGACTGTCATTTTGATTCTGATCCATTATAATTATTATGGAATTTTTTTAAAGAATTTTGAACACGTTTTTCATTCATCTCAACTTCTTCAATCAAGAAGCTACTTAGTCCTTCTATATTTCTGACACTCTTTTTGATATCTATTTCTTCTTCTTTGATATTATCTATAAATATCTTGAAATTCTTTTTAGCATCATTAAACATAGTTATGTAATCATATGGATAATCATACTTTGTCTTTGTATTTTCAATAATTTTCTCAATTGAACCATGTGTTTTAATCAATTTCATAGCTGTTACATTCCCAACTTTAGGGACAACAGGGCAATAGTCACATCCACACAAGATACAGAAATCTAAGAATTGTTCGTGTGTGATTTCTATATCATTCATAAGTTTATTGTAATCAAAGATAGAAACAATATCTTTTCTTTTTAAACTTTTATCAATACAGTTCCTTACTAATTTAGGACATCCATAAGCCATTGTATCCATATCTTCTGTTAAAACATAGTCTACATAACCCATTCTACAAAGTTCACTCGCGTAAGCTTCCCCTTCTCCTACATTTGGGTGAATATATGAAATACCCATGAGTTCCAACAATCTTTTAATTTCATCAATCATTTCACAAGTTAAACGAAGTGATGACTTCTCCAACTTTTGTTTTTCTTCTTCAGAAGTTGTTGTTAAAGATGCTTCTTTTGCCTTCTTTGATTTTTCTTTACGTTGATTAATACAATCTTGTTTGTTGTCTGGTGGCTTACCATCAAAGATGAAAATCATCTCAATATTCAATGAAATGTAATTCATTATTTTGTAAAACACACCCGTGATATGGGATGTTATCTTTCCTTTTGAGTTTTTGAAAACCTTTCCTCCGGGAGACTTTAAAAGTTGTTGATAGAGGATTAAGCTAGCATCTACAGCTACCTTTTTCCCTGATAATTTATATAGGTTTTCATTGGTGATAGATCCAGGAGAATACTTAGTTATCGTTTTTGTCAGTCCTTTAATACCCATCTTGTATTAGATTTTGTATTCTTTTACTCAAATATATCAAATTTATGTTTAAATGGTTGATATATGTTATTTTGAAAGAATTAGAATGTTAATGTATATAAATGGCATTCAATCAGATCATTTATAATTTTTTAAATGAAACAAAAGAAGAAATTAAAAAAGAAAAAAATATGACTATAATAAAAGATGAAATCATAAATCCAGTTGTAAAAGAAGTAATAAAAGAATTATATCCTTATTTCATAAAGATATCTTGTTGTGTTATTGTAGTTGTTTTAATATTACTTTTAACGATTATACTTAATATAAGAGTTATTTTGATGAATTAATAGTATTTCATATTCCTATCGAAACCATATTGTCCACTGAAACCTTTTTGTGCTTGTTCTAAAACAAGATATCCTAAAGCAGGATACATAAAACTATCTAGTAAATCTGGTCTATCTTTCTGGATAATTGCGAATTCAGAATCAATTGCCCTAACTCTTTCTTTAGATTCTAAATATTTAACAATATTTTCAGCGGTTTTCCAGGTGGGATAATAATAACAGTGTGCTCCACCTATTTTGAATTTTCCTGGAACTATCTTATTTAATGTTGATTTATTATTATCACAATATAATGATTTTCTAGTTTTATTTAAATCCCAACCTTTTGTTTTAAAAGTCATTGAACGTAGTGTCCCTCCAAAATATATCATTTTATCTTGTGGTAATTTGTTTAAATTTATTTTATTAAGTTCTTTTGTATCTATTTGACAATCATCTTCTAAAACAATAGTTTTATTTAATTTTTGTTTTACTATTTTTTTTAAGAGATTTAAATGAGATAAATAACACCCAACTACATTTCTTCGTTGTTTATCACTTGCATTCCACATCATAACTAATTTACCTTTTAAAAACTCATTATCCGATGATAGATCTGCACCTACAACAGCAGGAAACCTTTTGTAGTTTGGATTACCTTTATATTTCTTCCAACGTTCACTGTGTTTTTTTAAATTTATAACAAATACATTTACACCTTTATCTTTTATCTTAATAATATCGTTTAAAGTTTTTTCATTTTCACCTTTTTTTTTAATAGTTGGACATTTACTTAATTTTTTTTTTGTTCCATTTCTCCGACGTGTGTCTTTTCTCCGACGTGTGTCTTTTCTCCGACGTGTGTCTTTTCTCCGACGGGTGTCTTTTCTCCGACGGGTGTCTTTTCTCCGACGTGTTCTTCTTGTCTTCATTATATTAATATACAATATTTTAAACGAGTTCATATTTTAATATTATATTCAAGTATAGTATAATATGCGTTCATTCAAAGGTTATCCTGATTTTAAACCCAATGTTTCCCCTAAAGATGTCTTTAAGAAAGGTGCTTTTGGAGGAACTTATTTTAGACCAATCTATTCATCTGTAACAAACAAAAAATATAATGGTATAAATGTTATTTCAGAATATCCAGAAAGTTGGTTCAAAGGATTAGATATTAATAAATTAGTCATTTCAGAAAAATATGATAAAAAAGTAAATAAGTATGGTGTTAAATGTGGTTCTTCTTTAGAATCTTGGGAAAAAAGTAATTGGATTGTAAAAGAGGATCCATATGGATGGTTTCAGTGGTATTGTAGATTTTACAGAGGAAGAAGAATGTATGACGATAAACGACAAATAGATCGTTGGAAAAAATTAGCTGGACCGAATGGTAGATTTAGAAGAAGATTAATGAACGAAATCATTAAAAGAGGAAAAAATTATGATGACCCTACAGTTAGTCCAGTAATTAGGCAAGTTTTATTACATTGGGGTTATGAATTAACAAAAAAAGATTTTGAAGATTATAAAAAATCAAAAAAATAAAATCATCTACGTTTAACAGGTGTTCTCTTCCTTTGAGGGGGTGACCCACCTAAGTATGACATAAAAGTGTTCGTAATAAGTGCATCAGCGACCTTTGATGTAGCATTACTTATTCCTTTAACAAATGATGATGGAACGTCACTTGTTCGTGCGACTGTTTTTTTTGTGGATGCTGGTGTAGTTGTGGATGAGAATGGTTGTGCTGGTTGGCTGGCGTCTGTGAATGAGAATGGTTGTGCCGGTTGGCCGGCGTCTGTGGATGATAATGGTTGTGCTGGTTGGCTGGCGTCTGTGAATGAGAATGGTTGTGCCGGTTGGCCGGCGTCTGTGGATGATAATGGTTGTGCTGATACCGGTTCTGGTGAGAATGTGGATGTTTGTGATTGTTGTTTTCCAACAAGAATTTCATAATCACCTGTTAGAGTTCCAGAATTTAAATCTGCCTTTATTCTTTTTAAATTTTCGGTTATCTTATTAATTTTTTCAATATTGATAATGTTTCTTTCATTTTTCGATATTTCTTGCTCTAGTTGTTCGACAAATCTATTTATTTCATTTATTATTTTCCCCTTTTCTTTACCATCTGATACTTTATATTTCTTTATTTGTTCTACTAGATCATTATTATATATATGAATTAATTCATTAACCAAGTATTCTTCCTCCCATACATATACGTTTATATTTTCAATTTGTTCGTGTATTTCTACTATCTTAGTAATATAATAAATATATTTATCATATACTTCTTTCTGTAATAGATACATATATATTAGATAATCTAATATGTATGTTTTATATATCTCTATTTGACTATCAAAATTAGATGGTAATTTTCCTTCTGATATTTTTGAGGGATCAACAATAACACCAATTCCTTTATCTTCACGCTGTTTTTTAGAAGATTCTACTCCAACTATACTGATATAACTTCCATTAATGAATTTATCATTATTACTATTTTTTACAGAAAATATGTCTTTGTACAATGCTTCCGTATCTCTAGCTGAAAATTCTTTTATGTTACCTTTTAATTTATTTATATTTTCCATATTTACATCAAATACTTCTTTTATTTTATTTAACATACTACCTTCTTCTTTGTTGTTATTAAAATAATCTAAAATTGTACCATCTATAAACTCAATATTTTTTGAATAATTATTATCCTGTAATAGTAAACCTGTTATTGTTTCGCCAATTATATCATCAACATTAGCTATGTCAAAATTATTTTCCAATTCAAAATTTATATAAAATTCAAAATTTCCGTAACTTTTTTTAGTAGCTTTATTTAATGTAATCGTTAATTTATCTTTATCAATTTCTTCTATCTTAGATGATGTATCTGAATTTCCAGTTTTCTGTTGTTTTCTTTTCAACATTATATGTTAATAAAATATTTTAATTTTATCTTTATTATAGTTTTTAAAATATTTAAGAAACACCTCCGCAACATGAAGATTAACATGAAAATAATTTATGTATTTTTTTATATCATTAAATAAACTCTTTTCATTATTATCTAAATATTTTTCTATAAGTATGTAAAGAAACTCTACATTTTCTATTTTTGTATCTAATACTTTGTTTTTATGTATGAATATTATGCTTTTACTAATATACTTCGTATATGGTACATTCTCTATTACAAGATTGTTTTTTTTTATTGTGTATATTGTAGAAAATGTGTTAAATGTTAAAATATGATTGATTA
>Ga0255755_1002592_pt1 | contig 14605 bp, 14 predicted proteins | sample 011ome_18_FD_179955 | JGI IMG/M metagenome (GOLD analysis project Ga0255755, IMG submission 179955) | Coastal salt marsh microbial communities from the Groves Creek Marsh, Skidaway Island, Georgia - 011501BT metaG (version 2) | ecosystem: Environmental > Aquatic > Marine > Intertidal zone > Salt...
AGAAAAAGAAATTGACTCAGAAATAAAAAAAATAAATCATGTTTTAATTTCTATTAAAGAGAATAAAAATATTGATCAGCTAATTTCAAAAATAAAAAATAATTTAAAAAATAAATTTATAACAAGTAATGATATTTTAATTACCAGGGAACGTCACAGACAACATCTTGAACAATGTTTAGATCACCTAAAAAATTTTAATAAGAAAAATGAAGATGAAGATTTTGATAAGGCTGCAGAAGATTTAAGGTTAGCCACCAGACATCTTGGTATGATCGTTGGAAAAGTTGATGTTGACGAGGTATTAGGTAGTATTTTCAATGATTTCTGCATAGGTAAATAATACCCTATTTTACTTGTTTTTAATCTTTTTTTAACTAAAAAGTCTTGATAATTAGAGCTTATTAAAGCAAAGCTATACGTGTCTTGTAAATATAATAATCAGTTATAAATTTAAATTATGAAAAATGATTTATCGTTCGATGTTGTAGTGATAGGCGGTGGTCATGCAGGCTGTGAAGCAGCCACAGCTTCTGCGCGACTAGGTGTTAACACCGCTTTGTTTACTCACAAATTTGAAACAATTGGAGAGATGTCATGTAACCCAGCAATTGGTGGTTTGGGTAAAGGTCATTTAGTAAGAGAGATAGATGCTCTTGACGGTGTTATGGGTGAGGTTGCAGATAAATCAGGTATTCAATTTAGATTATTAAATAGAAGTAGAGGTCCAGCTGTAAGAGGACCAAGAACTCAATCGGATAGATCATTATATCGTAAATTTATGCAAGAAAAACTTGTAAATTATTGTAATTTAAGTATTTTTTCTGATCCAGTAGTTGAGTTTATTTTTAGAAAAAATACAATAAATGGCTTTATAACTAAAGAGGGTAAAAAAGTTTTATGTTCTAGGTTAATACTCACAACTGGCACTTTTTTAAATGGTTTGATACATATAGGCGATGAACGAACACCTGCTGGAAGATATGATGAAAAACCTTCAACAGGATTAAGCGAGCAATTAGAAAAATATAATTTTAAAATAGGAAGATTAAAAACAGGAACCCCTCCCCGACTTGATTCTAGAACAATTAATTATAAAAATTTAGAAGAGCAGTTCGCCGATGATGATCCTTATTTTTTTTCTTTCTTAACTAAAAAAAATATTAACAAACAAGTTTCATGTCGTGTGACTTACACTAACGAAAAGGTTCATAAAATTATTGAAAAAAATTTATCTAAGAGCGCTATGTACTCTGGTAGCATACAAGGTGTTGGACCAAGATATTGTCCATCTATAGAAGACAAGATTGTAAAATTTGCTGATAAAGGTAGGCACCAGATATTTTTAGAGCCTGAGGGTCTTAATGATCACACAATTTACCCAAATGGCATCTCAACATCGTTACCAATTGATGTTCAACAAGAAATATGTAATAATATCAATGGTTTAGAAAATGTATCTATTATAAGACCTGGATACGCCATAGAATATGACTATATAGATCCAAGAGAACTATTTTTAACTCTTGAGACTAAGAAGATTAGCAATCTTTACCTTGCTGGGCAGATTAATGGAACGACAGGATATGAAGAAGCAGCTGCACAAGGCCTTATAGCCGGTATAAATGCAGCTTTATCTTTTAAAAAATTAGAGCCTTTTATCCTTGATAGGTCTGATGCTTATATTGGAGTACTGATTGATGACTTGGTTACTAAAGGTGTAGCTGAGCCATATCGTATGTTTACATCAAGAGCAGAATATCGATTAAGTTTAAGGGCTGACAACGCCGATCAAAGATTAACAAATAAAGGGATAGAAATAGGAATAATAGGAGATGATAGAAAGGCAATATATTTAGATAAATCTGAAAAAATTAGAAAAATAAATTCAATAATGACTAAATCCAGCATTTCACCATCTAAAGCTGAAAAATTCGGAATAAAAATTGCTAAAGACGGGATATTTAGATTCTCTAATGAGGTATTGACTCAAAAAGGAGTAAGTATGAGAAAAATAAGAGAAATATGGCCTGATATCCCTTTTTTTAGCAAAGAAATCGATGAACAAGTTGAAATCAATGCTCATTATAGAGGATATTTAAAGAAGCAAAAAGCTGATATTTTAGCATTTAAAAGGGATGAAAATTTAATAATCCCAGATAAAATTAATTATGATTTACTCTCGGGTTTGTCTAACGAGGTAAAAGCAAAATTTAAAGAAATAAAACCAAAAACAATGGGTCAAGCTCTTAGAATTGATGGAATCACACCAGCAGCTGTATATATTTTGTTGTCACACGTTAAAAGAAAGTCTAATAAGCAAATAGCTTAATGGATCAAGAAATTTTAAATTCTTACTCTAAACTTAATCACTTAAATGTTTCACGTGAAACATTTTCAGATTTTGAAAACTATATATCTATGATTCTTGAAAAAAATAAAAAAATAAACATTATTAGCCAAAATACAGCATCAAAAAAAGCTATAATTGACCGTCATATTATAGATTCAGCACAAATAATTGATTTTATTGATTTAAATTATAATAATACTACAGATTTAGGTTCGGGTTCGGGAATGCCAGGCATTGTAGTGGCAATTATACTAAAAAATATGAAAAATAACATGAATGTTCATCTTTACGAAAAAAGCTACCATAAAAGTCAATTTTTAAAAGAAGTTTCAGAAAAATTAAATTTAAAAACAAAAATTTTTCAAAAAAATATTTTTGAAATAAAAAATTTAGAAACAGGAACGATAATGTCTCGAGCATTCAAACCAATGCCAGTTGTTTTAGATTTAGTATACGAAAATTTTTCTAAATTTAAAAATTTAATTTTTTTTATGGGTAAGAGTGGAAAAAAAATTTTTGAAAATTCAAAAAAAAAATGGGAATTAGAATACGAAGAAAAAAAAAGCTTATCAAACAAAGATTCTTTTTTGGTAAATATTAAAAAAATAAAAATAAAAAATTAAAATAATTATAAAAAACTTGAATGGAAATTATTTCAGTTATAAATCAAAAGGGTGGGGTGGGAAAAACTACAACAGTAATAAATCTTGCAGCTGGGCTCTCCCAATTAAAAAAAAAGATTTTAGTAATTGATCTAGATCCACAAGGAAACGCAACTACAGGTCTAGGGCTATCTAATGTGGACAACTCAAGTGATACTATCTATGGAGTATTAAATGGATCCAAAGAAATTATCCAGGTAATTAAAAAAACTCAATTTGATAATTTAGACATCATCACTTCAAATGTAGATTTATCAGGATTAGAGGTAGAAACAGCTGACGATAGTAACAGAGCCTTTATTTTGAAAGCAAAATTAGCCCTGTATTTAAACAATTCTAGAGGATCTTATGATTATGTGCTCATTGATTGTCCCCCATCACTAAGCTTATTAACAGTCATGGCTTTAGTTAGCTCTAGCTCACTATTAGTTCCTCTTCAGACAGAATTTTTTGCACTTGAAGGGTTAACTCAATTGATGAAAACAATAGATAGGATAAAAGTTAACTTAAATCCTGATTTAAAAATCAGAGGAATACTCTTAACAATGTATGACAAAAGAAATAAGCTGTCCTCACAAGTTGAAAAAGAAGCTCGAGATTATTTTAATGAAAAAGTTTACACGACAGTGATCCCAAGAAACGTAAGGTTGTCAGAAGCACCCTCGCATGGGATGCCAGTATTAATTTACGATAAATCATGCCCAGGCAGTAAATCTTATTTTAGTTTTACAGATGAATTTATTAATCAGAATTCAAAAATAGGGAGTGCAGCTTAATGGATAAAATTAAAAAAGGGTTGGGCAGAGGTCTATCTTCATTAATAGGTGAAACAAAAATTGAGCCTCAAAAAAATCAGCTACCTATTAGTGAGTTAATTCCAAATAAATATCAACCGAGAAAAATATTTGATGAAAGTAATTTAGAGGATTTAACCAATTCAATAAAAGAAAGAGGAATGATACAGCCAATCATTGTTAGAAAATCAAAAAAAGACATTGAAAAATTTGAAATTATTGCTGGAGAAAGAAGATGGCTTGCTGCTCAGCGAGTTGGCCTTCACAATGTGCCAGTTGTTATTACTGAGGCAGATGACTTAAAAGCTTTAGAATTTGCTATTGTAGAAAATGTGCAAAGGCACGACCTAAACCCTATTGAGGAGGCACAAGGTTATAAAAGATTAATAGATGAATTTTCTTATGATCAAGAAAAGGTATCTAAATTTATTGGAAAAAGCAGAAGTCATATAGCAAACTGTCTGAGACTTTTAACTTTACCTAATGATGTAATAAAATTAATTGAAACTAAAAAACTAACATCTGGTCATGCAAAAGTTTTAGTCAGCCTTGAAAATGCTAGTTTCATAGCAAATAAAATTATCGAAAAAAAATTTTCTGTAAGACAAACTGAAAATTTTGTTCAATTATTTAAAAAAAAAAGAAAAAACTTAAAGATAACAAAAGATCCTAATATTAGCGCTCTTGAACTATCAGTTTCAAATAAAATAGGATTGAATGTAAAAATACAAAACAGCAAAAGAAATAATGGAAAAATTTTTTTTGAATATAAAGACTTAGATCAGCTAAATAAAATTATAGATATAATTAAATCTAACTATTAGTTGCTGAAGTAGACTGAAGCAAAAGAAGATCTATAATTAAGTTAATTGAAAGATTCACATTTTTTTTAATTTTTAATTCGGTCTCACTTAATGTAAAAATTAATTTTTTTATATTATGCGGGTTCCATTTTTGAATTTGTTGTTTTACTATTTCCTTTTCATTCCAAAAAATTGGTGGTTTTGCTGACGAGATCGTCAAATCAATGTTTTTATTAGTTTCATATGTTTTTGATAGCACAAGTAATTTTTTTGCTTTCATTATAAAAGATCTAATAATCATAATGCAGTCTTCATTGTTAAAATTATTTTCATTTAAGATACTTATTATTTTTTTTTTATTCTTCGCAAGACAATTATTAATAAGTTCAGAGATACTGTAGTTTTCGCTCAAATTAATTAATTTTGATATATTTTCATTATTGATTTTTTTCCCATTCTTGACGAAAAATTCGATTTTTTGAAGCTCATTTATAAGATTTTCTCTGTCACCACTACATTTACTAACTATTAAATTTATATTTGAAGGAGTAATAGAAATTTTTTTAACTTTAAAAAAGTTGTATGCTATTTTAGATAATGTTTGATTGTTGTCAGGATAAAAAGGAACACAGACTAATTTTTTATCTTTTTCAAATAGAGACCTTAATTTTGATTTTTTTTCCAAATTATCTGAATTTAAAACAATTGTTGTATTTTCTAAATTTTTTACATGCAAAGTTTCAATTATTTTTAAGATTTTGTCGGTCGCTCTTTTAATAATAATCAATTTTTCTTTTTCAAAAAGAGAATTTGATAAAATATTTTCAATAAAATTATTTTCATTATCTAAAACTTCTTTTTCTTCATAATTTTGAATATTATTTTTATTTTTAACTAAAACACTTTGAGCTTCTTTTTTTAACCCCTCATTTTTTCCATAAAAAAGAATTATATTATTATCATGATTTATTTTTTTAATTTCAAAAAACTTGACAATCATTTAGAATTTATAAAATCTTTGGTAATTTAAAATTAATTAACATTTAAAAATAAGATTATTTCCTCAGAAATTTTTATGATTAAATTATTTTTAATTTCAGTCTGTAGTTGACTTAATTCAAATTTGTTATTTTTATTATTATAAGTCGTATCAATATTAAATTCCTTTGCTTTTTTTATTTTATTATTTTCAGTAATTGTTATTTTAACATTAATTATAGTTTCATAAGTCTCAACTTGGCCCTTAGAATTTTTTGATGTTTCGTTAATGTTATATAAAGATTCTATTAATATTTTCTTTTGCTCTAAAGTAGACTTTTCCTCTTTGATTGATAAGATTTTAACAATCTGGTTACTTATTCTTACATCTCCTTCTAATTGGATTTCTGTAAATTTTAAATCTAAATTATTTTTACTTAAATAAATCGGTTGATATCCACAACTTTGCATAAAAATTATAAGTAATAATAAACAAGTTTTTTTCATGAAACTATATAATTGATCAACCTATTTTTAACATAAATTGTTTTCAATATTTTTTTATCTTTTAAATATTTTTCTATTATTTTTTTTTCTTTTATTAAATTTAGTACATCTTGTTCATTAGCATCATTTTTTATTGATATTAAACCTCTTTTTTTTCCACTCACTTGAATTACAAGATTGAAAGTTTCCGTAATCAAATATTTTTTATTTACACCTGGCCATTTTAATGTTTCGTTTTTGATTGTTTCAAGACATTCCATACTTATATGCGGAATTACCGGCACCATAGTTAAAAGAATTTTCTCATAATTTGCTCTTAAATTTGAATAGTTTTTATTTTCATCTACAATTTTTTTTAAGTAAGAGTAAATCTCATGATAATTAGCAATAATATTGTTGTATCTAAATTTATTTATACTCTCTTCAATTTTATTAATAACTTTGTTTGTGAATAATTCGATTTCTTCACTGAAATTACTAGTTTCATGTTTTATGAGTTTTACAATCTCATTATTCAATAACCAGAATTTTTGTATAAATTTATATGAAGAGATCATCCCATCTTCTGACCACTGAACATCACGTTCAGGAGGACTATCTGCTAAAATAAAAAATCTCACTGCATCAGCTCCATATTTTTCAATAATATTCTTTGGGTCAATTGTATTTTTTTTTGATTTAGACATTGACTCTGAAGGACCCACAATAACTTTTAAAGATTTATCTTTTTTTAAAAAATATTCTTTGCCGTTATCTGTTATAACCTCTTCAGGACTCAACCAGTTATTGTTTTGATCTTTATAGGTTTCATGACAAACCATGCCTTGAGTAAACAACCCATTAAAGGGTTCCTTAATATTTAATTTGTTATTATTTAAATTAATTCCTCGCATAAAAAAACGAGAGTACAGCAAATGTAAAATTGCATGTTCAACCCCGCCAATATATTGATCCACTGGCATCCAATAATTTAAATCAGACTCATTAAATGGTTGCGAGTTCTCATTAGAAGAGCAGAAACGAAGATAATACCATGATGAATCAACAAAAGTATCAAGCGTGTCTGTTTCCCTAGTACATTCTTTGCCGTTAATCTTTATTTTTTTCCATTCTTTTTTTCCATCTAAAGGATTTCCCTGAAATTTAAGATCCACACTATCTGGAAGAGTTACAGGTAACTGATCATCAGGTACTTTTACAATATTGTTATTTTCATCATAAGCAATTGGAATTGGGCACCCCCAATATCTCTGTCTAGATACTCCCCAATCTTTTAATCTAAAGGTAGATTTTTTTTTTCCTATTTTTTTCTGTTCCAGAATTTCAATAGTTTTTTTGATAGACTCATTTGGAGCATTTAATCCATTTAAAAAATCAGAATTTATTATTACACCTGGTCCACTGTAAGCCTCATTAGATACCTGATAATCATCTGCTTTATTTTCAGGACGCACAACAGTTTTAATTTGTAAATTGTATTTTTTAGCAAAATCCAAATCTCTTTGATCATGGGCTGGACACCCAAATACAGCTCCAAAACCATAATCCATTAAAACAAAATTTGCAAAATAAACAGGAACTTTATTTTTTTTATCTAGTGGATTAATGGCATTTAAATTGGTCTTAAATCCTATTTTAGTTGCTTGAGATATTGACTCTTCTGTAGTGCCTGTCTTTGAGCATTCTTTTCTAAACTTGATGAATTCTTCATTATCTGTATAGTATTTAGAAATTGGATGATCAACCGATAATGCTAGAAAAGAAAAACCAAAAAGAGTATCAGGTCTTGTCGTATAACATTTTATTGATTTAATTTCTTTAGAACCTTCAATCTCAAAATCAATTTCACATCCATAAGATTTCCCAATCCAGTTTTTTTGCATTATTTTGACTTTTTCAGGCCATTGATTTAAATTGTCTAAATCATTTAGCAATTCATCAGCAAAATATGAAATTTTAAAAAACCATTGATTAAGTTTTTTTCTCTCAACTTGTACACCAGATCTCCATCCCTTACCGTCCACAACTTGTTCATTTGCTAATACAGTTTTGTCTACTGGATCCCAATTTACGTAGCTCTCTTTTCTGTAAACCAACCCCTTGTCAAACAATTCTAAAAATAGTTTTTGTTGATGTTTATAATAGTCCAATGAGCATGTAGATATTTCTTTTTCCCAATCAATAGAAAGCCCAAGTTGCTTTAACTGAGTTTTCATGACTTGTATATTATTCTCAGTCCAGGCTTTAGGGCTTAGATTATTTTGTCTAGCTGCATTTTCAGCGGGCATTCCAAAAGAGTCCCATCCCATAGGATGTAAAACATTAAAACCTTTTAAAGCCTTGTAACGAGCTAAAGTATCGCCTATGGTATAGTTTCTTACGTGTCCCATATGTATTTTTCCAGATGGGTAAGGAAACATTTCTAAGCAATAAAATTTTTTTTTATTAGAGTTTTTTTTGCAGAAAAGGATTTATTTTTATCCCAGTATAATTGCCATTTTTCTTCTACAGCTTTGAAGTTATATCTGCTCAAAATTTTAATTACTTAATCTTATTTATCTTTAATATCTACAACGGTATAATCTGCTCCATCATTAGAGTTTTTTTTGATTTGAGCAGCTTTTTTAAGTATTGCAAGTTTAATCTCATTATTAAGGTTTGACTCAATAATATTTGTCTCACAATTAAGATTATTTTTACAAGTTTTTTTGTAAATTTTTATTTTTAAACCATCAACCCTTATTTCATTAGATAAAAAATTCACTATAATTTTAATAGATTCGTTTGAGCTTAAGTCATCTGAGTACCAATCAGTAATTATAACACCACCACCATAATCAACTGTAGTTAAAGGAACAAATTCTAGCACATCTAATGAGGCTCTCCACATTTCATTTGAAGTTGCAAAATCAAAATTACCACCAGTTTTGTTTTTATTTCCACCTAAAATAAGACCTCTCCCTTCTTCAATATTTTTTTTTCTTTTATCTGCATCGTTTATTGGAACATCTTTAACATCAGTTTTTTTAAAACCTGGCATTCCACAAGATTGAAAAAGCAACATCAATAATATTAAAAAAATCTGAAAAAAATTGAGGTATTTAAAATTTGAAAACATTGAAATTTAATTATATTAATAAATGGTTATTTAAATAACATTGAATACGCTAGATTTTCATGTTTTCAATTAATTAAAGTGTTGTATTTTTATCACAATAATTGAAAAAATCATTTAAAATAGTAGTAAAATAAATATTTTTACTAATTATCGACTATAGATAGCTTGTTTATTAATAAATAACAACAAAGGATAAATAATGAACAAATTAAAAAAAATAGGTCTTTCAGCTTTAGCTGGATCACTTGCAGCTGTATCTGCGCATGCAGTTGAGATGAGTGTATCTGGAACAGCTGAAGTAACTTACACAACAAATGGTGGTGCAGGTTCAACATCAACTGGAAACCCTTGGGGATCAAACACTGCAATTAGCTTCAGTGGATCAGGAGATGTAGGATTTGGAACTGCTACAATTGTAAGAACATTACAAGATGGAGCTAACCACTCTACTCAAACAGACAACTTTGTATCTGCTTGGCAAACAGTTGATATGGGTTCTTTAGGAACTATCTCTTTTGACTCTGCAGGTGGCGGATTAGAAGGTGTAACAGCATATGATGATTTGCTTCCAACTGCATACGAAGAAGTATGGAATGGTGTTGGTTCAGGAACTTCATACAACGCAGGTGCTGCAAGTAATGATACACTTGGATACAGAAACTCTTTTGGTCCATTAACTGTTTCTTTAGCTACAACTAAAGGCGGAACAAGAGCGACTGGTGATGGTGGTAATGGTGGTGCTATTACTAAGACTGTAAATGACATTGTTTTAGCATTTGATGGTTCAATGTTAATTGATGGTCTATCTGGTGGTGTTATGCACTCATCTGAAGACTATACTGCAGCTGGAACTAATGATGGTAGCGTATTTGGTGGTTGGTTAAACTACTCAACTGGTCCAGTATCAGTAGGTGTTAGAAAATCTGACGTTGCACCAGGCTCAGGAACAGAAAAAAATGTTGAAGCAGCATCTATTGCTTTCAACGTTAATGAGAACTTATCTGTTTCTATAGCTACTCAAGATATTGAGTTTGACAGACCTTCATCAACAAATACTACAGAAACAATTGATGCAATAAATGCTTCATACACTGTAGGTGCTGCTTCTGTAAGAGCAACATTCTCAGAAGCTGATAATGATGCTGGTGTAGCAGGTACAACTGATGAACACATGGAAATTAGTTTAGTATTATCATTCTAATACAATAACTAAATAGATTATAAAAACGGCCTCATATTGAGGCCGTTTTTTTTTAATCAATTTTATCAAGTTCTTCGTAATATTTATTTAAGAAAGAATTAAACTTTTCATAGGAATTCAAAGAGGATTTATAGATTGGCTTTCGAGCTTGTGCGGAGCTTACAGTTTTAATAGCTCTATTATTATTGTGGAATTCGATACATTTATTTTCCCACTCTAAATTACAAAATTCTAGGATTTTTTTTACTTCAAATTTAGTATTATTGACAATATTTTCATACTCGACATTAATGATAAAACCTGGAAGTTTATTGTTATAAAAATTCATTATTTTTTTATACAATTTACAAAAATTTAGTAAGTCATCTTTGTCGTATGACCAGCCAACATTACCATCAAAAGAATTTTTAAATAGAGAAAAATAATTATCTTTAATATTTCTAGTCATATGAATAACCCTAGCATTTGGAAATAAAATTTTTATAAACCCGATCCACATGAAATTTAATGGATTTTTATCAGTAATAAAATCTTCGTTCGTTATGAAATGTTCAATTAAATTAATATATTGAGTTGAAATTTTATTAATTTCATATGTTTTTGTAAAATCTGTTTTATTATTTAATTCTTCTTTTAAAATATCTCCTAAATAACTTAACTCACCAGCTCCATAAACTTTAGAATGGGAGGACAGAATTTGTTCCATTAAACTAGTTCCTGATCTAGGTAGACCTACAATGAATATGATTTTTTTTTTATTATCTGAACTTAAATGATTCTTAAAATCAAATTTCTTAAAATAATCAAATATTAAGTTTAATAAATCTTGATCATTTTTAATATCATATTTACTATTTTTTTTAATTAAAGAATTTGCTTCACTTAATGTTTCATAAGATTTTTTATAATCATCTATATCCTCGTAAGCCTTTGAAAGCGCAAATAATATATTGGTTTTTTGAATTTCACTTAATTTTAAATTAAGAAGTCTATTATTCATATTAGCAATATGTGGATGATCTTTTATATAATTTGTAAATCTGCTTAAAATTTTATCAGCTTTTGTATAATCCGGTTTTAGTTCAATACTTTTTTTTAAACAAATTTCAGAATTTACAAAATCACCTATTGCTTGATAAACTAATCCGAGATTATAAAAGATCATAAAATTATTTGGTTCAGCCATGATGGCTTTTTTGTAGAGATTAATTGCTTCATCGTATTCATTAAATTCAAATTTTAAATTAGCATAATTTTGGAGAGCACTAGAAAAATTAGCATTAAGTTCTAAAGTTTTTTTATAAAGTTTTTCTGCTTCATTAAATTCTTTTAACTTTTTATGAATATTCGCTAAGTTGTTCATTGCATGAATATTCTTAATGTCTAACGCAATTATATCTTGAAAAATTTTTTTAGCTTTTTGAATTTGATTAATTTTTTCGAAACAAGATCCAATCAAGTTCATCAAAAATGTATTAGTTTGATTTTTTTTTAATAAAATACCAGCCTCTCTAATCACATGAAGATAATTTTCAGCATTATAGTGGTTTACTAATTTTTGTATTTTAAGCTTTATAATATTATTATTCATTTTTTTTTAAAAAGAGAAATAGATGCATATCCAAGGCTATTTGTTAAACTTAATTTTTTAATATTTTTTTTATTTATACCACCTAATGCAATTGCATTATCATTAAACATTTTAGAATATAAGTTAAACTTATAAATATCTAAAAAATGTTTATTTTTTTTAATCTTAAATATCGGCGATATAAATAGAGTTTTTACATTTTGTTTTTTTTTTATCATAATTTCTTTATAATTATGAGCAGAACCTATAACTTCCAAATTTTTAATTTTTTTCAAAAATGATAAATCACTATTAAAAGATGGAATATAAATTCCATCAAGCTTTAATTTTATTGCTAGTGAAATATTGTTTGCTATGTAAATTTTACTTTTATTTTTAATACAAAATTTTTTTATTTTAAGAATTTCATTTTCATGATTAAAATTATCATAATTTCTATAAATTATAGAAGTTCTCTTTTTTAGGTTATTTAGTGTGTTTTGATCATATTTATCTATAATACAAAAAATTAAATTATGCATAAGTCTGTTTCTAATCTAGTAATAATACAAAAACAAATAGAAGAAATCACTAGCAGTAAAGTAACTTTAATTGCAGTGACTAAAATGTTTGGAGAGAATAATATTTTGCCCATTTTAGATTATGGACACAAACATTTTGCAGAAAATAAAGTTCAAGAAGCTATGATTAAATGGCCTTCATTGAAAAAAAAATATAAAAATATTCAACTCCATTTAATTGGAAAGCTTCAAACAAATAAAGTCAAATTTGCTTTACCATTATTTGACTATATTCATTCATTAGATAACATTAAGCTTGCAAAAAAAATATCGTATGCACAAGAAAAAATTAATTTTAAGCCAAAGATTTTCATACAAGTAAACATCGGAAATGAAAATCAAAAAAATGGAATAGATGAAAAAGATTTAAATTTATTTTTTGAAACTTGTAAAAATGAACTAAAATTGAACATTATAGGATTAATGTGCATTCCTCCAAATGATAATATGACAGTTTCATACTTCAAAATGCTTAAAAATTTAAATGACAAATGTGAATTAAAAGAATTAAGCATGGGAATGTCTGCTGACTATTTAGATGCAATTAAATATGGCTCTACCCATGTTAGAATCGGATCTAGAATTTTTGGGCAGAGATCTTAATAAACTTTTATCTTTGAATTTTTTTTGACAAGTTTTAACATAATCAAAAAATCTTTTTCTTTTAGGGCAATACATCCAGCAGTAGGTTTGTAATTTTTTGTAAGGTGTATGAAAATACAACTTCCCAATCCTACTATAGGTTTTTTAGCATTGTACATAATTGGAATTACAAAATCATATTTATAATCTTTCCTTTTTAATTTTTCATGCTTTATTTTTTTTTTAATTCTGAAAAGTTTATTATATTGTTTTGGATAATTAATATCATTACACCAACCCATACTTTTATTGATTTGAATACATTTTAGTGAAGTTTGTGGTTTTTTTCTTCGATCGCTCCTAAAATAAAGATTTTCAATTTTAAAAGTTCCTTTAGGTGTTTTTTTATCTCCCTCAATTTTATTAAAAGTTGAACCTTTTGCTCCAATGCAGCACTTAAAAATAAATTCATCTATTTGGAGAGTATGTTTGTTTTTTATGAAAATTTTCATATTATTGTTGTATTAAATAAGTATGCAGAGTTTAGTAATATATAAATCCATTTCATTATATAATATTTTTAATGAACTTAGATCAAACTTGAATTTCAATATTATTTTTGAAGATAATAAAAATTTTTTGAATAAAAAAAAGATAAATTTTGAAAATTATTTAATTATATCGAATAAAGAACATTTAGCGATAGATAATGAAATTTTTTTAGATAATTTACCAATTAATATCTTTAAATTATTAGATTTAATAAATGTTAAATTTTTAAAGTTACAATTTAATAGTCAATCTAAAATTAATATAAACAATTACATCATAAATTTAAATTCAAGAGAAATATTATTAAACAATATAAAGCTCAAACTTACTGAAAAAGAAATTAATACAATTATTTATTTATCAAAATCAAAAAAACCAGTTAGTATTATCGAATTACAAGATAAAGTATGGCAATATCACAATGATATAGAGACTCATACTGTTGAGACACATATTCATCGTTTAAGAACAAAATTTCTAAATACTTTTGATGATAATGAATTTATTCTAACTAAAAAAAATAGTTATCAAATAAAAAAAGATTGATAAAGTTTTATTGGCTAAAAATATAGACTAAAGTCTTGCACCAATTTGCTGAATTACTTTTGATGACATTTCTGATCCCTTTTTAAGACAATCTTTTGTTGATAGATTGTTATTATATCCATGTAAAAATCCAGCAGCAAAAAGATCTCCTGCACCTGTAAGATCTACTATTTTTAAATTTTTTTCTGCATCAATTTCAGTAATATTATTACCTTCAACTGCAATCGCACCTTTCTCACCTCTAGTTATAACAATTAATTTATTAAGTTGTTTTGAAAAGTTTATAACTTCATTAAAGTTTTTTGCTTCAATTAAAGAAATAATTTCTTGTTCATTAGCAAAAGTTATATCAAGTTTA
>Ga0255755_1002599_pt1 | contig 14580 bp, 14 predicted proteins | sample 011ome_18_FD_179955 | JGI IMG/M metagenome (GOLD analysis project Ga0255755, IMG submission 179955) | Coastal salt marsh microbial communities from the Groves Creek Marsh, Skidaway Island, Georgia - 011501BT metaG (version 2) | ecosystem: Environmental > Aquatic > Marine > Intertidal zone > Salt...
CTCTTCACACTACTGTAGCAGAGAGAGAGAGAGAGAGAGAGAGAGAGAGAGAGAGAGAGTTTAAGAGGAAGAGTAGGTAGATACAAAAAAGTACCACTAATAATGGGCGTGATAACGGACCAACCCGAGTACCCGGTGACGGACAAACATCCATCCATCTCGAAATGCATCGCAAACTTCAACACGCAAGATTGGGCGACCGCGATCGCGTTTCCAATAGCGTCGTACCCGTTCGGCATGTGGGCAGGGGCGAAAACAATCAATACCAGTTCATATTGCCTGAAAAAACCAACCGCGATCACGGCGATGATTTGTGGAGGGATGTGCGGGATGTTCTTAGCGGTGGAGAATAGCGCGGGGAGGTTGATGGGGTTCCGGAAATAATAAGAGAGAGACTCTTGTTATCACCACTGTACTAAGATTTGGAATTAGAGCGAATAACGTCATCAAACCGATGATTCGACAACGAAGATCGAAGACGTTCAATTATTCGCTCCGATTATTAGGAAACGTTTTGGGAGAGAGAGAAGAGAGAGAGCAGCCGACCGATTTAGAAGACCTTTAAGAGAGAGAGAGAATTAATTGTTCGATTACGATTTTGCTATATTTACGCATACGAAACGATGCACGGCTACTGTCTGTGTGTGCCATCATCACACAACAACAACAACAACAACACAAAAAGTGAGAAGACAGAGACAAGAAAAAGAATAAGAGAGTATTCAAAGTTTGTTTTGCCTCTTTTTGTCTCGAGTGTTCTATGTATATCGCTTAACCAACATCTCACATTTTTCTATATCGAGAGATAACATCACAAATTGACACACAAACACATCATCATGAGAGACGATTGTCCTCCTCCGGTAGTCCCCGCGCGAGCGTCCACGTTCGCCCTCGCGCGAATGACTGTTGCACTTTTGGGACGAGGGAGTTTAAGTCAAACGCAAAATGATCTTTTGGCCATGGTTTTTGTGCACTCGTTCCTTTTAGCCAACGGATGGGTTCTCGTTAGGGAAACGAATCAGATTGTGGACGACGACGTGGACGTTTTGTTGCCGCCGTGGGCGAGCAGCAAAAGCGGTGATATTAGCAGTGAGAGTAGCGCTACGTACCGATTCGATTTTTCCGATGATGGAGAATTGAGCACTCTCGTCGACGTGCGCTCGACGAGAGTGGGTAAACACACTTTGAGTGTTACGTTTGCGTTTGAAACAGAAAGAGATATAGAAGAAGAAGAAGAAGACGAGATAAAGACGCTGTTGGTGACCATCAAAGAAGAATCCGTTCGAAAGCTCGGGGAGGATATCGTGAATCAAATGGTAAAGGAGAAGATATTAAACCACCGCGGGATGGTCGAGCCTGCGAAAGAGAAGGAGTGTTTGAAGTGCAAGGAGTGGGAACGCTTGGACCTCGAACGACGACGACTTCAAGAACAACAACGACAAAACGAAATACTCGGAGGAGGGTATCCGGACAGAAACGATCCGTTTAGCAGCAGAGGGCCGCCGTCGTTTCCGAGGCAGCCGTTACATCCGGGGATGGGACCGAGGATCGATTACATCGGGCCGCCAGATATTCCGGATTTCGGAAGAAACTTTTGAGCAGCGCGAATAGATTTGAGAGAAAGAGAGAGAAAGACTTTAAAGCGCGAAAGAAAACGCTTTCGCAATGTATATCAAAAAAGCTGTTGTAATTTGTACCTGTAATTAAACGCTGACATATTCCTAAAAACCACTACATATACTATCTCTAAAACGCGGCGTAAAACTCTTTCTTCATCACGACATGTGCTGCCAATGTCGCAACGGAATCGCGGCGAACAAAATCAACAACAATACAATCGATATCGATACCACGTTTTTCCTCGTTTTCCTCGACTCTCCGAAACACCACGGAATATCTAACGCTTTCGAACACGCTCGAACAATCGCGTTGCTACTACTACTGCTACCGTCTTCTCTCCGTCGTCCGCCGCCGTCCGAGAATTCGTTGAATCGCGAATCGTTCGTCCTCTCGCCGACTCCTCCGTTCCCGCTTTCCTCGTCTAACCGGGAAATTAACCCATCCATACTCGTCGCGCTTATCGACCGGTTGTGCACGTGGTACACGTCGCTCTCGTTATTGTCTTTTTCGTTTCTGTTTTGATGATGATTATACTGCTGCTGGTGATTATTGTTGTACAAGAAATTAGTATTGTTCTTCTTCGTCGGAGACGACGCATTGATGTTGTTTCTCAACTCTGAAATCGTATCTCTCGATTCGTTCGCAATTAAAGTCGTCGGCGACGAGTCGTTGCTGCCAAAACCACCACTACCACCATTACCACCACTCGCGACGTTTGTTTTTGCCGAAACTCCTCCTCGTTCTTCCGAAGTTAAGCCGTTTACGTCGTTTGAGTCAGCAGTCGCATCATCAGATCCCGTTTTTATTTTAAACGTCGTCATTGGCGTCGCGAATGTTTCTTCTTCTTCTTTTTCGTTCACGTCGTCGTTCCTTTTGGTTCCAGGAGGAGGAGGAAAAGGAGACGCTTCTTCTTCTAAATCCTCCTCCTCTTCGAAAGAGTCGTTCAAGGACACCGCTTTAAAACCTACTCCTCCTTTTTTCTTCATCATCTGTTCTCTCAATTTGTGTTGCCTCTCTCTGCTGTGTTTCAACGTCGTTGAAACTCGTAAAACAATGAGGTACAAATGGAGCAAATCGTGAGTAAGACGTGCAGACGTACGAGTAAGAAATAAGCACTTACAGAGTCAAATTTGAGTAAGGGTTGCGGACTTATGAGTACGTAATTCCTACTCCCTCCAAATTCTAAACCCTAAATATTGGTTTTGATTTTCCTCCTTGGATAAAAAATGCCAGACAAAACAACAACTCTTGAGAGACTTTGTTTGCCTCTCTCTCGTTTAAGAAGAAGAAGAAGAAGAAGAAGAAGACGGAGACACAGAATCTCTCGCTGCTCTCTGATATACGATAAGCTCTTTCTTTTTTTGTGCGCGAAAAGATGGCGACGAAAACGACGACAAAGAAGAAGTTAAAGAAGAAGATTTCCGCCGATGAAAATGAAAGCTTTTCCCTACAAGCGCTCGCTTTGGTTGTTGTCGGCGCGGCGTGGTGGGTGCTCAAAAAGAAGAAAGATGGAACAGGGAAGGAAAAGAAGAAAACGACGAAGAAGAAAGGTGGACCCGCGTTCAACGTGGAGAACATTACTAAGAGATCCGTGAATTCATCAACGAAGAATTCGACGAACGTGTTACCTCGAAACAAGCAACAATCGAACAAAAAATCGAAAGCGAGACGCGACGCGTCCAAGGCGAAGAAAGAACAGAAAGCAGAACAGTTGAAACGAGACATAGAGCAGGCGAAGAAAAGTTCTTCCAAAGGAGGAGGAAACCAGGTACCGAAAAGTAACGACATGATGGGCGGGGAAGCCGGGAAGACGTTCACGACGACGAGTCACGTGAAAGTTCCTGTTTGGTACGCCGAACATCGCGACAGGACCGGTAAGAAGGACATGTGATACATGAGATAAAGAAGAAGAGCAAATCCGCGTCGTCGAAAGAGGAGGGGGAGGATCGACACATCGCTGGTAAGAAAAGCCGCCTTTTGACGAAATAACAACGCTCATCGGGGACTTTAACATAGTCTATATACTAGTTTAGGAGTAGAGGAGTTTTTGATGATAAAGTTGTTTTTGGATAAAACCGCCGCACAAAAAATCAAAATGACGCTCTCACTAAACAACTTCTGTCGCGCGTTTCCTTCGCTTCAAAACAATTCGACGAGCACGTCTTTCAGCAGCAGTGCTTCTTCTTTTTCTGACTCGAGAGGAGGGTTCATCGTCAGAGCGAGTCTTGGGACGAAGAAGAAGAAGAAGAATCATCTCGTTGCACATTTCCACCGGGGAAAAACCCATCGTCAACAAAGTCATCACCATCGTCGTCGTCGTCGCGGAGTCGGTGTCGCCGCTGAGCAACAAGAGAATAACAATGAAAAGAATTTCCAAACTGGCGAAAGATTGGACGAAAAAGTGTCCTTGTTCGGCATCACGCACACGCAAAAGGAGTACGAAGCGGCGGAATATATCATGAAATCGAAACCGAAGTTCGTGGTGTGCGAAACCGCCGTCTCGGCGGGCCACGGCGAGCAACACGGGAACATGGTCACGTTCGAGCAAGGCGTGCAACAGATGATGATAGATCCGACGTTGGACGAAGCGTTAACGTTTGTGACTCGATTGGCCGGGGAGATGAAATCAGAAGTGGATAAGGACGCGTTGGTGGGAGATTTTTGGATGTCCATGCGAGAACAGTTGCCGGCGGAACCGCTGGTATACGCCGCGGCGATGTACGTGGACGCGAAGATTGTCTTTGCGGATAGACCGAAAAGAAGCACGTACGGGAGGTTAGTCACTGAACCAACGTTAGAGGAGTTGGACGAGGCGTTTAGCAAACAGTCGGAGAGAAATTATAGGTTGTTGTTGCCGGAAAGTGATAAGCTGAGACAGGAGTGCGATTCGATTATAACCGAGAACGACGCGTTCCAAAAGTACATCATCGACGAACGCGATCAAATCATGACCTCGTGCATTCGTAAGTGCGTGTCTAGTGAGGACGGACAGAGCGCGAATTCTGTGGTTGTCGTGGTCGGTGCGGATCATTTCGAAGGGATTAAAAAGTGTTATAAAGACGTGTTTGGTGCGAGCGAGGTGGAAGCGAAAGTGCCGGAACTGTTGGAATGTAAAGACGTGTCCTCTGTAGATAGTCCAGGTTTAAGATTAGCCATCGCGTTACGAATGCTCGGTTTGCGATGCTCGCCAGATTTAATAGACGATATCATGCGTTCTTTAGAGAAAGACGTCGCGGGATTAGACAACGCGGAAAAGGAAAAGTTTGAATTGAATTCGGAGGCGTTTGGGTCGACTCGCATGTTGTTGGCGTTGGTGGACGACCGCGAAGTGTTCGACGCCACGGTCGCCGGCCTGGGTAAGAGCGACTTTTGGGAAAAGTTGGCAAAATTCCGAAACATGCGACCGAAATACGGCGGAAGTGGTATGGATGAAGCGAACATTAACGAGCTGCGTTTAGCGAGCATGGTTGGTTTCTAATTTTTATTCTTACACGAGCACTCGCACAAAAACGAGAAATGATGCAACTACTTAAGTTCTACGCGACTACTACTCATCCGTTTCATTCCGCCGCCGCTTTGCGTCTCTCGACGACTAAAACAACCTCGTAGTCACCGGCTTTACTGTTACTCTGTATAGCTTTCAAACACGTCTCGAATTCCACATCTATCAACCGTAACAGCCTTTCTTCGTCTTCCTCTTCTTCTTCTTCTTCGCGAATCTCCAACGCCGAGCGCACGGTACACATGACTCTTTTAAACCCAGGTCTGCCATTACCGCCTAATAGTAAGTTCCCTTGCCCATACTTCATCGTCGGTATCATCCCTGAAACTGCTCTGATTATGTCGTTCGCTCGAAACGGCGACGACGCGTCCGTCACTTCGGTTATTTTCACCCCGTCTCGAGTCGGTTCTACAATCACTCCGAGCGGAGGATATTGAGAGTAATGCACGACTCGAGAGGATGCCGAGTCCACTCGGACGGACACGTTTATCGCCGTCTCTTCGTCCAAATTGACCGTAATATCCCTAACCACCACCACCGGTTTCGTCGTCATCGGTTTCTTCTTCTCTGCGCTTTGCTCGTCCTCGTTCTCGTCAGACGAAGAAGTAGACATAGTCGCTTCCTCTCCTCGTCCTCGCAAAAGCATATCCAGCGCGTTCAACTCATCATCACCACCTCGACTCTTCGCTCTTCGTCCTCGTTCTCCATTCGTTTTCCCCGTTAAAGTTCGACCAAAGAAGATATTACTTCTCGACGACGACGACGGGAAAGAACGACGACAAGAACAACACGACGACGACGACAAAAAACGAACCTGTGTCGGAGGAGACAGAGGAGGAGGAGAAGGAGCCTTCAAAGAAGCCGCCATTAAAGGCATTTATTTGATCGACCGAGAGAGAAAGAGGAAGAGAGAAAGTGAAGTCACATTCGCCCCTAAAACCTCATTTGAACACACGCAATTCCAATTCATTTACCTACGAACAATATGGATAAACTGATGAAAAACATCGCCATCTTCTCCTCCGCGTTTATCGTCGTACCCGCCGGGAGAGATATTGTCGCACCTTTATACGGTTTACCTCTTTTAGACGACGGAAAGATGTTACAACTGATGAACCCGCAAGGGAAGGATGCGCAAACTATGATGTGGGGATTGTGGGGGATCAACCACGTGTTCGTGTCGATTTTGAAAGTCATCGCGGTTCGTGAAAACAATCAGAGACTGATGAAAATGCTCCTGTGTACGGTCGTGCCGACGCTGTATTTCCTGGTCGCGGGTAATGCTGGGATGAAAAAAGCCGGGGGCGATATGACTGGGTTCGTGATTATCATCGCTTTGCAATTGGTCAGTTTAACGTACTTGGCGTTTAAAAGCGACGGAAGAAGAAGAAGCTCGAGGAAAACGAGATAGATTTTGAGTATCTAAAAGTCTACTCATCACGACATTCCTTGTCGGCATATATATATTATTACACGAAGCGCCGCCGCGCGGTTGATGCGGAACACGATATACCGAAAATGCTCCTCGCGCGAAAGACGAATATTACGTTTTGAGTGAGAAACCAGTTAAGCGCTTTTACATTCATTTGTTGTACATAAAATACATTCATCTCTCTCTCTCTCTTCTCTTTCTATCCCTCTCGGGAGAAGATACAGAGAAGAAAAACTACTATGTATATAAACTAATAATAAGGCTTCTCCTTGAATACTTTACTTCTTCGAAGCACCCTTCTTGGCGCCGTTGGTCTTCTTCTTCTCCTTTTCTGCTCGTTCGTTACTTTCGGCAAGCTTCGCGGCGTCGAGTAGGTTTTGATAACTCGACGTCGGTCGAAAAGGCACGAAGCCGCGAGGACTGGCGCCGTCTTTGCTCGCTCCGTTTTGCGGCACGCCGCCGCCAGCCATGAGACCGGCGGCGTTGGAAGCCATCTGCGCGGCGATGGCAGCTTGTTGTTGCTCGAAATTCGCCAACGCCTCGGAAGATATCGTTCGTTTGACTAAGTCGCCGACAGATGAAACTCTCGGCATGGACGGAACGCGAAGCATACCATCGCCTACGTCGGCTAAGTTCACGTTACTCGGCCCAGCGGACATGAGGAAGTTGCTAATACTACCGGAACTTTGTTTTGGCATGAACGTGTTCGCCCCGGCGGCTACGGCGGCAGCAATAGCGGCGGCGTTTCCAGCCGAATTGTTTGCTAAGTTCTCTGCGCTTGCACTTTCACGCATGCTTGTCACGAGCATCGCGTTGACGTCCACACCTTTCTTCGTCAGCTCTTTCTTCAGGACAGAGTTTTCGCGAAACACTGTTTCTCTGGCTTCTTCGCTTTGGCGATATCTTTCGAGTAACAGCGCTTGTTCTCGTTGTAAACTCGCGATTTGACCTTCTAATTGCGCCACGTGATCTAACTTACGTCTTCTCGAACGTCTCGCGGACTCTCTGTTCGACAACATACGTCTTTGTCGGCGGATTTCCGCCATCTCCGGGTCGTCGTCCTCTTCGTTTTCACCCAGTTGCACGTGGCTGTTTTTCTTCACGAGCTCCGCGGTGTTATCTTCCTCAGACCCGGTATCTTTATCTTTGCTAGTTTTACTCTTCTTGTTGCTGCTATCGTCCTCTTTCTTTGGACTCGTTTCATTTTTTCCTGAAGTTGTCGCGCCCGGCGCCGCTCTTTTGTTGTTTGTAGCATCTGCTCCTTTTTTACTATTCTTCGCATCCGAGGCCGCGGTTGCCATCGCCAACGCTTCTAAACCGTCGTTCGTTTTCATCGAACCTCTCTTAGAGTTTTGCTTTTGTACAGCTCCTTTTGCCGCCGATTTTAATGCAGCTGTCGTCGACGCGTTGCCGTTCTTAGTCGACCCTCTCGGTCTCCCCGGCTTGCCGGTCCTGGTCGTCGGCGCACCCCCGTTCGCCGCTCCACCCACGCCCGGTGGCGTAAACCCTGTCGTCGTGTTGGCCATATTTTGCATAAACTGCTGCCCCAAATTCGCTAAATTCGGGTTACTCCCCCCGTATGGATTTTGCATCAACCCGAGCATGTTCCCTGGCGTCATCCCGGGAACGCCCGTGGTTCCGCCATTCGCCATACCGGATTGGAAAAACATCGTCCTCAACATATCCAACGACGCGACTTTCGGGATCCCTTTCGGCGGTTGTTCCGCGGACCCCCCAACGTTCGTATTATTCGTATTCATCATCATCTCCGTCGGGCTCAAGTTTGTAAAATCTTGCCCGGATCCACTTTGTGTCATCCCGCCCCCGCCACCAGAGGGTGTTTTGTTCCCTTGCGCCATCATCGCTTGCGCTTGCGCCTGAGCGTGCGCTTGAAAAAACTGCTCAAACTCCGCTTGACTCGGCGTCTTTGCGATCGAGTTATTGCTGTTACTATTGAACATGACCGATGGGGACTGTCGAACGAGCTGCGCGACGAGATCTTCGTGAGACGCTGTCGGTGTTATTTTGTTATTATTTGTAGTATTTGTAGTATTCGTCGCCGGGGTAGTTCCTCCTCCTCCTCCTCCTCCTCCTCGATGATGTTTCTGATGCGAGGACGACGACGGGTCGTTCATGGCCACGTATTTCCCGTCGTTTAGAATAAGATAATTTTAATAAACAATAATCGGATTGCTCACTCCTGTGCGACTTTTTGATCCTCGATGTGCGCGTCGTTTTACGTGAACGAGATAAAACTAAACGCGATTAGTATTAAGTAGGACGAGTTGGAGGAGAGCGTCGCAAGCAAGGCCAACAACACTCGCGCGCGCGTCGACACAAAATGTGCGGTGGTTGTCTTTTGTACAGAAAAAAGTGCAGAAAATGATGACGAATTTCCTTTATTTTGAGTCACAGAAAAAAACAAGAGATGAGAGGAGAGAGATGAAGGAAAGAGACTGAATGGATGAATTGTGTATTACCAAGGGATCTCATCGCCTTTATAATCGTACCAGCGCCCGTTCAAAGATCCGTATTTACCTTCCATGGCTTTAATCAGACCTTTAGCACACTCTGGAGTTTCAATCAGACCTCTCTTTTCGGTCATGTCCGTTTGCACCCACCCGGGATGCAATAACATACACGTCACGTCGAATTCTTCTTTCAAGTCGATGGACATGCTCTTGTTGATTATGTTCAGCGCCGCCTTGGACGCTCGGTAGGCGTACCCTTTCCCGGACCCGTTATCGTCGACGCTGCCTACTTTTGAAGTCACGTTTGCAATCAACGCTGGGCGGTTCAAAATTTTATGTTTCAACAGTTGTTGCGACACCAGGAGAGGGCCAACAGAGTTCACCTTGAAGACTTCCATCATCTCGTTCTGATCGACGAGGTCCCACGTCCATTTTTTATACCCGGGTTCGGTACCGATAATCCCGGCGTTGTTTATCACCACGTCCAATTTGATCTTCTCCAAGGCTAACTGACTCGCCCACGCCTTAATACTGTTTTCATTCCCGACATCAAGCTCGGTTATTTTTACTTTTCCTTCGCCGTATTTCTTTTGCAACTCCAACAAATCCTTCGCTTTCGATACATCTCGCGCGGTGGTTATAACCGTGTTGTCATTTTCGAGCAACTCTTTCGCCAATTGTAACCCGATCCCGCGGTTGGAACCGGTCACGCACACGGTCACGTTCGTCAGCGCGTCCCCTGGCACGTATTTATTATTGTTACTACTACTACTCATCGCGGCAGCAGCAGCTGCTTTTGTTGTTGTTATTGTTGTTGTTGTTCTTCTTCTTCTCGTTGTCTTTGCACCGACGATGTCTCCGATGACGATGCGTTGCGTCCCGAATCCCTTCCTCCTCGTCGTCGTCGCAGTATTGAAATTGAGAGAACTTCTTTTCCCAAAACCACCAAAACCAAAACTCCTCTTAATGAAGGCGCTGCTTTTCAAAGAAGAAAAGGAAGACAAAGAAGCCGCTTTCGTCGTCAAAGTCGTCGCCTGGCGCATATCTTTTTGTGCGTCTTCTCTGCCTTTTACGCAATCAAAAGTACAAAAAAAACGTTTAGGGTGTCCAAACCTAACAAAAAAATAGAGACGTTTGTGGTCCGATTTTTATCTCTTTCGTCGGTACTTTCTTGACGCTTGGGAGGAAAAGAGCAGCGAAGAGAGGAGATGTGAGATCTCTCTTTGATCTCTCTCTCTCTCTTTCTCTCTTTCTTTCTCTCGCGGAGGATGGAAAGGCACAACAACAACGAATCAGCTGCACCCAGAGTATTATTACTACTGCGACTGCTTTCCTCTTCGTCCACTTCTTCGCCGTGTTTTCCACTTGTTTCACGCATCAAAACACGTAACGCTCGTGTGATCTCTACGATCTCCGCTAGGGTAAGATCTCGACGATTATTCTATTCCATTTCGAAGACTGACGAACAACTCTCTCATAATATCACGCAGGGTAGAACACCAGATATAGTATCACGCGCATGTACGCTCGCTTCATTCTTATACGAGAGAGATCTATTCGTACCCAAAAAGAGAAGAAGTTAAAGGAAGGAAGAATTGCCCGCGTTTTCTATCGATTTCGTGAAAAACGACTGTACCCGCAGAAGTACGCGCTCGAATGAAAACGAATGAAAATGAATCCAGAAGAAATCCGAAAAAGATGTTTACGCGCGCGCAAGAAGACAAATATACGACGATTATTATTACGTACACGACGAGACGATACGCGCTGTATTCGCCACGCGCGGCTTCGATACGCGACATCCCCCCGATGAGATTTTCCAGATGAACCATTCCCTGCCTGCATCGACAACAACAACAGTACGCTTGTACGCTTTGACGCATTTACACACGCACACACCCTATTACGCTATTAGAAATAGAAGTGAGATGTTTGATTTATCACGTTCGTTCTTAGCACAGATTGCAGCGGAGCAGAAAAAGGTTTGGTTTCTGTACGGATTTTCAGTTATGCTTATAGGAGGAATATATCGTATTAAAAGGAATTGGAAGGACACAACGACCAAAAACGGAAGCTTTATTATCTATTGATTACATGGAGGAAAAGTGAGAATTACACATTCAAACTGTATTTGTTTTCTACAGCAGCAGGAAGGATAAAAAGCTCTCTTACGGAGGATTCAAAATATACATACAGGAACGCAAGGACAGGCGCCAAAAGCTGGACACAGGAATTTTTTTACCCCAGAGTAACGTCGTAACTCGATCGTCAACTGACACAACACAAATCTTTACAGGTGGAGCAGCAATCTCATCATCAGAAAACGAGAAGATTCCGGATAAAGATACGTTCTATGCGCTTTACATTGTCTTTTATATCCGTTTGCCCACTCAACGAATTATTATGTTCGATCGTCGTCGACAATCGCTCTGCAGATTTTCCGTTCTCAAAAATTGGATGCTATTATATAGAATATTTTACACACTTGGTTTGCATTATTGGTTTTTTCTTTGTTTGATTTCGTTCAATGCCCATGGGATTAGAAAAGTACACGACAACAACAACACACATAGATACGCCTCACAGGAAACAACAACACACGTTATTATTACGCTTTATGCGCTTGATTTATAGTATTAGTACTATCGGGTATTGCTTTAGAATTTTATCTTGGATGAAGTGGTGTTTAGTAAAGGTTTCAAAACAACAAATGATGGTTGGAATAAAGAGAGAAAGAAATAATGGTGTGGGGTGAATTAACAACAGACCGTGAGGATGGGTATCCACGGAAGTATTATGAATTGACAATCGGTAAAAGCTTGACGTTTTACGTCTCATTTTATGGTTTTTTAGGAACAATACACAACGCAAGACAAAAAGAAGCGAGAAAAAGAGGGAGGAAAAAAGAAAAGAGGAGACTCTGGAAAGGAGAAAAGAGAAGATTATCGAAATTATCGTATGCGACAACGCTGCGCTCGTAAGTTCTGTTTTTGACAAAAAGATCCCGCTTGACAACGCCCGATGACAATCACTCGCGATTCGAGGGCAAACATTTCATCACCGTTCTCGTAGATTTACGCTCGTAGTAGTTGTCCCAGTGACAATCACTCGCGATTCGAGGGAGTTCCTGACAAAAAACTTTACAAAATGTCCCCGATGACGACTTGCGAAATGCAGTCAGAGGGGCTTTCTACATCTGAAATGGTTGCGACGGGAAAAATTTCCTTCGTCGCTGAGTTTCGAGTACTCATCGGATGCCAAAATACAAACACTACGTACAACGTATAAAATAACACGACATTTATTTCTACTAGGTGCTAGACTATTTTATCACTACTACTTCTACGCCTGTATCATCTTCTGTCCTTCTTCTCCGTCACCGCCGCCGTCGTCGCCTTCTTCTTCTTCTTCTTGTTCGACTTCGTTTAAGAATCCAATCGCCGCGAGCGGCAACAGCGTGGTGAAATTACATATGGCGACCAACTCGAACAAGTTGTCGAAATTATCAGCGGTAACGCCTAGCTTTTCAGTCAAACCAGCGCCGAGAAATTGCGAGGTTACGCCACCAAAGTTGAACAACGACATCAACGATGCAAATAAAGTCGCTTCGACGCCTTTCGGACAGATTTTCGCGGCTAAAACCAAAACCGGCAAAAACGAAATCTCGCCGAGCACGGTCAAGACGGCGCTGTCCGTTAACGCAAAGAGCTCGTCGCTAATCCCAAGCTCGCGGTTATACCCCGAGACCAGCAAAAGTTGCGTCGATCCCAGCGCCGTCGCTAAAATCGCAGAGTACGTAAACATCTTCTTTAATGGCACGTATTTGAAGTAGGCGTTGTACAACCCGACGCCGCCTAAAGCCGCTAACGAACGCGCGAAGGAGACTCGGCCTAAAAACTCCGGGCTGAAGTGTAACTCGTTCGTCGAAAAGTAAAACATGGCCGATCCAGGGGACGGCGTCGCTTGCCATAAATACATGAACAACGCCGGTCCCCATATTTGTTTCTGTTTCACCACAGACCATAACGTTGAAAGCGTTTCCTTCCCAGCTTCAACCACGCTTCCGTTCTTCTCTTCCTCTCTCTCACCACCCGAGACGACGACGTTCGCAACCATCTCACTACTCGTCGAAAAATCCTTTCTCTCTTCCTTGACCAAAAATGCCGCACCGGCAATCAGCAGTGGAAATACCGCCGTGCACGCAAACACGAACGCGCTTCCTTTCTCCTCCACCAACTCGCCGCTAAAATAGCTACTCGCTATGCCGCCAAACGCAACCATTCCCCAACACAAACTTTGCAACGACCCAGTCGTTGAATTATCCTCTGACTCTCTCGCTCTCTCCACGACGATCGAATCAATCAATACGTCCGAAAAAGCAATGCTCAAAGACCCGACTGCGAATAGAAAACTAGCCGTCCATCGATTATCGACCACCGAAACGCCTTGACTCAACGTCGACCACGCGACGCATCCGACGACGCCCATCAAACACAAATACGATTTCCGTTTATACCCAAACAAAGGCACGGTATCCGAAATAAACCCCCACAAAGGTTTCACCAGCCACGGTAAAGACGATATGCTCATCACCACCGCCGCTTCCGCCGGCGACAAGTGTAACTCGTCCTTCAAGAAAAAACTCTTCGCCAACGAGGCGAGACCGATGACGCCTTGGACGAAATACACGAGCGCGATGGCGGAGGTTTCCGGAGTCATCGGAACCCCGAACAGAGTTTTTACCCCGGTGACTTCTTTGTCGTCGTCGTCGTCTGAATCATCATCGTCATCGCGAGAAGAAGAAGAAGAAGAAGAAGAAGAAGAAGAAGAAGAAGAGAGCAGTTCTTCCTTCACCGCTTTTAAAAGTTGTTTTGCTCGTCGTCTTCGCGTTTTGTCGACGATGAGTGAAACATCATCATCCGATCTTTTCGACGCCTTCGCTGTTCGAAGGACAAAACAAAACAAAGCTTTCCTCCTCCTCCTCTGTAGGGTGGTGGTGGTGGTCGTCCTCCTCCTCGAAAAAGTTCTCCTCCTCCTCGTGTTCGTCGAAATCGAACAACAGCACCCTCTCACACCTCCTCCTCTTCGTATTTCAGAATTCGTTGTCGTCGTCATCATCGCTCGACCACCCCGAATGGCACAAAGAAAACTTTTCAGAGAGTTAAGTGTTTTGTTCAAAACTAGGAGTATCAACAGAACTTAACGTTCCAACACCACATCCTTCTTTACTCGGACTAATAAAACGATGCTCTCTCGCGTTTTCAAAGCGGAAGAGCGTTTGTTTCCTGTGTACTAAAAGATATATACCCTGTGAGAAATTTGGAGCATTTGAGGCATCGACGTTTGATGTTTGAGAAAAAAAACTCAAAAAGGGCTCGTGCATGTCGTGTGAAAAAAAGAAAAAAAAAGAAAAAAAGACGAGTGTGTTTTTGCTTTTGTTTTCTCCCTCGCAAAAAAAAATTTGTTTCATTCACACAACACACAGACATCAAATATCAAATTCCTCTCGTCATTCATTTTTTGTCGCACGAAAGAAAACACACACATATATA
>Ga0255755_1002613_pt1 | contig 14543 bp, 11 predicted proteins | sample 011ome_18_FD_179955 | JGI IMG/M metagenome (GOLD analysis project Ga0255755, IMG submission 179955) | Coastal salt marsh microbial communities from the Groves Creek Marsh, Skidaway Island, Georgia - 011501BT metaG (version 2) | ecosystem: Environmental > Aquatic > Marine > Intertidal zone > Salt...
GAACGCCTCTGCTTTTACTTTTCTTTCTTCTTCTCAGAGGTCGCGAAGGTGAGGGTAGTGTCGACGATGACGACGATAAAGAAGTCCTCAACATCATCTCGTTTCCTCTCTAATTGTAACGAATCGGATCCCCAAAAATCTCCATTATTAAAAACCAATACACGAATACTTATATAAAGATGTCAGGCGTCACGGCTCTGCGCAGACTCGCGCAACGGTCTCTCCGAACCACAAAAAACGCAACTTCTTTCAAACAACAACACGCGCAACAACAGCAGAGGAGACTTTTTGCGTCCGATCCAAACGCTCCACCGAAAGTGAATTACCCGTGGCAAGATCCCACGAACCCGGGGAACTGGAAGGAGGAACATCTGGTGTTTGTGATTTTAGGCGGGTGGGGCGTGGTTATCGTGGGCGGTAAAGCGGCGTTGAGTTAAAAGAATTATAAGTTCTGTTTGTTGTGTAATACACACACGAGAAACGTGTAATCATCATCATCATCATCATCATCTGTTCGTATTATCTCTCTCGTGTTGTTTATTCGCGCACCACCTCTTTACCATTCGTCACAACTTACGTAAGTCACAAACTTTTGTCGATTGCGCTCTCTTTCACCCTCTTTGATGTCATCCTCGATATCATCGTCATCAGCGGAGCAATCATCGGGGTCGGCATCATCAAAACGACACGTAAAAGAACCGAACTGGAATAACCTGTGGCCAATCGCGCTCGCGCCGGTGATTCCAGTCGTCGGCATCGCTTTAAAGAAACACAAACAGATTCGTTTCCCCGCGACGTTTGGCATCGCCGGGGTGATATTAGTCTGGTCGCACGCGGCTGCGTTAGGGTCAAGCAGCGGGACTAAGTAGTGGTATATATGATGTTCAGTTGTTCTTTATCCTCGAGCGCGTCGTTTTACGGGCAGCCTTTAGCGACGACGACGACGAGGTTGAGAAGAAAGAGGAGGAGTGCTTACGAAAACAAAGATATGAAAGGAGTAGTCTTTGCGAAGAAGCGAGAAGAGAAGGACAAAAACTACCCAAACTTATACACGCCGCAAGATGGAGAACTCGCGGAACGGAAAGCCGCGCGAACGATGAAACGGTTGTTCACGTACGTTTCGATTCGAGTAGTGCAAGCGCACTTGGAAGGCCAAGGGAACGACGGCGGATTCGCCCCTCAGGTCACGGGGTACGACGGGAAAGTTCAATGTCCGGATTATAACGATTTGAGGAACGCAATGGAAGGTATCGACTTAGGCGATGGGGACAGCTGGGTCAGAGAGTTTGGTAAGGTAAACCCGGCGGTGACTTTGCGGATTTTAGAAGCGAGGAAAGCGTATTGCGAAGAGTTTGATTACGAAATGTTGGAGTCGTTCGTGGACGACGATATCGTGAAAGCGAACACGGAATTGATGACGGAGATTATGAACAGATCGTTCGAGAAAGAGGAAGAAGAGGAAGAAGAAGAAGAAAAGGCTTGATAACTTTGTTCTTCGGTGTGGTGTATTGTTGTAATATATAATAGATGATTTATGACTCTCGTAAAATTTTCAACGCGCAACTTTTATTTACAACGCGTGATAGATATGTAATATGTTCGGTCGTGATGATTGCTTCTTAACTTTTGTTTTTTAACGTCTTCGACTCGGCGTTCGTCTCGCCGGCGTCGGGGTTGCTTTCTTCTTTGCCGGAGCGGCGCTCGAACCACCAATCTTCGGTAAACTCGGCATCATCTTCAACACTTTCTTCGGCACTTGTAACGCCAAGCAGTACAAGACAGACATTGTGGAAAAATAAGCCAAAACCGGAGGCGGTACCATCGGCCCACCAGCAACTGGCGGAGAATAAATCAGCGCGAGTAACGCACCCGCCATCATCATCAGGTTGATTTTGATCACCATCTTTTGCACGGTCACCGCTTTACTCGCGCACATCCAACTGATTGCACTCACGTACCAATTTTTCACGAAATCGACGTACGTGATGTGCATTAACAATTGGGCGATTGGACCTTTCATTTGCGCGGATTTCACCGCGCCGTCGGAAATAAGTTCGAGAAATCCACCCGCGCCAGAGATTATAACAGGTAAGGAGAACAAGATCGAAATTATCGCGTGCGCTTTTAACGCGTTCGAAGGCGTCACCGATGGGATCATAGATGAGAGTGCCATATTTGTTAATTAATTTGATAAAAGTGATGATCTTTCCCCCCTACTAAAACTGTATCCCCACTCGTCCTTTTTCTTTTTCCTACGTACAAACAAATTCGCTCTAAAAAAAAATCTATCATCATCATCTCGTGCTACTCGTAACTAAAAAAATGTTCAATCTATTTAAGAATGACTCTCGTGCGTACACATTGGCCCTTTCGCGACCGTTTCCAACGCAAGCGGCACGCCAAAGCCAAACTCGCAGGTGCATTTCAAATTTTGTTCCTCTTTTTTGTTTATGTGTTCGATTACACCCAAGTGTACTTTCCCCGAAGCGCGCATCGAGGTGTCCATCTCGCCGCAGTGTCTCTTGACGACTTGCGGTTCGTACGGTTCGTTCGGGCGTCGACCGGACCGTGGCGCGTTTGAGGCGAGCCAAGGCTCGGTGAAGCAGTAGTATTGGTAGTGACTCAAAGCGCCTTGGACGGATGCGTCGAAATCGTGGTTCTCTTCTTTACCGTGGAAGCCGCAAAAAACGCCTTCTTCGGCCAAATAGTCGAACTCGAGGACGGCGTGGGAGCTGAAGGGTTTCAACGCTTCTTCGGCCATCGCGGCGGTGAAGCCGAACGGGAGTTGAACGTCCGAAGATGACGATGAAGAAGATGAAGATTTGCCTTCTTCTTCTCCTATATCGAACGAATTCGTCGTCGTCGTCTTTTCTCCTCCTGCTCCATCGCCTTCTAAAACCAACTGCGAATTTCTCCTCCTCTCTACATTCACGCGAATGATATCGTTCCTGACGCTATCCGGAACTCTCGAATCCGCTAAGAAGCCAGGCTCTCTGAACTTCAAACCGCTTCGAAACCAGCTGGGTAAATCGTATATGTGGTCCATGGGACACGAGTACGGCAGGACGAATTTCTCCGCGCCGGGCGCTCGGCACGCGTTCAAATTGTTCCAAATCTTGTCGCAATAACACCTCGGTTCCGGTAAAATAATCGTTCTGTTTAGAAGCTTCCCAAGCGCCAATAAGTTTCGCACGGTTTCTCGTCGCACTTTATCTTCCGCGAAGTGTCTTTCGATGGCCACTCTGTAATCGCCGTTCCCGTAACCGACCGTTTTCATTTTCGCGCCGCCTGGGCCGTTCGCGTGTTTCACCTGCGCAAAGACGTCCGGGACGACTAAATATTTCGTGTGCGCGTCTTCGTAATACTCTCGATCGTCTGCGGTCCATATCCCAGCCTGTCGCATGCGCTCTCTCTTTCCCCAGGCGTATTGCCCGTCGTCTCCGTATTGGTACGTCGTGTGCACCGCGTACGGTTCTCCATCCTCAGGAAATTGCTTGTGATGCCATTGGACGAAATACGAGTGCCCGTTCCCGAAGAGCCAATTCGGCAAGACGCCTAATTTTACCGTAGCGTTCGCGGCGTAATACACCATCCTGAAACCTTCCTTCCCTCTGTCCGCCATATCTTTCAATTTAATCGCATTTTCTAACGCGTGGCCTCTCACGCCTTCGTGCATTAACAAATTAAACGCCGGTTGGTCTCTCATCCACGCAATCGTCGACGTCGCGACTTTGGTTTTCCACGCTTGTAAAAAATTCTTCGATTCCTCCGTCGCTCGTATGTGTAGTATACCGGTGTTGAAATTCACGTGCGCGCACTTGTTCGAATCGTCTTTGTCTCCAGGAACGTCTATGCAATCTGTGCTGACTAAAATATCCGCTTTCCCGTACGTGCCTTTGTTGAAATACGCCCTCGGGTCTCTCATCCACGCCACGTCCGCGTCCGATAAAATAGGATTCAAGTTCATATCCAACAAGTCCTGCACAAACTTTGTCTTCACCGTTCCCATCTTCTTAAACGCTGCGCTTCCCGCGGTAATAAACTGTACTCCTCTGTTGGCTAAAACCGAGTTCCCAGTCAGTAACATCGACGGTACGTTCCAACTCTTCAAATCCTCCAACATCTTCTCGTCCAAAGCGCCGACAAAGTGCGGCTCTAATTTCAACCGTCTCGCCGCGTTGACCCAATTTTTCGCGAAATCTCTCACCGAGTGCGTCGCAAACGTGACGAATATCGCATCCCCGGGTTTCGCGTGCGACAACTCCGGCGGTATAGCGCCTTCATAAATCTTCCTCTCTAACTCTTTCTTCGCCTCTTCCGTCAGCGCTTTCGTTTGCTGCGCCCACATGTCTTTCATCCATTGCGGGTGATTGCTATCCGAGCGAACCTCTTGCGCGTTGAGAGGAATGTTCGACTGGTCCGGTTTAGGAAGAATCGTATATTTTTTCTCGTATTCGTCTCGTTCTTCTTTCTCTTTTCCTTCTTCCGGCTGCTGCTGCCGCTCAACGCTGGGTGGCGGAGACAAAGTCTTTTCGGCGAGAGGAGGCGGTAAAGGAGGAGGCGGCATCATCATCATCATCGGTTCCGGTGGTATCGGTGGAGACGGATCCACCGGTTCCTCGTCCGAACTCTCGAACGCTTCTCGGTCTTCGTTTTCGCTCACTAATCGTTTTTCCCCGTGCCCTCCCGAAGAAGAAGAAGAAGAAGAAGAAGAAGACAAAGAAGAATCATCCCGTTGGTGTTGTTCGTGTTGGTGTTGTCTCATCTGCATCTGCGCTTCGCTTTGGTGATGATGAGAAAAACGATGATTTCTCCACACCGCGTAGGAGGTAAAAACAACCAAAAAAACGAACGCGTCCTTCATTTTGAAAAGTCCTCCTCCTTTTCTTCCTTTTCTCCACGAGCTCATCCTTCTATTTCTCTTTTAAAATGCGACGATGATGATGAGAGAGCTTTGTTGTGTGCGTCTGTGTATCTCTTTGTTTCGTCGTCGTGTCAAAACATGATGAAATGTGTTTTTTTTGTGATGTCTTTTCTAAGCAAAAAAAGAGCATCAAAAGTTAAGGTGGACTCCTTTAGAAAACAAGTTTGATTTGATTCGTGCGTTCTTTGATGAATACAATGTGTGTGTATGTAAACGTAGGACTATAAAAGAGCTAATAATGGTGTTGAGTACGCTTGTGGTATCTCAAACGAGAAGCGTGACGATACCTCTTCTCGCACACATCGCATTCGTACGGTTTCTCGTTCGTGTGAATACGCGCGTGTTTTTGCAAATGACCATATTGACGAAAACTTTTCTCGCACACATCACATTCGTACGGTTTCTCGTTTGTGTGAATACGCATGTGGTATCTCAAATTACCAGATTGAGTGAAACGTTTCTCGCACACATCACATTCGAAAGGTCTCTCGTTCGTGTGAATACGCACGTGTGTAGCCAAAAGTGATGGATATTGAAACACCTTCTCGCAAACATCGCACTCGTGCCCTCTCTTTCTCTTCCCTCTCTTCGTCGCAGTCTTTTCTTTTCGCATCTCTTCTCTCTCGTCAGGAATCTTCAAACACAACACCGGTTCTTCTTCTTCCACTTCTTCTTCTTCTCTCCTCCCCTTCACCACCTTCAAAAGCGTCCTCGCGTTCGCTCTTTTCGGATGTGGATTCTTTACTCTCATCACTTAGTATTGTTATTCTTCGTTTATTAGTCGTTGTATTCAACATGTGTGTGATCTCACATGTGGCGTCCAGAATTTTTAAGCACTTTTTTAATGTTTTTCTTGCATGGAGATCTCACTAAAAAACAACCAATCGTCTGCCCCTCTAAAAAAACACCTACGAAAAAGGAACAAAAATTTCAAAAACGTTTACCTCTTGCCACACAACTTTTGCGCGCTATTTTGAGATATAAAAAAACGCGCTCTCTCTCTCTCTCTGAACGACGCGCGTTTTATTATATCGATCTTGAAATGACGAACACGAGATTGATGAGGAGTACTCACCGGCGCAGATCTGATACTTCTCGCGCGGTAAAAAAACTGTTTTTACTCGCGTTTGCCGTCGTGTTCGCATTCGTCGTCGGTCCCGGGTGTTTTACCACTAACACCGATTTTGCGAATGGATTAATGCGCGAAAGAAGAAGGCGCGTCGTCGTCGGCGAGGGCGAAGGCTTTTTCTTCGTTTCCGCCAACCCCACTAGGGGAAAAGAAGACGAAAACAAGCTTCTTCGGTTGGAACGTGAACTGGAAAAAGCAAAGTCTGACCTCTCGTACGCGAGGAAAGAGAAACGTGCCGTCGAGGAAAAATTAAACGTCGATTTGAACGAAATGAGACGAACGAAACGAGAGGTGGAGTTGGAATTGCAAAAATCGAAATCAGCCATCGAGGAGGCGAAAGTGAACTTGGAAAAGACAAAAGAAGAGAAAGAAAAGTTCGAGAGAAGTTTTTTAGGAGAAACGAACGAAGAGTTTATCGCTCAGAAAAGTTCGTCGAACGATTTGAAGACGGAGTTTGCGCATTTTTGGGAGGCGTTGAAGACGTTCGCGGAAGCGGCGACGAGCGACGGGAAGGCGAAAGCGAAGGAAGGTTTGGAGGGTTTGAAAGCGCACTCGAAAGTTTTCGCGGAATATTTGAAAGAGAAGACGAGTGGGTTGGCAGTCGTCGCGAAGGCGAAAGGGTCGGAATATTACGCGTTCGCGAAGGTGAAGTCGTTGGAAATCGGGCAGTTGGCGAGTAAGAAGGCGATGGAGTTTGATTTGCCGAAGAAATACGAAACGGCGAAAGTGAAGGCGAAGAAGGAGGTGATGCCGAAAATTAAAAGCGCGTACGGTGAAGTCACGAAGCAAGTGAAATCTGGGGTGAAGAAAGTTCAACCGCAACTGACAAAGGCGAAGAAGTTTGTCCAGGAGAAGACGCCGAAGGAAGCGAAGGAGTACGCGACGCGCGCTTTCTTGTTTTTAACAGCGGCGAGAGAGGAGTTGGTGAAAGTTTTGGCGGCGAAATTATTGATGGTGTACCAAAACGTGGATTTTTTTGCGCCGTACGCGACGAAATCGAACGCGATGTTTTCCTCGTACGTTTTGGTCCAAACGTTGATGTATTACTTGGCGTACCGAACGGTGTCGCGAGTGCTTTTCGGACGCAAAAAAGCGAAAGGGGACAACAACAACAAAAACGTCACTAAGAAAGCGGCGAAAGCGGTGCCGAAAGAGGTGAAAGGTAGATCGGTTGAGTTTTCGCCCCCGAAAACGAGAGCGACGCGAATCGCCGCACCGTTCGCGGCGAAGCGAACGACAGCCTAATTTTTTGTAAGATGATGATTTTCGTGAAAAAAAAGGACGATTGAACACACACACACATGAACAAATGAACACAAGAATACAAAAGGATTTGAATGAATGAATGAATGAATGAATGAATGCGAAGAAGTGCAGTTGCGTAAGTAGTAAATTGTAAATACGCGCGCTACAATACGATAAAACATCATCTGAATAAAAGTCTTCTTTTTTCCTAATTGTATCCTATCTATAGAACTACAGCGGAGACCCGGGTTCCTCCTTACTATTACTACTTTTATTATTTTTATTATTATCGTTCGATGGTTTAGGCGAAAGTGGACGATCGCGTCTTGGACTCACGGTCGCCGACTTATCCCTCGGCGAGAGATCGTCGTCGCTGAAGTATGACGACGTTCGTCTCTGGGCAATTTTAATCGGCTTTGAATCCGAATGATACGGGAACACGTATCGATTCGGCGTCGCGGCGGTGCCGAACGGAGACGACCCCTGAGGTTTTCTAGCACTCCCTAGCGAGGACGCGTTCAGACTCGGTCCGTTTTCCGCAAAATCCATCAGCGTCATCGCTCTCGAATCGAACGCAGCTTTTTGTGCCGCGCGTACTAATTGGCGACGCTCGTCGTCGGTCGCGTTGTTGTTGAAACCAGGGTCATTGACATCAAAGGCGTCGCCGTCGTCGTCGTCTCGGTCATCGTCGTCGTCGTCGTCGTCGTCGTTATTGTTGCTATCATCGTCATCATCATCTAATACCAAATACGCTTCGTCGTTCACGTCCAAAAGTTGCAACTGTTGCTTCGTGAACATGCCGTCAAACTTGGAGAGAAGTAACCGAAGCGGCATTAACATCGCGATTAAGATTGGAAACATGAGGCACAAATCCGTCGAGCGCACGCCCCAAATGACCGCCACGCAACACACTTGTACGAACGTAAATCCATGAACCCGCGATAACGGGACGTTTCTCACGTACGACGTCGGTGGGTGTAACCTTGGTTCCATAAATATCATCGTCAATCGATGAAAAAATTGATTTTCGTAGAAACCGTTGATGCCCATCAAAACGAATAAACCGTACAATACCGCCATAGGAATCTCTTTCAACAATGACAATAAAACAAAGGACAACAAAACCAAAACGTTGACGAGCAGCGGCGAGAGGCGTTGTTCGTGAACAGTCACCACTTTTGTTCGCGTGACCCCGTTCTTTGTAATCTCTTCAATCTCCGACAGTGCTCTCACGTATTGCGGCGAGTGCGGCAGACTCGGCGTCGCAAACGGCAAGCCAAAAATCGAACAGAAAAAGAGTAAGATAGAGAGCAACGCGAAATCGTAATGATACGCGACGCCTTTTCTCAACTTTGCCTCTTCTTTGTTGCACAATAGCGCCGCAACATTAGCGTCGATGTAATACAAGCACGTTAAGCATATCGCCGGGACTATCGCGCCTCCGATGATCCATCGATTTCCTTCCTCTTTGGACGGAAATAAGTCAATCAGCCAATTGCTTCTCGTTTCGTCGCTCGGCTTGATGTTCGAAGGTAACGAGAGCTTTTCGTACCCATCGATTCCAGATCCCCACGCGAGAAGACAAGAGGTAACGATCGCAAACGCGATTCCAAAATCAGCCGTCAATTCTCTCAAAGGACCGAGTAAGAAAGGGCTGGAACGAACTTTTCCAAAAAACAATCCGAGTTGTAAAGTCACGGCGGCTAAGATGAGCGAAAACAACGCCACGTCTCTGCTGTACGTCTCTTTCGCGCTATCGAAATAACTCCCGACGCCTTTACACCCTTCGAATATGAAAATTGCACTCACAAATACCATGAAAATTTCTTGGGTGAACCTCGTGCAAGATCGAACGACAATCGCGCAATAATCAAAACACGCGATGAGGAGCATGAAAATTGAAGTCCACACGCCCGTCCACGCCATGGCGAGTTCGAAAGGCACGTTGAACGCCTTCGTCGTCGAGAGTCGATAAAGCTCGATGATGAAAACCGTTTGCGGACCGGCTGGTCTGAGTACTAACTCGGGTTGACCACCGATAATTGCCCAAACGATGCCGACAAAAGCCTGGCAGAGCAAAAATTCCATCGCGCCGAGTTTACCGCCGGTTTCCTCGTACGTCAACCCTCCAAACGCAATCGCCGGTCCTAAGCACCCGAAATACATGTACAAAGTCGCCGTTATCGTCTTGACTGTTTGTAGTCCATCCGTCCAATCGCTCGCGTACACTAACGAACGTCGTTTAATATCATCGATGATTCCACCGCAAAATCTCCCCGTCCGCTCGGCTTCGTACGAGCTGTTAGTGTTCGCGTTCGTATCTTTCGCGTTCTTTTTCCTGTGTTCTATGGAAGTCAAAAACGAATTCCTATGGGACAATCTCAAGACTTCCACGGCGTCTTCCCACGCGTCCAGGACTCTTTGCTTGGCACTCAACAAACGCACTTTATCGTCCGTGCTGTCCCCGTGCATGACTGCGGAGAGAACGTCAAAAGCGTGCGGCAATCTGGAATGTTTCTTCGCGTGCGAGTGGAGTCTTTTGAAATCGCTCGCGTCGGAGACAAAATCTGTGTCTCTCGATAAACTTCTAAACGCGGCTTTTATGCACGCGATTTTATTCCATCGGTCCAGGCCAAACAGCGCGTCTTTATCGTTGTCGTCGTCACCGCCGTCGTTATGTAAAGCGCTGTTCCGATGAAGCTCTTCAAAACTGTGTCGATGGTTTCCGTGTAAAGTTTGCGAGCTCATCGGAACTAAGACCAAACACACCACTCTGGCGTTTCTCCCGTCCGAGGCGCCTAAATTCACCGGCGACTCTAACGTCGCGATTGCAATCTTCGGCACGTTTGCGAGCTTTTTCTTATTCTTCTCGTCGCTATTTTTCTTCTTCGTCCCTTCTTTCTTTGCCCCCCCTTCGCTACTCGTATCTTCTTCGTCTTTCTTCTCCGCCGACGCCGCCGACGCCGCCGCCGCGGCTCTCACGACCGATCCTAAACTCCGTTTATCTCTCAGTTCCTCTCCAACTAAAACCGCCAGACCGCCTTCGTTGACTGCCGTGAACACCCGTCCGACTCGTATCGGGTCTTCATCCTCGTTGTTCGTCGTCGTCTTCGCGTAATAATTTTTCCGAATCTTCTCCACCAAAAATTGAATAATTTCCGTCTCTCTCCACGAGCTCAACTCGCACTCGATGCTCGCGTATTTGCTGCTCGTCGTCGTCCCATTTGCGTTTTCGTGAGCACACGTCATCATTTTCTCTTTCAACTCTTCCAAAAGTCGCATCGGTCTCGGTAACGCCGGTGGTTTCATCGCCCCTTTTTCCAAATCTTTTTCTTCATCATCATCTTCGTTTTTGTTCATCACGTTGACATCAAAATCATCATCAGCAGAAGCATCATTCTCGTCGTCCGCCCCACCACCGCGTTGTTGAAAGTGTTCCCGTCGCTGTCGTCGCATCCTCCTCGCGTTCCTCGTCCTCTCTCTGAATCTCTCTCAACCTCTCCACAACATCGTCCTTGTTTTTAGTACTATAGAATACTAACAAGAGAGTTTGATGAAATTTTTTGGTGCGCGTGCGTTTTTTATGAAGCGTCTCGACCTTTTCTGCAAAAAGAAAATTACTCTGCTTTTTTTTTTTACTTTTCTGCTCTTTCTGCTCTTTCTGCTCTTTTGGTTAAAATATTATTGTGCATCTGCACTTTAAACACACATAATACATCTCTCGCGTTTTCTCTCTCTCTCTGTGTTAGATATACTATATATACACACACACACACACACAACTCTATAACATATAATGTTGACGACGATTCAAGCGACAACTTTTCATCTCGCATCCAGACAAAGCACTACGACGACTACATTTTCGAGAAGATTATCATCAAACAACAGAAAGATATCATCATCAATGACGACCACGAAAGCGCAAATGTCGCAAGACGAGCTGAAAAAACTCGTCGGGTATAAATCGGTGGACGATCACGTCCTCTCAGGGATGGTTGTTGGTTTAGGCACCGGATCGACGGCGTATTTTGCCGTCGAACGGTTGGGGCAAAAGTTGAAATCCGGGGAGTTGAAAGATATCGTGGCTATTCCAACCTCGGAACGAACGCGAGAGCAAGCGGAAAGCCTGGGCATTCCTTTGTGCACGCTGAACGAGAAGAGTAAGTTGGACGTGGCGATTGATGGAGCGGATGAAGTCGACCCGGACTTGGCGTTGGTGAAAGGCGGCGGTGGTGCGCTTTTGAGAGAGAAGATGGTGGAAGTGATGGCGAAGAAGTTCATCGTCATCGTCGACGAATCCAAGTTGTGCAAAGGGTTAGGTCCGGGGTTTCCGTTGCCGGTGGAAATTACCCCGTTTTGTCACGAGCACACGGCGAGGACAATCGCGGAGTTGCCGAGTTTAGCTGGGTGTGAAGCAGTTATTCGCATGGGCTCGAGCTCGACGAACAAGCCGGACGGCGATAACGTCGCCGTCACCGACAACGGGAACTACATCGTCGATTTACACTTTAAGGCGCCGATTAAGGACGTGAACAAAGCCGCGAGCGATTTGAAAAATACCGTTGGTGTCGTCGATCACGGTTTGTTCGTTGGGATGAGTTACCAAGTCATCGTGGCCGGTTCGGATGGTATTCGAGTGGCTGGCACGGATGGCGAGAAAGCTTGGTGGTAATCTTCTTGCCCTTCTCAAAAAAAGAGAGTTTTAATTCACAATATATTCGAGGACTCTGTATTAAACACACGAACGAAAGCACACAATACAAGGCATATGATGCGTATGTGATGATACTATTTTTATGCTTTACTAAAATTTTGCGTTCCTATTACTATAGTTATGCGTGTGCCTTCTCTAAAAAATCGTCGTCGTCCGGTATCTCACCGTTCGCGACAGACAATTTTGTATTATTAATTTGTGGGTCCCTCACTCATGGATGAGTTGTTCGTCTCGTAGCCGCTCACTTTTGCGGTTTCGAAATGCTCTGTCGGCGCGTGAATCAAGTAACACAGAACCCGATACGTCGCGCAGGAATTCCCGAGGATTTTACTCGTTCTCTCGTCAACTTTCTTCGTGTTCGGTATCCCGGGCACCGAGTGCATCAACAGTCTCGGCATCGGCTTCGCAAAGGTATAAAACCGTTCCCAATTTTTCTCGTTACCTTTCACGCGTAAAATGCCGGAGACAATCGCCAAGACGAAGAAAAATGCCGCCTGTAAAGCGCACTCGGCGTACACGATGACGCACGCGATGAGTTGCAAAATTAACTTTTCAATTTTAATCGTGCCTTTGCCCACGGTGATGAACGCTTCGTGCGCGTTGTCGCGTAAAAAACCATCAAATGACGATCGCCTGCTACTTTCGCTCTCGTATCCACCTTGCTCGTTCGCGTCGTAAAATTCGTCTTCTCCAGTGGATCTTCTCTTCTTTTTCTTTTTAATCGGCGTGCTCGTCAAGCTCGATCGGCCCATGTGCGTCAGTCGATCCACCGCCTCTTGCGCCGTTGCGGACGCTCGAAACCAAAACGATTTGATGATGCGTTTTTCTCTCTCCGCAAACTCCGTCCACGTTTCCGCGTGCTTCTTTGCCGCCTTTTCTGCCGCCGCTTTTGCCGCCGCCGCGCGTTTCGCCGCAAACTCACTCGTTTGCGAAGCCCATTCTTGACACTCGGTGTACCAATCCTGGAGCGAATTTTGCGACGAGTTCCTCGACGAATCTCGTAAAGTCTCCAACGAATCCTTCATTTCTACTTCCTCTTCTCCGTCGTCGTCGTCGTCATCGGAATCCGAGGTTTCGCCCGTCGTATTTGTCGCACCTCCGTTACTTTCCGGAGAAGATATATTTCTATTATTCGTCGTTATGGGCTGATTCTCGGTCAACCCGCGCCTCGCCCTTTCCAACCCGGACGACTTCTTCTCCTCCTCTTTCTTCTTCTGTTTCTTGATCCAACTCTTCGCGTCTTTTTGCGCCATCTCGAACAATATCTTCATCTTATACTGCTCTGGAGGGAAAAAGCACCACCACACCGGCACAAACTTCGACGGCTTAATATCCGCTCGCGAGCTATAAAACGGACTCACCACGATCAACTTCCTCCCGTGTTTCCGTCGACAGTGCAACTTTGAAAACGTCCCGGACCGTTTGAACCCGCTGACGTATTGAATATCCGTCAACGCGCCGTCTAAACACAATCCGTGACCTTTCAGCCACATCGGCAACCCACTCAAAGGCACGATGTTCGACGAACACAACAACGCTCTCACAAAAAACTCGTACGTCTCGAACACTTTCAACCGTAAATTTTTCAATCCTCTCAGCGTCATTCTCGTGATGCTCATCTCCAACTTATTCGTGCACAATTCGTGCGCGTTATCCGGCGCAAACTCTCGAATCGCGCCTTGCACGTAATACCTTAACTGGAAAGCGCCTAAAATGGAACTTCTCGCTCGCGTCGCGCACAGGTAGGCGTACACCGCCAACGCGTCCAAATCCACCGTCGGCATAAAAAGTAAAGAGCCGATTAAAGCGCCGCCGGAACATCCAATAACTTTCGTGTTTCTGTTTTAGTAATAACACGCAGAGCGAAAACGATTTAAGAGAAGAAAGAGAAGGGAATTTTAGTGAGCGAGTATTGATTCATGACTTAACTCACGCTCTTCTCTATTCACAGAGCTCGCGAAAGAAGAGGAAAATTTTCAAAGACTTTGACGACCGTTTCTTTCTCATCGTCTCTCTCGTAATAAAACAAAAGATCGTCGTTTCGCGAAACGAAAGAAAGAAACAAAACCACGACGTAAACTCCTCCTCGTCGTTAAAAAAAGGTATATACGACGACACATAAAAACGTACTCCGCGTAACCTTCTCTTCTCAAAACTTTAATCACCCCGACGTAGTATATGAACAGCCATCCGGAAGATCCTGTGTAATATAAAAAATGAGTAAGAAATAAAATCATATAAATCTCAAGTCGTTTACCTAAAGCTAACGTCCGATCAAAATCTATCGCATCATCATCATCGGCAGTCGTGGTGGTGGTAGTATTCACGCCCCCTTCTTTTCTTCGTTTTGCTGCTCTTCTTAACTCCATCGTCTTCATCGTCCCTACATCTTCTCCTGAATAAACGTCAAAGTCTGAATCATCATCTCTCTCGTTAAAGTTTTCATCAGGTGGGAACGAGGAAGTTGTTGGACGAGTCATTTTTTTTGAAGGAAACGAAAAGAAAGAAAAAAAAAAAAAGCAGAAGCA
>Ga0255755_1002618_pt1 | contig 14532 bp, 11 predicted proteins | sample 011ome_18_FD_179955 | JGI IMG/M metagenome (GOLD analysis project Ga0255755, IMG submission 179955) | Coastal salt marsh microbial communities from the Groves Creek Marsh, Skidaway Island, Georgia - 011501BT metaG (version 2) | ecosystem: Environmental > Aquatic > Marine > Intertidal zone > Salt...
ATTTTATGTCCAAAAAATTTCAGAGCGCTAGCTTGGATCACGTGATGTGGTTTCATGGAAAAGTTAATTTCAATAATTGGATTTTGCATCACATGCATAGTCCGATTTCGCAAAATGCTAGAGGATTTTCTCGAGGCTCAATTTATACAAAATCGGGAAAATTAATTGCATCAACAGCTCAAGAAGGACTCATGCGTATTTGGGATTAATTTCTTGATAATGATATTTTTCAAAAAAGTTGTATTGAAGTTTTTTCTTCTAACTACTTTTGCTTTTACCTCCATGCATACTAGCGCAGATGAAAGTCAAGAAATTAAGATATTCATTGCGAAAGATATTCTTACCCTCAATCTAAATAATGATTCAGCTGAGGCAGTTGCCACTCAAGGATCTAAGATTTTAAATGTTGGCTCGCAGGAAGAACTCACTTCCATGTATCCAAACGCAACTTTGATCTCTACTTATAACAAGGCAACTATAGTTCCTGGATTTATTGAACATCACATTCATCCATTTTTAGCTGCTGTAATAATGAATTCTGAAATTTTGGCAATAGAGGATTGGTATTTGCCCTCAAAAACCTCCAACGGTGTTAGAGATAGACTAAGCTATTTATCCAATCTATCTGAAATTGAAAAAAATTATCCCTCAAATGAACCATTGATTTCTTGGGGTTTTCATCACTATTTCCATGGAAGATTGAGCAAATCTGACTTAGATAAAATCTCTTCAACTCGACCTATTATTGTTATTCATAGATCTTTCCATGAATTTATTTTAAATACTCCAGCAATGGAGTTGTTAGGAATAAGCAAAAATGCATATAGTAATCTTGGGGAGGATGAGCATTTAGCTAACTTTGATGATGGGCACTTCTCCGAGCGAGGGGCGATAATTGTGCTACCCAAATTGATGCAGGTATTAGCTGCTCCTTCAAAATTAATGCAAGGTTTTCAGAAAACGCAAGAGTATTTGCATCGTAATGGCATTACCGTCATTGGGAATCCGGGCTCAATGTATAACAAGGATCTTCAAGCGGCAAAGAATCTTATCTTTGGAAATTTAGACGCACCATTCGAATCATATTTTTTTCCAAGCGCATTAAATATATCTGAGCAGTTTGAATTAAATGGAGTCTTGGATGCTGCAATTGAGCAAACAACTTGGGGTGCTGGAAAGTTAAATTATTTACCTAAGCATATCAAGCTATTTACTGATGGCGCTATGTACTCTCAAAACATGGTTATGCGAGATGGTTATATAGATAAGCATCAGGGCTCATGGCTTATGAGTCTAGAAGTCTTTGAAAGTCTTTTTAAGATCTTCTGGGACGATGGATATCAAATTCATATCCACCAAAATGGTGATGCAGCTTTGGATAGACTTCTTGCTACCCTTGAAAAGAATCTCGATGAAAACCCTAGATTGGATCATCGCACCACAGTTGTTCATTTTGGATATTCAGCAAGGGATCAACTCAAGAGAATGAAAGAATTAGGCGTAGTAGTAAGTGCTAATCCATATTACGTTACAGCTCTTTCAGATTTATATAGCAGAAAAGGGGTTGGTTTTGAGCGGTCTCAAGAAATGGTTAGATTGGGCGATCTAATAAAAGAGGGAATTAAAGTGGCGCTTCATTCTGATATGCCAATGGCGCCAGCTTCTCCATTAATGTTAATGCACGCTGCCATAAATAGAGATAACTTTGCAGGCAAAGTTGCCGGACCTGATCAAAGAATCAGTAGCATCGAGGCATTAAGAGCTGTAACCATAAATGCAGCTTATGTCTTAAGGTTAGAGAAAATGTATGGATCCATCGAAGTTGGTAAATATGCAAACTTTACTATTTTAGATAAAAATCCTTTAAAAATTGACAATCATGAGATTAAAAATATTAAAATCTTGGGCACGGTTCTAAAAGGAGACTCGCTTCCAACAAATTGATAATCTTAATGCGGAATCTTTAAGAATAATTTCATAAACAAGGCTCTAGCTAATTTTACAAAAATCTTGGTATAGTTATTTTTTTAAATTACTTATCTTTATATATGCTATCTATTTTCAAAAAAAAATTATTTTCTGACATCTCAGGAAATGCTGAGGATATGCCACCGCATGTTTCTGCTGTTTTATGCTTGATGATTGAGATTGCTCGAATGGATGGGAAAATAGACGACATTGAAATTGATGAGATTAAAAACTTCTACCTAGACCTCTACCCAAATGGTAATTTTTCTGAAGCATTTGAAGAGCTAAAAGATTGGACAAGCCACAAAGAGTCCTTCAATCCTTTTATTAATATTATTAATAGTAATTGCACCAAAAGAATGAAAATAGAAATCCTATCAAATATCTGGGATGTAATTCTATCTGATGGAAAAGTCGATCAATATGAGAATTCTCTCTTTATGCAGATTGGCGAAATGTTGCTTGTTAGCAGAGAGGAGCTTGCAAACATTCAGGGCTGACTCAAGAGGCAAGCTGCAAATGATCTAACAGATCCTTTTCAAACTGAACCAGAATTTCGGGCTCAATTAAGTGCCTCATTTCATCAATGATTTTTAGTTTGCTGTGCGGTATTAATTTATGCATTTTATAAGCATTCTTAACTTGAATCATTGGATCTTGTTTACCATGAATAATTAAAGTTGGTGCTTTAATCTTTTGTATTTTTTTTAGTCTATCTTTCGAAGCTAAGATTGATAATAGTTGTCTTGCGTATCCAGAGCCATCTTGGGCACGATTTAAATTTTGAATAGTTTCTTCTCTAAATTCTGGAGTATCTACAACTCGACCTTCCATACCAATAAGGGAGACAATCTTAATCTCTCTTTCAATTACTTCCTCTTCTGATGCGTTTGGATTTTTAGATCTTTCCATCATGAGATCTCTCACAGGTTTTAAAGGAGCATTGATTGGGCTTGGCGTTGATGCAGTTGAGGCAATTAAAGTAAATGACTTAACTTTCTGAGGATATTGAGCACTGATGATCTGAGCAATCATACCGCCCATTGAGGTCCCTAAAATATGAGCTTGATGAATATTTAATGTCTCAAGGAGTTTTATGCCATCATCGGCCATATCATCAATGGTATATTCTGCTTTAATGGGCAGCCTCAAAAAGTACTTAATATAATCCAATGCAAAAGATGGGGTGCCAAGAAATCTTGAGGATAAACCAACATCTCTATTATCGTATGTAATTGGACGAAAATTATGAGCTTGCAAGAACTGAATTAAATGAGGAGGCCAATGCACTAATTGAGCTCCTAAGCCATGCACCATGAGAATCGGATCTCCGTCTATGGGGCCGTAGTCCCGGTAAAAAATTTTTACTCCGCTGTTTTCAGCAAAACCTTCTGAATATGACTCATTTGCATTCATAAACTATCAAGTACTTTTCTTTAATTATATTTTTATACTAATGCACTCTCAAAATATTACCAACCTCATACAGGACTGTTATAGTCAATAAATATTTATGATCTCAACAGCAGTTTCAAATAAGGTAAGAGCCGCATATGGTATAGGAGATTATGCAATATGCTTATACTGGAGTGGTGTGGGTTTATACCTTCTTTATTTTTACACTGATGTGGTTGGCATAACTCCTTTGTTAGCAGGATGGATATATGCTCTTGGCATAGCTTGGGATGCCATAACTGACCCCTTTATGGGATATCTTGCAGAAAGAACTCGAAGTAAAATGGGCAGCTACCGACCCTATATTTTTTATGGTGCAATTCCATTAGCCCTCTCTTTTATATTGCTTTTTTGGGTTCCCCCCTTTGAAGGCTTAACACTTTTTATTTTTTTATTAACAGTTAATTTGCTTCATAGAACATGTTTTACCATTGTAAGCGTTCCATATTCTTCTCTTACAGCAAGGATTACAGATGACAGTGACGAGCGAACTAAGCTTACCACCGCAAGAATGATAGGCGCTTCTTTTGGTACTCTTTCAGTTTCAGCGCTCGGTTTCCCAATTGTTTTATGGTTTGGAGGTGGCGATGAAGCAATGGGTTTTATCTTTCTTGGCATGATTTGTGGTTTGACAGCTATTCTTGTCTTAAGTATTACCGTGAGATTTGTTAAGGAAAGAGAATTTAATTTTGGTTTAGCGCAGATTCCAAGTTTTTCGAAGGTATCAAGATCAGTTGCACAGAATTACCCATTTTGGATTGTGTTTGGATCTATTCTAATTCTTGGCTCTACCTCTATTATGTTTAATAACAACTTAATCTATTATGTTAAGTACTCTCTTGATCTTCATGATTACCAAGGATTAATTCTAGGGGTCAGCAGCGGAGCAGCTCTTTTAGCAATACCTTTTTGGGCATATGCAGCAATTAAGATTGGAAAGAGAAATTCTTGGATGGCTGCAATGGCATTGCTATTAGTAGGATTCTTGATTTTTTATTATTATCCTATTGATTCTCTCAATGAGCTGCTACTTGTGTTGGGATTTATAGGAATTGGCAATGGCGCTACAGGCGTATTATTTTGGTCAATGCTTCCAGACACAATCGAATATGGGGAATGGAAAACTCAAGTTAGGACCGAGTCTTCTTTGTATGGCTTCATGACCTTTGCTCAAAAGGGCGCAATAGCTTTTGCAGCAATTCTATTAGGTATGGCATTGACTCAAATTGGTTTTGAGCCCAATGAAGTTCAGTCAAAAGAAACATTATCTGGCCTGAAATTTATTATGACCTGGATACCTTTAACAGGAATTTTGATTAGTTTTATTTTAGTTTCTTTTTATCCCATAGATAAAAGCTTTCATCAAAAGTTAATTAATGAAATTGAAGCAAGAAAACTAGGCAATGCGTCAAATTAATTGGGGAATCATTGGGCCTGGATCTATTGCCAAAGCATTTGCTTATTCCATTGCTGGGACTACAAACTCTAAATTAATCAGTGTCTTTGGAAGAAATCCTCAAAAAACTGATAATTTTGCTAGCAAGTTTGGTCTGGAACCGCATCATCGACTGAATGATTTCATCTCTTCTCAAGAAATAGATGCTATCTATATAGCAACTCCTCATAGCGAACATTTTTTTTATGCGTTAGAGGCAATTAAGAATGGCAAGCATGTTCTTTGCGAAAAGCCACTCACTATGAATGCTTACGAGAGTATGGTGTTAATAGATTTTGCTAATTCAAAAAATGTATTTTTGATGGAGGCCTTTATGTATAGAAGCCACCCTCAAACAAGGAATATCCTAAAAAATTTAAGCTTTCTGTCTAATTCAAAAGAAAAAATTTTGATTGAAGCTTCTTTTGGATTTACGGCAGATGTTTCAAAAGTTCACAGATTAAGAAATCCTGATCTAGGCGGTGGAGCTATATTAGATGTTGGATGTTATCCATTAACAATGGCCAAATTAATAGCTGGTCATTTGCAGGGGCTATCTTTTGCAGAGCCAAAAAGCATCTCTGCAACAGGTCAAATAGACGAGACGGGAGTTGATCTTCAGTCACATGCACATATAGTTTTTAATGATTTGATTGAGGCAAAAATAAGTTGTGCCATTAATAAAAATTTTTCAAACAATCTTATTATTTCTAGTGGTAAATATTCTATTTCAGTCGCTGATCCATGGCATTGTGGGCAGTTTCAAAAGGGAAACTCGTCTATTCATCTTTTAAATGAAGGTGTAAATAGTCAAGAGATCAAGTGCATTGATAATGTCGGTTTGTTCACCAGAGAGATAGAGCATGCTTCTAGTTGTATCTTGGAGCAGAAAGTTGAATCAGATCTTATTTCTCATGCTGACACTCAAAGCAATATGTTTTGGTTAGATAGGTGGCGACAAGAAATGAAGATCAATTGTCCGAGGAGCAGGATAAAAAATTCACCAATTTTGCAATCCCAAGCATATTTGTTTCAAGATACTCAACTTAAAAGCACTGAACTTCCCGGACTAAATAAGAGTGGCTCAAGGTTGGCACTGGGATGCGACAATCAAATTTCAGATCTTCATGCATTTACTATGTTTGATCATTTTTATGGATCTGGAGGCAGAATTTTTGATACTGCTTTTATATATAACCACGGCATGGGTGACAAATATCTTGGTGATTGGATTAATGCTAGGAAAGTTGAAGAAGACGTCATAGTTCTAGGAAAAGCTGCTCATACACCAGAATGCGAGCCGAAATATATACGTCCTCAAGTACTGGAGTCATTGGAGCGGCTGCATATTTCAAAACTTGATATCTTTTGTTTACATAGAGATAACGCAGATATTCCTGTAGACGAATTTATTGATGCACTGGCAGAAATTAAGAATGAAGGCTTAATTAATTTAATAGGTGCATCCAATTGGGAGATGGATAGGTTTTCTGATGCACGTGAATATGCAATTAAAAATTCCAAAGAACCTTTTACTATTCTCAGCAATAATTTTAGCTTGGCTGAGATGATTGAACCTGTATGGCCTGGATGTGTTGGTGTAAATGATCGTTACTTAGACTATTTGATTGAGGAGGGCGTAATGTTATTTCCTTGGTCATCTCAAGCGAGAGGATTTTTTATTAAGAAAAAAGAAGTCATGTCTAACGAGCATTTCTCTAATCCCACTCTCGATGAGGAAATGAGGGTGTGGCATGATAAAAAAAATTTAAAAAGAAGACAGGTTTGCTTTGATATAGCAGAGGAAAGGAATCTTCAGCCTATTCAAATCGCTTTAGCATACGTATTGCATAAATCAGATTTAATTTTTCCACTGATTGGGCCAAGAACAATTTTTGAATCCAATAGCTCTATTCAAGCTACCAAAATTGAATTAACAGCTAAAGAACTTCAAGCGCTTGCTCAAGATTAATATTTGCTTCTAAAAAAATATTTTCTGAAGAGGACCCAATATGAATGCCGTATGATCCTTTTCTTATTTGCCAAGTATTTGTTTCTATTGACCAATAGGAAAAATTTCTAGCCTTAAGTATGATTTCTATTTTTTGAATTTGATTTACCCCTATTTCCTCTTTTACAAAACCTTGTAAGGTTTTGCAGGGCTCATCTTGCTGAGCCTCCGCAAAGCTGACATAACATTGAGCTATTTCTGCCCCTGAAATATCTCCAACGTTTTGAATTTCAAATTTACATGAGACAGAAAAACCATCATTGACTTCAACCTCTAGGTTTTGATATTTGAAATTGGTGTAAGACAATCCATGACCAAAACAAAATAATGGTTTGATAGAGTGTTTTTCATACCATCTATGGCCAACCAAAAGTTTTTCATCATAGTTCATTTGTAAGTCACTTCCAGGATAGGTTTTGTATGCAGGAGTATCTTCTATTTTTCTCGGGAAGGTTGTTGGCAACTTACCAGATGGATTAACCTCTCCAGTTAAAATATCAACTAAAGCATTTCCAAATTCTTGACCAGCAAACCATGTTTGCACCATAGCTTTAGCTTTATTTGCCCAAGGCATATGAATCGGAGAACCAGTATTAATTATTAAAGTTGTATTTTGATTTACCTCTAATATTGCTTCAATTAATTTATCTTGATTGGAGGGTAGATTAAAATCAGCCCTATCATTCCCTTCTGTTTCCCAATCTGAATTAGTCCCAACAATCAATATGACTTCATCTGCATTGGTGGCTGTCTCAACTGCTTCTTTGAATATATCCACTTCATCAGGAGCTTGGCAACCTATATACACCGCAGGAAAACTTCCTTCAAAATGATACTGGATCTCAATTTTATAGGTCATTCCTTTTTGAAAATCTGCAACACCTTTTTTTGAAGCAGAGCTAAAAGTAAAAAATGCCTCGCCCTGATCTGGGTTGGTCCAATTATCAATCAGTTCCTTATCATCAATCAGTAAGCGACACTGCCCTATACCAAAAATTTCAAACTCATGAAAGCCAGAAATATCTGGTGAATATTCACAAGAAAACCTTACAGAAATATTAGGCCTATCCTCATTTAAAATTACATCTTTACCAAAGCCATCAAAAACCCAGAACTTACTTCCTGTCAGGCACTCTTCTAAAATTAAGTTCTCATCAAATGTATTGCCATTAAAATACTCAACCAAGAAACCATTTTTATTGCTCATGAGTTTTTCGTTTATTTGGGGAAGATACTTATGTGTATGACAGCCCTTTGCATAAAGAATTTCTGTTTCATGCCCCAACTTTTTCTGAATGGCTTCAAGAGGATGAATTTGATAGTGAGGTTTTAAGCTTGCACTGCCGCCACCAATAATCTGAGCTTTTTTAGCATTGGGGCCAATCACTGCCAACTTTTTAATATCCTGCTTAAGAGGCAGCAAGCCATCATTTTTAAGCAAAACCATCCCATCAGCCGCTGCTTTTCTTAACAACAATCTATGTTCTGGTCTATCAATAGCTTCTTCATCTTTGATTTCTGGTTTTTGAAAGCGATTTGAGAATTCAGCCACAGTTAAAATTCTCTTCACCTTATTGTCAATTAATTCCTCAGAAACTTTGTTAGCTTCAATGGCATCAATTAACGCTTTGCCCCAAACATTACTAGGCCCTGGCATTTCAAGATCCAAGCCACCATTCGCATTTTCTACTGTTTCCAGAGCAGCACCCCAATCACTGACAACATAGCCATCAAAATTCCATTCCTGTTTTAAAATACTCATGAGTAATTCTTGATGAGAACTACAAAATACGTTATTTAATTTGTTATATGCACTCATCACAACTTTTGCATTCCCTTCTTTGACACCCATCTCAAAGGGAAGTAAATAAATTTCTCTTAGAGTTTGTGCATCTATGTTTGAGCTTATAGCGTGACGCTCATATTCAGTGTCATTACCAACAAAATGCTTTAAACAAGCTGCAACGTTTTTAGATTGAACACCTTGAACATAATTGATAGCAATTTTTCCAGTTAAAAAAGGATCTTCAGAAAAACTTTCAAAATGCCTCCCACCTAAAGGATGTCTATGAATATTTATGGTCGGACCCAAAAGAACATCTACATCCTTTGCTTGCGCTTCTTCACCCAAAGCAATGCCAATATTTTTGATTAACTCCAGATCCCATGAGGAACCTATTGATATTGCACATGGAAAACAGGCCGAAGACTTCCCAGAAGTTGAGTCACCCCTAACTCCATTTGGCCCATCTGACATTTTTATACTTGGGATATCTTTCTTTTCAATTTTATTGGTGTACCAAGAATTAAAACCGCTTAAAAGAGAAACTTTTTCATCTAGAGTTAATGTATTTACAATCTGATCTATATTTTTCATGTATTAATCTTAATTCCTTTGTAGATAAAACACACTCTTAGATAACTCTAGAGTTTACAAGTTTTATTGCAGATTTTTTCAGGGAGGAATGATTATACTTTTTCCGATCCATGTGCATAAGATCAAAAATATTCGTACAATTAAATAAAAAATGGATAGTTCTATGAAGCTAGTGTTAGGTCTTTTTGGTTTAGAAAATTTTTATGGAGGAGATGTTTCTTCCTATATTGAAATTTCTCAAATGGGGGAAGAGTTAGGTTTTGATTCTGTAAGTGTTACAGATCATGTGGTAATGGGAAAAAATCTTCATAAATACCCATTTGGAAAATTTCCCCTTCCATCTGAAGCTCCATGGTATGAACCCTTATCAGTTCTAACGATGATTGCTTCACATACAACTAAAATCAAATTGGCAACTGCAATCTTAATTGCTCCATTAAGAAATCCAGCATTACTTGCCAAGACTGCGGCGAGTTTAGATGCTATATCCAAAGGTAGATTAGAGCTTGGGGTAGGTTTGGGCTGGCAAAAAGAGGAATTTGATACTGCGGGAGTTAATTTTGAAGATCGAGCTGAAATATTTTGGGAAACTTTAGATATATGTAAATTACTTTGGCAAGATAGCCCCACTTCTTTTAAAGGAAAACACTTTCATTTTGATGATATTTGGTGCCATCCTAAACCAGTTCAAGGTCAGGATTTGCCATTATTATTTGGATTAAAAATGACACATGAGAATGCGCAAAGAATTGCTAAAGTGGGTCATGGGTGGATTCCCATAAAAACAAGTAGAGATTTTATTTCTCAGGGAAGAGATATTTTAGCTGAAGCTTTTGTCAAAGAGGGCAGGCAGGACCAACCTAGGATTCGAGGCCAACTTCCTACCTGTGTTGATGATAATGGCATTCCAAATATTGATTTAACATTGAATCAATTAGAAAAATCTATGGCAGCTGGTTTGGATGAAGTGGAAGTTTTTCCAATAAACTTTGTTCAATCACCTGATGATATTTACAAGGTGCTTGAACAGATTTCGGAGATAAAAAAGTAATGAAAAAATCTACCATCTCATCAAAAGTGTCAACCTTAAATGCTCCTTCAAAATTATCTAATTTATATGCTTCAATAATTGACCAAAGAAAATTTTCCTCTCTTAGCACTATCATGTGGGATGAATTTTCCATGAGTGGACATTTTGAAATTAATGGCTTAGAAAATTTTATAGCTGCCATGCAACAATTAGAAAATTATCAAAGCACCATGCACCAAATTATGAATGTTCATGGAGCGTGGAATAAGAGCATGTATCAAGGAGAAACCTATTGTGTTGCCAGTCATATGTTTGAAAAAGATGATAAGCCTTATAAATTAGATATGGGGATTATCTATTCTGATGTTATTGAGGTAAGAGAGGGAACCGCTAAATTTATTTCTCGTGTTTTTTCACTCAAATGGCAAAAAACCGATATGTTAGATATTCCAGATAAGAATTAATTCTTATTAAATTCTTTTAGAGATTTTTTAAAGAAATCTAATAGCATTTCAACACTTTTCATTCCTGCATAATTTGGCCTGATAACTAGCGCAATTTCACGATGAGGCCCAGGTTCATTGAGATGTGAAACGGACAAGTCCTTAGTATTCCCAACCAGCTCTTTTAATGCCATTTTCGGGACTAGCGTTGATCCCATCTCACCTTTAACTAATTGAATAAGTGTATTTAAGCTTGAAGCCTTCAGAGAATATTGAGATGAGGAAGAAATATTGCATGCATCCAGGATATGATCTTTGAGACAATGTCCATCTTCAAGAAGCATGAGTTCAGAATGTTGCAGCTCAGACGCTCTGATTTCTGATTTTCCAGCATTTCCATTGAGCCGATGCGAGACCCAAAAAAAATCCTCTTCCCAGAACTTGAAGCTACATAGGTCTTGAACATCATAAGGTAAAGCTAAAATAGCCATATCCAAATCACCTTCTTTCACCCTGTTTATTAGAGTACGAGATTGACCTTCCTCCAATTTTAATTTTAGGTTTGAAAATTCTTTTTGCAGTTTAGGTAGAACAATTGGAAGAAAATATGGGCTAATTGTTGGGATAATGCCTATTGATAATGAATGGCTGTGGCCTCCTGAATTATGTTGAGCAAGCTCATGAATGTTGCGCACTTCTAATTTTATGTTTTTTGCTTTATGTAATATTTCTTGACCAATATTTGTCACAATTACTTTTTTATTACTTCTTTCAAAAATTTTTACACCTAATTGAGTTTCTAATTCTGTTATGGCATTACTCAGGGTTGAGGGAGAAATAAAACATTCATCAGCAGCCTTTTTGAAATGCAGGTTCTTTGCAACAGCCAAGGCATAATCAATTTGTTTGAGTGTAAGCATAAACAAAATTATTTTATCATTTGTAAAATCGAATATACCATTCTTTTTTTATATATTTACCAATACATAAAAACTAGGTAAGCTAACAAAGTTATGGCTTAAGCCATATAAAATTTTAATCTTAATTTGGTATTTAAATATGAGTAATGAAACTGAAAATAAATGTCCAGTGATGCATGGAAGCTTATCTTCCAACAGCTCAACTGGAACATCTAATAAAGATTGGTGGCCTAACCAATTAAATTTAAGCATTCTCCATCAGCATGATCAAAAAGGTGATCCAATGGATTCTGATTTTGATTACGCTGAAGAATTCAAAAAGCTTGATTATGATGCTCTTAAAAAAGATTTAAACGATCTCATGACTGATTCGCAGGATTGGTGGCCAGCAGACTATGGTCATTATGGCCCGTTTTTTATCAGAATGACTTGGCATGCTGCTGGCACATACCGAATAGGTGATGGAAGAGGGGGTGGGGGCACTGGTGCTCAAAGGTTTGCGCCTCTTAATAGCTGGCCTGATAATGGAAACTTAGATAAGGCTAGAAGGCTTCTATGGCCAATCAAGAAAAAATATGGCAAGCAAATTAGCTGGGCTGATTTACTTATTTTAGCCGGTAATGTTGCCATTGAATCTATGGGAGGAAAAACTTTCGGATTCGGAGGCGGTCGTCCAGACATTTGGGCTCCAGAAGAGGACATCAATTGGGGTGCTGAAAAAGAATGGTTAACCAATGAGCGATACAGTGGAGTTAGGGATTTAGCTAATCCTCTTGGAGCAGTTCAAATGGGTCTAATTTATGTTAATCCCCAAGGTCCTGATGGCGAGCCTGATCCGTTAAAAAGTGCTGTTGACATTAGAGAAACATTTGGACGCATGGCAATGAATGACGAGGAGACTGTTGCACTCGTTGCTGGAGGGCATACCTTCGGTAAAGGCCATGGAGCTGGCCCTGATTCACACGTGGGTGCTGAGCCAGAAGGTGCATCAATTGAAGAAATGGGTTTTGGATGGACTAGTTCATATGGATCTGGAAAAGGTAGCGATACTATAACCAGTGGCTTCGAGGGAGCATGGACTGCAAATCCAACGCAGTGGGATAATGGATATTTTGATTTGTTGTTTGGATATGAATGGGAGCAAGCAACAACTCCAGCTGGCGCTATTGTCTGGCATGCAGTTGGTCAAAAAGATGAAGATAAAGCCCCTGATGCCGAAGATGCATCGGTTAAGGTTCCAACAATGATGACCACAGCTGATATGGCATTAAGAATGGATCCAGAATATAACAAAATATCAAAACGTTTCCATGAGAACCCAGAAGAATTTGCTGATGCCTTTGCTAGAGCTTGGTTTAAGTTACTGCATAGAGACATGGGCCCTAAAGGTAGGTATCTTGGACCTGAGGTTCCAGATGAGGAGCTAATTTGGCAAGATCCTGTTCCAGCTGGCAATACTGACTATGATGTTAGTTCAGTGAAACAAGCTATATCTGAATCAGGTCTTTCTATTCAGGAAATGGTAGAAACAGCTTGGGCAAGCGCTTCAACTTTTAGAAATTCAGATCTCAGAGGCGGAGCCAATGGCGCAAGAATTCGCTTGGCCCCACAAAAAGATTGGGAAGCTAATAAACCTGAGCAGCTTGCGAAAGTCTTATCAATCTATGAACAAATTTCTGCAGATACGGGCGCATCTATTGCCGATGTAATTGTGCTTGCAGGAAATGTGGGTATTGAGAAGGCTTCAGGAAAAGAAGTTCCATTTACTCCAGGTCGTGGTGATGCTTCGCAAGACCAGACTGATGTAGAGTCCTTTGCTGTTTTAGAGCCTGTTGCAGACGGTTTTAGAAACTATCTAAGCTCAAAATCTAATATACCTGCAGAAGAAATGATGCTTGATAAATCTCAACTCCTTGGCTTGACAGCTCCAGAAATGACTGTTCTGTTAGGTGGAATGAGGTCATTGGGGATAAGCAATAATGATTATGGTATTTTCACAGATAACCCTGATCAACTCTCAAACGATTACTTTGTAACATTGCTTGATATGTCAGTTGCATGGAAACCAAATGGAACTGGTAACTCCTATGAGGGTGTTGATAGAGTTTCTGGTGAGAAGGTTAGAACCGCGACCAGAGTTGATTTAGCATTTGGGTCTAACTCTCAACTTAGAGCATTAGCTGAGGTTTATGCCAGTGATGATGCTAAAGAAAAATTTGAGCATGATTTTATTTCAGCTTGGAATAAAGTTATGAATAATGATCTAATTTAACCAATATTGATCTTAAATAAAAAAGGGGGCTTTTAGCCCCCTTTTTTTTAATAATGTGGCGGCTTTTCGTAGTCTATTGGAGGGAAAGATATTTTTTTATCTTTCATTGGATAATTTTTCTTTTTACTTGAATATTTTGACATTACATCAGCGGCATCATCAACTGCAGAAGGTGATTTAGACTCTTGAATCTTTTCAAGACTATCAGTTTTATTTTGTTTATTTTCCATTGATGCCTATTTTACATAATCTCTTGTGATTTTGATGAATTAGGAATGTTTAGTATCATTCGATAATGAAAACAGCAATTTACCCAGGCTCCTTTGATCCAATTACTTTTGGCCATGTAGATATAGTCGAAAGAGCTGCTGCATTATTTGATAAAGTTATTCTTGGGGTCGCTGAGAGTCAATCTAAAAACCCCTTATTCAGTGTGGAAGAAAGAATTGAGCTTATCTCAGAAATTTTTAAGGATAATTCCAAGATTGAAGTTTTAGGTTATTCAAGAAAGTTGACCGTAGATTTAGCAAGAGATAATAATGCTATTGCAATTATTAGAGGCTTAAGAGCTGTGGCAGATTTTGAATATGAATTTCAATTAGCAACCATGAATCGAAGTCT
>Ga0255755_1002620_pt1 | contig 14526 bp, 13 predicted proteins | sample 011ome_18_FD_179955 | JGI IMG/M metagenome (GOLD analysis project Ga0255755, IMG submission 179955) | Coastal salt marsh microbial communities from the Groves Creek Marsh, Skidaway Island, Georgia - 011501BT metaG (version 2) | ecosystem: Environmental > Aquatic > Marine > Intertidal zone > Salt...
ATACTAATTATCTAATGAACATACTGGAAATGCATTAAAAATAAATTAAGTATTAAATTAGATTTAATATTTTTCCTCCCAATTAATATTTAAATCCTTTAGGAGCCTCCGGGCTCCTTTTTTTTTACATATTTGCATAATTCGGTCCACCTGCTCCCTCTGGGGTAACCCAAGTTATGTTTTGAGAAGGCTCCTTAATATCACATGTCTTACAATGTATGCAATTTTGTGCATTAATAATAAACTTTGGATCATTTTGATTACTTCTATCAATTTCATAAACCCCAGCAGGGCAGTACCTTTGCGCAGGTTCATCAAACTCACTCAAAGTATACTTAATAGGTAAATCTGGATCTTTTAGTTTTAAATGAATTGGTTGATCAGCCTCATGATTTGTTCCTGTTAAATACACAGAACTAGTTTTATCAAAAGTAAGTTTTCCATCGTATTTAGGATAATCAATTTTTTTTGCTTTATGTGCAGGTATTAAACTTTCATGATCAGCATGGGAATGCTTTAGTGTAAAAGGTAAGTATCCTCTAAAAATTATCTGATCAATACCAGTAAAAATTATTGCTGGTATTAAGCTCCATTGAAAACTTGGTTTTACATTACGTGCTTGATATAATTCTTTGTGCATCCATGATTTTTTAAATTTATCTTCATATTCTGAAAGTGGTTTGTTTTCAGTAATGTGTTCATTAATTGTTTCAGCTGCTATCATGCCACTTTTCATAGCAGTATGAGATCCTTTGATTTTAGGCATATTAAGTGTTCCAGCATCACAACCTATAATTAATGCGCCAGGCATGTGCATTGTTGGTAGACTTTGATAACCCCCTTCAATTAATGCCCTTGCCCCATAAGAAATTCTTTTTCCATCTTTTAGTATTTTTGCAATTGCAGGATGTGTTTTAAAACGTTGGAATTCATCATAGGGTGATAAGTATGGATTTTGGTAATCAAGACCAATCACATAACCAATAAAAACTTGATTTTTTTCAGCATGATAACAAAAACTTCCACCATAGGTAGAATTATCTAGAGGCCATCCAGCCGTATGCATAACTAAACCCTCATCATGCTCTTTTTCAGGAATTTCCCAAATTTCTTTGAAACCTATGCCGTATTGTTGTGGTGATTTATCAGTATCTAATTTGTACTTTCGAATAACCTCTTTTCCTAAATGACCTCTACAACCTTCAGAAAATACAGTTACTTTTGCTAAAATATTTAAACCAGGTTCAAAACTTTCTTTATTGTCTCCATTTTGATTAATTCCCATGTCACCTGTTTGCACACCTAAAATATTATTTTCATCATCATAAATTATTTTAGAGGCAGCAAATCCAGGAAAAATTTCAACTCCCAAATTTTCAGCTTGTGTAGCTAACCACCTACATAAGTTAGCTAAACTAATAATATAATTCTTATGATTTTTTTGAACACTAGGAAGTAACCATGTAGGCCAACTAAGAGACTTATTTTTTCCTAAAAATAAAAATTTTTCTTTTTTAACTTTTGTTTTTACAGGTGCATTTTTTTCTCTCCAATCAGGAATTAATTCATCTAATGCTCTTGTTTCAAAAACATTACCACTTAAAATATGAGCACCGACTTCTGATCCTTTTTCTAAAATACAAATATTTAATTTAGGATTAATTTGTTTTAATTTTATAGAAGTAGATAAACCAGCCGGTCCAGCACCAACAATAACAACATCATACTCCATTGACTCTCTTTGAATTTCCATAACTTACAATAAAGCTTTTTTATTTATTTAAAAATAATATTTATTTATTTTTCAATTGAATTTAATTTGTCTAATTCAGAAGAAAGTTGAGGAAGTGCTTCAAATAGATCAGCACTTAGACCATAATCAGCAATATTAAATATAGGTGCCTCTTCGTCTTTGTTAATGGCTACAATAATCTTACTTTCTTTCATACCAGCAAGATGTTGAATTGCTCCAGATATGCCAACAGCAATATAAAGATCAGGAACGACAACTTTACCCGTTTGACCTACCTGATAATCATTACTTACATATCCCGCATCTACTGCAGCTCTAGAAGCACCAATAGCTGCATTTAATTTATCAGCAATATTATTTATTAGTTTAAAATTTTCAGCACTTTGCAATCCTCTTCCTCCTGAAACCACAATTCTTGCGGTGCTTAATTCCGGTCTATCAGATTTAGACTCTTCTCGATCAAGAAATTCTGTGAATGTTTCAGATGACTCAAAATTTATAGATTCAACAATTCCAGAACCACCGTCTTTGGCAACAACATCAAATGAAGTTGGTCTTACAGTAATAACTTTCTTATCATCATTTGATTTTACAGTAGCCAGTGCATTTCCAGCATAAATAGGTCTTATAAAAGTATCTTCACTCTCAATATTTATAACATCACTTATTTGTGCAACATCTAACTTTACTGCAACTCTCGGCATAACATTCTTTCCAAATGTAGTTGCAGGCGCAAAAATATGAGAATACTTATCTGCAATAGACACAATTACAGGGTCAATTTTTTCAGCTATAGCATGTTCAAAATTTTTATCATCTAAGGAAATAACTTTTGAAACATGTTGATAGTTTGCAATTTCTTTAGCAATATTTTCTATATCAGATCCTATAACCAAAATATCAATTTCACTGCCTACTTTTGATGCTGCACTGATTGTGTTTAATGTTGAAGATTTAACTTCTAAATTATTATGCTCTGCCAATATTAGGATACTCATATAACTTTTGCCTCATATTTTAATTTTTGAACTAATTCAGCAACATCCGCAACCATCACTCCTTTTTGCCTAGTTGGTGGTTCAGATATTTTTATATTTTCTATTCTAGGCTTAATATCGACTCCTAACTCTTCAGCTGATTTAATAACAATTGGTTTCTTTTTTGCCTTCATAATATTTGGTAAAGAAGCATATCTTGGTTCATTTAATCTTAAATCACATGATGCAATAAAAGGCATCTTGACTTTAACTCTCTCAAGACCTTCGTCAATTTCTCTTGTTACTATTGCGGTATTTTCTTCAATATCAATTTTTGAAGCAAATGTTGCCTGGGGCCAATTTAATAGGGCGCTAGTCATCTGAGCTGTTTGATTAGAGTCATCATCTATTGCCTGTTTGCCCATTAATATTAAACCTGGTTTTTCAGTTTCTACAATTTTAGAAATTAACTTTGATACCGATAAAGGTTCAACATCATCAGTGGCTTTAATTAATATTCCTCTATCAGCTCCCATAGCAAGTGCTGTACGAATAGTTTCTTGACACTTTTCTTCACCAATTGATAAAATTATTATTTCATCAGCTTTTCCTGCTTCTTTAATTCTTAAAGCTTCTTCCACTGCATTTTCATCAGGAGGATTCATTGACATTTTTACATTTTCTTTTTCAACACCAGAGTTATCTGCTTTAACTCTTACCTGTACGTTATAATCAATTACTCTTTTTACTGTAACTAAGATTTTCATATATTAAACTCTGATTTTTTCATTGGTAGGGTCATACGGACTATCTTCTATAACAACAACTTTATGTTTTTTATCTAAAATATCCATTTCTAATTCTGTTCCAATTTTGCTAAATTCAGGTTTAACCATAGCAATTGCAAGTGATTTTTTCACTCTAAATCCATAGTTACCTCCTGTCGCACGTCCGATCACTTTTCCATCACTATAAACTGCATTGTTGCCTAAGGCATCAGCGTCATTAATATCAAAAACTTCCAAGGTAACCATTTTATTATCAAAACCTTCTTGTTGCCACTTAACGAGGGCATCTCTTCCAATAAAATTACCTTTATTTAAATGCACAAATCTATCAAGCCCGGACTCATAAGCTGCATACTCAATAGACATTTCTGTACCCACTAATTTGTAACTCTTTTCTATTCTTAAACTATCCATTGCTCTAATTCCAAAAGGCTTTACTCCAAACTCTTCACCAGCTTCCATAAGTCTATCAAATATATGGTTTTGGTACTCAATTGGATGATGAAGTTCCCAACCAAGTTCACCTACAAAATTCATTCTCATAGCAATAGAAGGAGCTAGACCAACATCTATTTTTTGTGCAGATAGCCATGGAAATGCTTTGTTAGAAAAATCAGTATTAGAAATTTTATTAAGTAAGTCTCTTGATTTTGGTCCAGCCACAACAAGAACACCTATACTGTTTGTAAGATTTTCAAAAGTGACCGATCTATCATTTGGCATCCATTTTTTTATCCAATCATGATCAAGTCTTTGGAAAGCTCCTGCTGAGACTAAATAAAAAGAATCATCTGATTCTTTTGCTATTGTGAACTCTGAATGAACACCTCCTTTACTATTTAAGGCATGACATAAATTAACTCTTCCATTTTTTTGAGGCAATTTATTTGCTACTAGATTATCAAGAAAATCTTTTGCACCTGGACCAGATATTCTGCATTTAGCAAATGCGGTCATATCAAGAATCCCAACATTATTTTGAACATTTAAACACTCGTTGCCTACATGATCAAACCAATTAGATCTTCTAAATGACCAATCATCAATTTGTTCAACACCTTTTGGAGCAAACCAGTTGGCTCTTTCCCAACCAAATTTTTGACCAAAAACAGCACCAAGATCTTTAAGTCTGTCATAGCATGGGGCCTGTCTTAATGGCCTTCCTGCTTCTCTTTCCTCATCAGGATAATGAATTGTAAAAACATTAGCATAAGCTTCCTCATTCTTTTCGATAAGAAATGATTGAGTTGCATAATCACCAAAACGTCTTGGATCAACTCCAAGCATATCAATAGTTGGTTCTCCATCAACTATCCATTCAGCTAATTGCCAACCTGCACCTCCTGCAGCTGTAATTCCAAAACTATGACCTTCATTTATCCAGAAATTTTTTAAACCCCAAGCTGGTCCTACGATAGGACTTCCATCAGGGGTATAACAAATAGCTCCATTATAAACTTTTTTTACTCCCACTTCACCAAACACTGGAACTCTATGGATTGCTGATTCTATATGAGGTTCAATTCTCTCAATATCTTCTTGAAATAATTCAAATTCTGAGTTTTGACTTGGACCATGTATATAACATGCTGGTGCTCCTTTTTCATACGGACCAAGAATTAGCCCTCCTCTTTCCTCTCTCATATACCAAGAACTGTCTGAGTCACGCAGAACTCCCATTTCAGGTAAACCTTGCTCTTTTCTTTTTACGATTTCAGGATGAGGCTCAGTTACTATGTATTGATGCTCTACAGGTATAACTGGAATGTCCAATCCAACCATCTTTCCAGTTTGTCTAGCAAAATTTCCAGTACAAGAAATTACATGTTCACATTCAATATTGCCTTTGTCAGTTTCTACAACCCACATTTCATTATCTAATTGATTAATGCCAGTTACATTTGTATTTCTGTAAATTTCAGCACCTTTATCTCTAGCCCCTTTTGCCAAAGCTTGGGTTAAATCAGCTGGCTGTATGTAGCCATCTTCTGGATGCTGAATTGCTCCAATTAATCCATCCGTGTTACATAAAGGCCATATTTCTTTAACTTCATCTGGAGTTAAGAAATTTACTTTAACGCCTATTGTTTTGGCAACAGCAGCATATTGGTGATACTCATCCATACGATCTTGTGTGGTAGCTAGTCGAATATTGCTTACAACACTAAAGCCAACATTTTGACCTGTTTCTTCTTCCAAAGTTTTATAAAAATTTACCGCATATTTATGAAGTTGGCCAACTGAATAACTCATATTGAACAATGGGAGAAGACCTGCCGCATGCCATGTTGATCCTGATGTAAGTTCTTTTCTTTCAATTAGAACAACATCACTCCATCCTTTTTTTGCTAGATGATATAGAGCACTAACACCAACAACACCTCCACCTACTACGACTACTTTTGCTTTTGCTTTCATATAAATTAAATCTCCAAAAAAAATGCTGTACTTTCTAAATCATATTAAATAGATTGGGTCAATCATGCGTTATTATCTTGCAAAATTTTCTGTGTTTATTTTTCTTATGTTGCCAAGCAATGTTTTGTCTAGTGATATTACTCTTAATGAATTATTTTTTGACGACACTAAGCCATACTATCTAAAAATATTGGATGCAATTCCAGAAGTTGGTATTCTTGCTATTGGACCTGAAGATGCTGAAAATACAGTAATTGAATTTATGGATTATTTTTGTGGGTATTGTAAAAAAATTCATCCAGAACTTATGTCACTAATTGAAAAACGTGATGATACAAGAGTAGTATTTCTGCAACACCCTATATTAAGTGAGAGCTCAAATATTATTGCAAAAATGGTCGTAGCTGCAAATTTACAAGGTAAAGGAATGGAACTTCATCATGGCTTATTTTCTTTGTCAGGAAGTATAACACAAGAAAAACTTGAGCAAGTTATTACCAAAGTAGAAATCAATAAAACTAAGCTTATGATTGATATTGGGAAAGATGAAATTAACAATGTTGTAAAATTATCTTCTTTTCTAGCTATGGGTTCAGGGGCTAGAGGTACTCCAGCAATATTTATAAACGAAGAGTTTGTTGGAGGTTATATACCACTTGATAAATTAGAAAGTATGTTAAAATAAAGCGCCTCTAAAAAGAAGCGCTTTGAGAATATTTTGTCTTACTCGTTTGCTCCTGAGACTTCTCTAGTATTTGCATTAAAAGACTCAGTGAAAGGTATTGAAACTATTTCAGCATCTACAGGTTCTCCTGGTGTATCACAGTATTGATCAGGAAGATGCACTTTATATTTAGTCCCAACTTTACCAATAGGAAAACCATTTTTACTCAATGAGCCATCAAATGGAACATATCCCATAGCAATATTTCTTCCTTGCTCCGGATGATACCATGGTGAAGTAATAAAGCCACATGGCTCTTTTCCATCCTCAGAAATTAACCAAAAATCAGGTGCATATTCTTCAATTGGTTTTCCACCTAAAGATAATCCAACAAGCTGTAATTGATACGGTTTATTTCCTGCTCTCAGGTCATCTCTCATTTTTTCAAGAACTTCTTTTCCAACATAATCAGCTGTTTTATTCCATTCACCTTTTCCTGATAGAGATACTTGATATCCCAAATTACACTGAAAAGGATTATGTTGATTATCCATATCTTGACCCCATGACAGTATACCTGCTTGAATTCTTCTATGGTGAGCAGGAGCAATAACCATTAAGTTATGTTTTTTTCCCGCTTCAAGAACAGCATTCCACATGTCATCTGCATATAATGTAGAGTCTCTAAGATAAATTTCATAGCCTGCTTCTCCAGAGAAACCAGATTGTGATATTATACAGTCTCTTCCACCTACTTTAGCTGCAGCAAGTCCATAAAATGGCATATTATCTAATTCTACTTGATCGCCAATTAAGTCTTTCATTAATGCAAGAGATTTTGGACCCTGAATCTGAACAGGAGAAACATCAATTTCATCAATAGTAACATCAAACCTATTATCATGGTTAACGCCCTGCAGATATAAACCAATGTCACTGTCTGATAAACTAAACCAAAATTCATCTTTAGAAATTCTTAATAATATTGGATCGTTAAGAACACCTCCATATTGATTACATAGAATTACATACCTAGCTCTCATTGGAGAAATTTTAGTTGCATCTCTTGTAATAACATAATCAGTAAAAGCTTCCGCATCTGGTCCTTTAACCTGAATCTGTCTTTCAACTGCAACGTTCCACATAGTAACGTGATTTTTAATTGCCTCATACTCAACCATTGCTCCGCCATCTTCTGGCTTAACATATCCTCTTGGGTGGTAGATACGATTATAAACAGTTGCTCTCCAACAACCAGCTTCCATAGAAAGATGCCAATATGGAGATTTTCTAACACGCGTAGAAATTAACATTTGCACAGGCGTAGAACCACTCTGCCTTAGATTGTATGGGACCTTTCTATCTGATTGGTCCACTGATGTAACATGTTTAATCATGCTTAGCTCCTTATATAAAATATAATCAATGCGGTAACTAAACTTCTTTTCCTGCGCAATGATAAAATCATCATAAATAAAAAAAATTGGGGAGCTTGTTAATCTTAAATTTAACTAAATTAAGTCTAACTTTTGACATTTTACTTGTTTATGAAAAGCATTATGAAAGCTTCAAAGCTAATTTTATTAATACCTCTATTTTTTCTTATGGCATGTTCTGCTGCTTATGATCAAGTTAAAGAAATCGATATAAAAAACCCGAAAAACTTTCAAGAACACCTTCTATATAATTATAAAATTAATGCATCTTTTGAAGCAGAAGAAATGCACGATTGGAATTCTGCAAAACTTTATTCAGAGAAAGCTCTAAGAGCTTTCAGAGGTAAAAATATATATCCAGAGAAAATAACTTATTGGAAACTTCCAGCTGAAACAGCTAAAGATATTCAGTCTGGTTATAGCAATTTATTATCTGTTTATGATGAAGCAATTATCAAAAATCCAAAAAATCTTGCCAAAGCTATAAGCTCTCTAGATTGTTGGGCGGAACAAGAAGAAGAAAAATGGCAAACATGGGATATTGATAAATGTAAAAATGATTTTCATACAGCAATGCATGATATTTATAACCTTTTAACAGAAGAAGATGAAAAGGAAGAGGCTACTAAGGTAATTGAACAAGAAGCAGAAGAAGATGACACTCCACAAGTTGTCATTGTTACAGAAAATGAAAATAAAGAAGTTATGCAAATTATTTATTTTGATTTTGACAACTCAAAATTGAGTGAAGTGAGCAGAAATACATTATTTAATTTTTTAGATAAAAATAAAAAGAAACTTAGTAGATATATAATTTTTGGACATACAGATACAAAAGGTTCTTCCCAATATAATATGAATCTTTCTATTAAACGTGCTGAGTCAGTTAAAGAGGTTTTATTAGATCAAGGGATTACCCCTGATGACATATCAATACTAGGCAAAGGGGAAAACGAGTTAGCAATTGATACTCCTGATAATACAAAACATCCTGCAAATAGAAGGGCTGAAGTAAAAATATTGAATTAACTTTTGCTTTCTTTCAATTTGGTATATTGGACCTTCATTAAATAAGCTTCTTTATGTACTCCAAAAAAACAAGAAAAATTAATATTACAGTTAATCCATATTTTTTAGATGATCAGTCAGAACCAGACGAGCAACACTTTGTATGGGCTTATCAAGTGACTATTGATAATCAGGGAGATGAAAAAGTTCAGCTTAAAAATAGATATTGGAAAATTATTGATTCCAACGGTTCTGAACAAGAAGTAAAAGGAGAAGGTGTTGTAGGAGAGCAACCAATTCTAAATCCTGGTGAAAAATTTGAATACACAAGTGGGACGCCTTTAACTACCCCATCAGGGTTTATGGGTGGTCACTATGAAATGGAAACTAAAGCGGGGAAAAAATTTGAAGCTATCATCCCTCAGTTTTCTCTTGATAGCCCTTTTATTAAAAATAATTTAAATTAAAGTAAGAAAACTAAATGCGAGATTTTCGCCCAATTTTTAATATACTAGGTTTACTTCTCTGTATCGAGTCAGTAGCCTTATTAATTCCCATGTTTTTTGATTTGATAAATCAAAATCAAGATTGGAAAGAGTTTTTCATTATAAGTTGTTTAACTTTTTTGATTGGTTTAGTTTTGTATCTTGGTTTTAAAAAAGAAAATATTAAAATTAATTTAAGACAAGCTTTTTTATTGACTATTGTCTCTTGGTTTTTAATAGCACTTTTTGGATCTTTACCTTTTATTTACACAAGCTCATCGCTAAGCTTTACTGATGCTTTTTTTGAAGCAGTAAGTGGAATTACTACTACCGGCTCAACAGCAATACCAAATTTAGAAATTTTATCAGAGGGGATACTTGTTTGGCGATCATTATTACAGTGGTTTGGAGGTATTGGAATCATTGTCCTTGCTGTTGCAATACTGCCAACATTGCAGATTGGAGGAATGCAATTATTGCATATGGAGCATGATGATCCATATGAAAAAACTTTACCAAAAATCAATAAATTTATTATTGAAATTGTAAGTCTTTATGTGGGCTTAACAATTTTATGCTTCTTTTTTTATTATTTATTTGGAATGTCTGCTTTTGACTCCTTAATACATTGTATGACAACTATCTCAACTGGAGGATTTTCTAATCACAGTCAATCTTTTGGATATTTTAAATCATACTCATTAGAAAATGTCTCAATAATATTCATGATTTTAGGAAGTTTACCTTTTGTGATTTTTATTCAATTTATTCATGGACAAAAAATGTCTATTTTTAAAGATGATCAAATTAAACTTTTTTTATTTCTTCTGCTAATAATTATATTTGTTACTTCTGTTTGGTTATCAAATTATTTAAAAATAGATTTTTCAAAATCAATAAGATTAGCTACCTTTAATATCACCTCTATCTTAACTGGGACTGGATATACTTCATCAAATTTTAATAATTGGGGAGGATTTGGACTAGTAATAATTTTAATGATAATGTTTATTGGAGGGTGTGCTGGTTCAACAACTGGCGGAATAAAGATATTCAGATTTCAAATTCTTTTCAGAGGAGTCAGACTTCAAATTAAAAAACTTACAAAGCCCCATGCAGTTTTTTTAATGAAGTTCAATCAGAAGACAGTTACTGAAAATACTTATTTATCTATTATAAGTTTTTTCTTTATATATGTTTTATTGTTCATTTTCACTGCAGTTTCTTTAAGTCTATTAGGCTTAGATTTTTTAACAGCTTTATCTGCCTCAGCTTCTGCTATCTCAAACGTGGGTCCTGGAATAGGTGAAATAATTGGACCAAACGGTAATTATGCTTCTATTAATGATATGGCTAAATGGGTTTTAGCTATTACGATGTTGATTGGAAGATTAGAGATTTTTACAATCTTAGTATTATTTTCTAAGAATTTTTGGAAAAAATAATTACAATATATAATTAGCCATATAATTAGTTAGTAGCTTTTTTGTCTCATTTGAAATATCAACGAGACTATTATAAATCAAATCATCAATAATATTATTTTTTTCTTGTATGGAAATATATATACCTGATGTTGTTGATCGAGAAGTTTCTACTAATGTTGAGGCAACTAGGTTACCAGAATCATCTGACAAACTAAACTCAATTAAATAAAATAATTCATATAAATAATTGTTTTTTTCATCAAAATTTTTTGCATCTTTATTATGAAATTGAGTTTGAGTTATAGAAGCATCAAGAATTGTAACATTAAAAAAATTTTCATTACCAATTGGTTTAAAATTGTTATTTATCCAATTGATTATTCTTTGAGAGGGGTTAACTGCTAAGGTGTGTCCAATATAGGGATCGGATATTTTTTTTTCGAATATTTCTTTTATTTCAACAGAGGTTGAAAGAATATTAAAATAAGCAAATTGGCTATTGTCAAATACAATATGGTTTACTTTTTCTATTGGTTGGCAGGCAATTAAAGTTAAAAGAAATGATAAGGAAATTATTAATTTTTTCATAATAATTCCAAAACTATCGCTTGTTGTACAAACATTCTATTTTGGGCTTGTTGCCATACAACTGATCTCTTACTATCTAATAACTCAGATGAAACTTCTTCACCTCGATGAGCTGGAAGGCAGTGCATAAAAATAGCTTCCTTTGATGCAACTTGCATTAACTCACTATTAACTTGATAATTTTTAAAATATTTCTTTTTTGCTGATTTCTCACCCATTGACACCCATGCATCAGTCATAACACAATCTGCATATTTAACTCCATCCATTAATGAATTGGTAACAAAGATTTGTTTGTTATTATATTTAGTTATTTCAGTTTTAACTTTTTTTAAAATCTCTTTTGGAAGTACAATATTCAGTTTGAAGTTATATAAAATTTGCAATTCAATTAATGATCTCAAAACATTATTATAATCTCCCACCCAAGTAATTTGTTTATTTTTTATATTTCCAATTTTTTCATTTATTGTGAGCATATCTGATAAGATCTGACAAGGGTGGCTAATATCAGATAAGCCATTAATTATTGGTAGAGCATTTAATGTACTAAGTTTTTTAAGAAGTTTATGATCATCATTTCTTATTACTAATATATCTATATACTGAGCAAGAGCTCTCAAAATATCTTCAACACTTTCTCTTTTCCCAAAACCAATTGATTTGGTATTTAATTCAAGGGTGTTACCTCCTAATTTTTGAAAGCCAACCGTAAAGCTTGCCCTTGTTCTTGTAGAGTCTTTCTGAAAAATCATTCCCAATGTTTTGTATTTACATTTGTTAGAAAATTTTTTTGGATTTTTTTTTATCTGTTTTGCTTTTTGAATAATAGAATTAATTTTTTTTAATTCAAAATTTGATATATCAATAAAGTGTTTCATATTAATTTTTCAAAAGTCTCATTTAAAATTCTAATTGCTTCATCAACATGTTTTTTATTTATAATTAATGGAGGAGCTAATCTAATTACATTATCTCCAGCCGGCACAGTTAATAATTTATTCTGCTTAAACAAATTCGATATCATTACATTATTTTTTTTAGTTTTAATACCTAGGAGTAATCCCGCACCTCTTATTTCAACTATTTCTTCATAGTGCTGTTCTAATTTTTTTAAATTTTGCCATAAATATCTTGAAACAGAATCTACATTTTTTAAAAATTTTTTATTCGAGATAATTGCCAAAACTTCTCTACCCACAGAAACTGCTAAAGGATTTCCCCCATAAGTAGAGCCATGTTTTCCTTGCACCATACCCTTACTAGCCTCATTTGTTGCTAAGCAAGCTCCGAGAGGAAAACCTGAACCAATTCCTTTAGCTGTGGCAAGAATATCAGGTTGAATTTTTGCCCACTCGTATGAATATAGTTTCCCAGATCTTCCAAATCCTGACTGAACCTCATCTAAAAAAAGAAGGATTTTATTTCTGTCACAAATTTTTCTAATATATTGTAAAAATTTTAAACTAGCAGGTATAATGCCACCTTCACCCTGTATGGGTTCAATTAAAATTGCAGCTGTTTCTTTATTTATATTCTTAATAAGAGCCACTTCATCGTTAAATGGTATATTTTTAAATCCCCCTAAAAGTGGTGTAAAACCCTCAGAGTATTTTTTATTTTTTTGAGCAGATAGAGCTGCAAAAGTTCTTCCATGAAAAGCTCCTTTGAAAGTAATAATATTTTTTTTTCTTTTATTTTTTAAATTCCAATAACTTTTAACTACTTTTAGACCACACTCTATTGCTTCTGCACCTGAGTTTGTAAAAAAAACTTTATCAGCAAATGTCTTTTTACAAAGTTCTTTTGCAAATAACTCTTGATTATTATTCTTATATAAATTTGAAGTGTGCCAAAGAGTTTCTGATTGTTTTTTTAAAACATTTACTAATTTTGGATGACAGTGACCAAGTGAGTTGACGGCAATACCTCCTGCAAAATCTAAATACCTATTACCTAAGGGAGTGTATAGATAGCATCCTTTACCTTTAGAAAAAACTAAATCTCTTTCACCATAAGTTGGCATTATGTGACTTTTAAAATTTTTACTCATAAAGTTATTAAGATTTTAATTTGTAACCTTTTTCAAACATTAAATAACATAAAAAGAATAAACTAAAATTTAAAATAATTAGAATAATTCCTCCTATAATTAATTGACTATCTGACTGACCTATAAATGCATATCGAAAGCCATCAATATTGTAAAAAAAAGGATTAAATAAAGCAAAATTTTGCCAAAATTCTGGCAATCTAGAAATCGAATAAAATGTTCCAGAAAGAAAAGTTAAAGGTAAGACTATAAAATTAGTTATACCTTGTTGTTGATCCCATTTATCAGCCCATATTCCAACCATAGTACCCATACTACCCATCATTAAACACCCCATAAAAGTATAAAACAAAAGAGCTGAGTAAGAATAAACCGTAAGAGGAATAAATAATATTATGCCAAGATAAGTAACAAAACCACAAATCACTCCTCTCGCTAATGCTCCAAATACGTAACCTATAGCAAGTTCATACTCTGATAAAGGAGCCATTAATATATCAACTATGTTTCCTTGAAATTTAGACTGACCGATACTGGAGGCTGCATTTGAAAATGAATTTTGAAGCATAGTCATCATGATTAGACCAGGTGCGATAAATTCTGCTAAATTTACATCATTAATCTGGTTGACTGACCTGCCTAAAGCTAGTGAAAATACAGCTAAAAATAAAAGAGAGCTGATTGCAGGGCCTACAACAGTTTGAATACCTACTTTAAGAAATCTATAAACTTCTTTTTTGAATAAAGTAAAAACACACAAAAAATTATAAGAAAACATGATATTTTTTTTTAAATTAAGTTTATTAAGATATAATTATTAAAAATGGATAATAAAGATAAATTATTAAAATATGCAATTTACTATTTAAGCAAATACTCTTCAAGTAAAAAAAATTTAGAATTTATATTAAAAAAAAAAATTAAAAAAT
>Ga0255755_1002621_pt1 | contig 14525 bp, 14 predicted proteins | sample 011ome_18_FD_179955 | JGI IMG/M metagenome (GOLD analysis project Ga0255755, IMG submission 179955) | Coastal salt marsh microbial communities from the Groves Creek Marsh, Skidaway Island, Georgia - 011501BT metaG (version 2) | ecosystem: Environmental > Aquatic > Marine > Intertidal zone > Salt...
TGACCTAATGTTCCAGTGGAGGCAACTAGGCCTGAAGCAAAATCTTTGTCGTAGCCTTGTTTTAGCATTGCAGGAAGAGACATAAGACCCATAGTCACAACGGTTGCTCCGACAATACCAGTGCTAGCTGCTAATAAAGCACCAACAATAATAATGGAGATGCTTAAACCCGAATTGGTATTTTTAAAGACAATCGCCATATCTCTTAACATCTTGGCTGCAATACCTGATCTTTCTAAAATCACACCCATGAAAACAAACAGTGGTACAGCAAGCAGAGTTTGATTATTCATGATTCCAAAAATCCGCATGGGCAGGGTTTTAAATAAATTAGGATCAAAAAAATCTAATGCGATACCAAGCAGCGCAAATAAGATTGAGGTTCCAGCAAGGGTGAATGCGACCGGATAACCAAGCAGCAGGGCGGCACAGATGAGAACTATTAGGAGAGCTGGAATTATTTCCATAATCTATATAGCTCCCTTGCTCCTGCTAAACCTAGAACGAGCGGAAATAAAAAAATAAATAATTTTTGAATGTATACAATTTCTAGACCGCCTGGCTCAGTCGAGATTTCTTGAACAGACCAAGAGGCTGAAACGAAATCTATGGCGTAATATCCTAAGACAACTATCATTGGCAGGAGAAAAAATATTATCCCGAAAGTATTAACTGCTTTTTTATAGACAGGCGAAGCATTGCGATAAAAAATGTCTACTCGCACATGCTCATCTGCAGAATAGGCCCAACCAGCGCAACCTAAAAAAATAAGGGCATGGACATACAAAGCCAATTCCTGGATATCTACTCTTCCAATCCCAAAAAAATAACGACCAACCACCACCACCATCACTAAAATCAACAAAACGGGTATTAGTCGTGCAAAAGATCGTCCCAAGTAATCACTCATGATATGTATCTTAAAGAGATTTAACCAAAATAAGAACCATGAAAATTTTTTTCTACCAACCAAGATTCTCGATTGCATCAAAGCTTATGTACCTTAGTGATAAGCTAGCAACTTTTAAAATAAGCTTGGACGCCAGAGAAGCTTTCTAGCAGTCTGCAAAGCTTCTCATGTTAGTCTAATTTATGCTTTAGCCTCCATGAGGCGAAATTCTGTTTTAGCCAGTTCTTCATTGGTATTCTTTGTTAGATATATATAACAAGCTATATTTTCTAATGTATAATCCGCACCTATGAAAGCTGTAATCACAGGTGGCGCTGGTTTTATTGGATCTCATGTTGCCGAGAAACTAATCAATGAAGGTTATCAAGTTGTTGTATTAGATAATCTTAGTACGGGCAGAATTGAGAATATTGATTTACTAGAAATAGATGACTCAAAATTAACTTTTTTAGAATGTGACATATCTGTTGATGGCTCTTGGACAAATCTATTTGAGGGAGCTACATGCGTCATTCATCTTGCTGCGCTTGCTGATATTGTGCCCTCTATAGAAAATCCTAAAGAATATTTTAATTCAAATGTTGTTGGGACATTTAACGTTCTAAGTGCAGCAAATAAACATAATGTAAAAAAGATTATTTATTCAGCCTCTTCTTCTTGTTATGGTTTGCCCAAACAATTCCCTACAAAAGAAACTTCCGTCAACGATCCCAGATACCCTTATGCACTTACAAAGTTGATGGGTGAAGATCTTGTTATGCACTGGTCGCAAGTTTATGGCATAAATGCAATATCATTAAGGTTTTTCAATGTTTATGGAACAAGGTCAAGGACATCTGGAACATATGGAGCAGTATTTGGCGTATTTCTTGCACAGAAACTAGCTAATCAACCCTACACTGTTGTTGGAGATGGCACCCAAACTCGAGATTTTACTTATGTTTCTGATGTAGCAGATGCTGTATTTGCAGCTGTTAACGTAAATCTAAAAAAAGAAATAATAAACATTGGCTCAGATAATACGTATAGTATCAATGAGTTAGTTGATCTCCTTGATGGAGAGGTTGTATATATTCCAAAGCGACCTGGAGAGCCAGACTGCACCTGGGCTGATATCTCAAAAGCAAAAGAATTATTAAATTGGTCACCATCAGTTTCACTTCAAGCTGGCGTCAAGAAACTTATCGAAAATATTGATTATTGGAAACAGGCACCTGTTTGGGATGAGCAATCAATTGCTAATGCAACAAAAAGCTGGTTTAAGTATCTTGGAAAATAATAAATTACAACCTCTAAATGACTTACCTCAGATCATTTCTTTGGCAAAAAAAGAAAAAAAATTAGTTGTTCATTGTCATGGTGTTTTTGATCTTCTGCACCTTGGACACATCTTATATTTTCAAGAAGCCAAAACTTTTGGGGACTTATTGGTAGTAACTTTAACGAAAGATGAGTATGTCAACAAAGGTCCAAATAGACCTACTTTCAGAATAGATCAACGTATTGCGGCAATCGCTGCACTTGAGTGTGTTGACTATGTTGCAATTAATCACTGGGAAACAGCAGAGGAAACAATAAAATTACTTTCACCTAATATATACTGCAAAGGCCCAGATTATAAAGACTTGCAGTCAGATTCAACTGGCAAGATATCAGCAGAAAAACTAGCAATTGAGTCTGTTGGAGGCGAAATAAAATTTACAAGTGGCGAAATGCATAGTTCTTCTAGGCTTTTAAATAAATATGGTTTTGTGTTCAATCCTGATCAGACAGATTTCCTTGATAATTTACTCAAAACATCTTCAGCTTCAACTCTTTCAAGCGAAATAGAAAAATTTAAGGATTTAAACGTTTTGGTAATTGGTGAGGTTATAGTTGATGAGTATGTATTTTGTGAGGCACTAGGAAAATCTGGAAAAGAGCCAGTTTTGGCCCTTAGAGATATTTTTACTGAGAGATACTCTGGAGGCGCAGCTGCAGTTGCACGTCATTTAGCTGATTTTTGTGGCTCTGTAAGTCTTGTATCTATGTTAGGGGAAGAGGGGGAGGAAAAAGATTTTTTTAATGATAGCTTTGCTGGACTTAACATAAATCCACATTATATTTACAAAAAAAATTCTCCTACCATCGTTAAACGGCGCTTTGTTGACAGAGCATCCAATCACAAAACTTTAGGTGTTTATTCTTTAAATGATGAACCGCTTGGAAGCAATGCGGAAGAAGAATTAAAATCCTATCTCGAAAGTAACTTAGAAAATTTTGACTTAGTTATCGTGGTAGATTATGGCCATGGCTTTATTTCTGAGGGGACTGCTCAGTTGATAGTTAAAAAATCTAAATTTGCTTCAGTTAATGCCCAAATTAATGCTGCTAATTCTGGATACCATTCTATTGGTAAATATCAAAATATTGATTGCATAGTAATTAATGAAGCTGAGCTAAGGCATGAATTAAGAGAGCGAGATAAAGATTTACAAATTTTAATGAATAAGTTTTCAGTCAATATCGGCACTAACCTCCTTGCTGTTACACAAGGAAGCAAAGGGGTACAGTTATACATCAATGATTTGAAGGAAGTTATATACTGCCCTGCATTTGCATCTACTATTGTTGATAAAGTTGGCTCAGGAGATGCAATGCTTGCCATTCTTTCTCTAGCTATGTTTTCAAATTTAGAGCCAAAATCAGCATTATTTCTCTCCTCCCTAGCCGCTGTTCAATCTATTGAAACCTCAGGCAACAAAGAGTCTATTAGCAAAGTTAAACTAATTAAAACCATGGAGCATGTTTTAAAATGAAACAAGATAAAGATTTCTTAATCACATATTATAACCAACTTTCAAACCATCTGAATTCTTCATTGAATATAAGTGAAGACCTAATCTCAATTAAAAAAGCCATTCTTGAGGCAGACAAAGTTAATAAAAAAGTTATGATTTTTGGAAATGGAGGAAGCGCATCAATAGCAAGTCATTTCACCGTAGACTTAACAAAAATGGCAAAAAAAAGGTGTGTCAATTTGAACGAGGCTAATTTTATTACTTGTTTTGCTAATGATTATGGCTATGAAAATTGGGTAGCAAGAGCCATAGAATTTTATGCTGATGAAGGGGATGTGTTGATCTTGATTTCATCAAGCGGACGATCTGAAAATATGTTGAATGCTGTTGATGCTGGAAGAGCAAAAAAAATCTCTTCAATAATTACTCTATCAGGATTTGATGATAAAAACCCTCTCAGATCTAAAGGTGACATAAATTTATGGCTTGATAGTCACTCATACAATTATGTTGAAAATATCCATCAAATTTGGCTTTTATCAGTTGTAGATATGATCATAGGAAAAATTGAATATCCCAATACCGTATGAGCCAAAAATTTATTTTTGGTATTGATTTTGATAATACCATCATTAACTATGATCTAGTCTTCAAAGACCAAGCTGAAAAATTAAATCTTATACCAAAATCTTGGGAAGGCAGCAAAACAGAGCTTAGAGACTTAATAAAATCTCTTTCGGGAGGTAATAAATTATGGATGCGTCTTCAAGGTCAGGTATATGGAAAATACATCAATCATGCTTCTCCGAATATTGGAGTTCAACAATTTTTCTTTCAATGCAAACTTCATAATATTCCAATATATATAGTTAGCCATAAAACTAGATATGGTCATTTTGATGAGCAAAAGATTGATTTAAGAAAATCCGCCCTAGATTGGCTTCAAAAAAATTTATTAGTTGATTCAGAAATATCATCCTTAGAGAAAGAAAATGTTTTTTTTGCCAATACAAGAAAGGAAAAAAATCAGATTATTCGTTCATTAAATTGTACACATTTTATTGATGATTTGATTGAGGTCTTTCAGGAAAAAAATTTTCCAAAGGAAACAAGAAAAATTTTATATAATACCTATACAAAAAATGTACCAAGTCACATTTTAATTCAAAAAACTTGGCCAGAAATTACTTCTTCTTTTTTTGCATTTGATTCAAGATTTATTAAAAATTTATTACAAGCTTATTTAAAAATTGTTCCCAAAGTCGTCGTGAAGATAAAAGGCCAACGAAATAGTGAAATTTTTAAGTTTATTGATCAAGATAATAAAGCATATGCCTTAAAAATTTATCCTAATATTTATTATGACAAAAGACCAAGATTACAAACTGAGTCTGAAGCATACAAGCTATTAAATAAGGCTGGAATTCAGAATACTCCAAATTCGGTGAATATTTTAAAGGAATTTAATATAGGAATTTATTCATGGTTAGATGGAGTCAAACCCTCAGTTCCAACCTATTCTTTGATTGATCAGTGTATAACTTTTCTTAAAAAATTAGAATCTGTGCCTCCTGAAGCCTTTAAAAGTTTTCCTCATGCTTCTGAGGCATGTCTTTCTCATTATGCGCTCGTTAGCCAAATTAACCATCGCTTTCAAAAATTAAAAAAAATTGCTGAGGAGAATATAAAGCTAGATAATTTTTTATCAAATGAATTTCAGCAAATAAAAGATGATATTTTGGAAGCATCATTTAAAAGTTGGCCCAAAAATACACTAAAAAAAGAACTTGCTAAATCTAAGTGCACTCTCACATCTTCAGATTTTGGGATACACAACTCTATTTTAAGTAAGAATGGAGAATTATATTTTCTAGATTTTGACTATTTTGGATGGGATGATCCTGTTAAAGTGGCTTGTGATTTTTTTTGGCACCCAGGAATGAATTTAAGCGAAAAAAAGAAAAAATATTGGATAAACGAGATTAGCCAAATTTTTTGCTCAAAAGATAAGTTTTTTATGAAAAGGCTTAATTCCGCTTTTCCTCTATATGGTCTAAGATGGTGCTTAATATCATTAAATGCATATCTAAAGCGGGAAAATCCTAAAATTAATTATTTAAACAATAGATCCTCTATAAAGATTAAAGCACTTCAGTTAGCTCAACTTGAAGTAGCTAGAAAAATTTTACACAATGTGCGGGCAAAAATATGGCTATAAAAAATATAACGACAACTTGCAGCTTGGATGAGCGCTCTAAAACCTTGAGATCTTTGGTTGTCAGGGGTTTAGAGGGAGGTAACAGGGGTCATATTGGATCATCATTATCATTAATAGAAATAATGAGAGTTTTATATGATGATTTTTTAAACTATGATTCTGCAAAACCCGACTTAGAATCAAGAGACCGACTGATTCTTAGTAAAGGTCATGGATGTTTAGCTTTGTATGCAATTCTTGCAGACAAAGGTTTTTTCCCAGAATCTTGGCTTGATGATTTTTGTAAAAATGATGGCCTCTTAGGCGGTCACCCGGAAAAGGGAGATGTGCCTGGAGTCGAGGCTTCCACCGGTGCTCTTGGTCATGGGCTATCTTTAGCTGTAGGCATGGCCATAGCAGCTAAAATTAAGAAAAGTGATCACAGAATTGTTGTAGTTTGTGGTGATGGTGAGATCAATGAAGGATCAGTCTGGGAGGCTGCAATGTGTGCTGGAAATCGATCTCTTGATAACCTCCTAGTGATGGTAGATTATAACAAAATTCAATCTTATGGCTTTACAAAAGATGTATGTGATTTAGAGCCATTAATAGATAAGTGGAGCGCTTTTGGATTTAATACTCTTGAAGTAGATGGCCATGATATTTCTAAATTAAAGATAGCTTTAGATAATTTTCAAAATAATAAATACCAACCTACAGCAATCGTATGTCACACAATCAAAGGCAGGGGTTTTGATTTTGCTGAGAATGAACCCAGCTGGCATCATAAATCAAAATTTACACCTGAAGATTTTTTAGAAATGAAAAAATATTTAACTTCCTAGGATTAATAATGAGAAAAACTAGTTTAGATTGTGTTTATCAACTTGCAAAAATTGATGAAAGAGTAGTTTTTGTTGGCTCTGATTTGGGTCCAGGCGTGCTAGATGAATTTAAAAATGAATTTCCTGATAGATTTTTTATGGAAGGTATCGCAGAGCAGCATGCTGTTGGAATGGCTGCTGGCTTGGCGATGGAGGGTTTCGTACCTTATGTTAATACAATAGCTACCTTTTTAACAAGAAGGTGCTTTGAGCAAAATGTTCTTGATTTAGGGTTACATAATACCAATGTTAGATTAATTGCTAATGGTGGTGGAGTAGTATATGCGCCTCTGGGACCAACTCATCTGGCAATAGAAGATATTGCAATAATGCGTTCTATTCCCAATATGTCCATTATTGCTCCTTGCGATGCGGATGAAATGAAACGACTAATGATGCAAACCAATGATTATCAAGGCCCAATCTACATTAGACTTGGCAAAGGTTTTGACCCAATTGTTTCTGAGGAAAGTTTAGAATGTAAAATTGGTAAAAATATTTTAATTGCTGAAGGAGCTGATATTGTATTTGTTACCACTGGGATAACATTGAAGCTTGCAATTCAGGCCAGGGAAAATTTAAAAGAAAGCAATATTAATGCTGGAATTATACATTGCCATACTTTAAAACCCTTTGATGAAGATTCTATTATTGATTCATTAAATAAATGTCCATATATTATTACAATAGAGGAACATCTTGTTAATGGAGGTCTTGGTACCATTTGTGCTGAACTAATTGCTGAAAACTCATTTGATGTCCCTGTTAAATTCAAAAGAATTGGAATTCCTGATCATTTTCCTCATGGCTATGGAAGCCAGGAACACATGATGAAAAGAAATGGAATTTCATCTGATCATGTTACAATCGCGGCAAAAAAATTACTGGGAAATTAAATGGGAAAATTAGTACAGTTTGTTACTCCACTTCATACCTCAACAAAAAGAGAATATTTAGATCGAATGGTGGATGAAAAGATTTTATGTATGCTTAAAGCAAAAGAATATGAAGAAGATTATTGGGATGGAGATAGAAGATTTGGTTACGGTGGTTACAAATATCTACCTGGAAGATGGAAACCAGTAGCAGAAAGTTTAATAGAAACTTATAACCTGAATAATTCATCAAATATTTTAGATGTTGGTTGTGGAAAGGGCTTCCTTCTCCACGAAATAAAATTACTTTTGCCAGAAATTACCATCAAGGGTTTTGATATTTCAAATCACGGCTTAAGTTGTGCATTAGATTCTGTTAAAGATGATCTCTTTATTCATAAAGCCCAGGAGCCATATCCTTTTAAAGATAATGAATTCGATTTAGTGATTAGTTTAGGCTGTTTACACAACTTAAGGTTGATGGAGCTTGAGGTTGCTCTTGGAGAAATTGAAAGAGTTGGAAAACAGGGATACGTAATGTTAGAAAGCTATAGAAATGAAGCAGAACAGTTTAATCTCCAATGCTGGGCTCTAACATGCGAGTCTTTTTTTGATGAGGATGAATGGGTTTGGCTTTATAACCACTTTGGATATAAGGGAGATTATGAGTTTATATATTTTGAATGACACCCAAGTATCTATATGAAAGCAGCCATCCTTAAAGAAAGTAAAAAACCACTTATTGTTGAAGAAATTGAGCGAGTTGGAGACCTTTCCTTTGGACAAGTTTTTGTAAAAATTTTTCATAGCAGTATATGTGGAGCTCAAATTAACGAGATAGATGCCGTAAAAGGTGAAGACAAATTTTTACCCCACCTTCTAGGTCATGAAGCATCTGGCGAGGTTATAGAGATTGGTGAGGGAGTTACAAGCGTCTCTGTAGGAGATAAAGTTGTATTGCACTGGCGTCCCGGTGAAGGCATTCAAAGCCAGACGCCAAAATATAAACTCGGCTCAACAATTATTAATGCTGGATGGGTAACTACATTCAATGAATCAGCTGTGGTCTCTGAAAATAGAGTAACTAAAATTGATCCAACATTTTCAATGAAGCTAGCACCATTGTTTGGCTGTGCAATAACCACAGCATTTGGTGTAATTAATAATGATGCCAAATTAAAGATTGGTGATTCAATTGTTATCTTTGGTCTTGGGGGGGTTGGATTAAATTTAGTTCAAGCAGCATCTATGGTTTCAGCCAATCCTATTATTGGAGTAGATGTAAATAAAAATAAGATTGATATGGCTAAAAATTATGGTCTTAATTATGGTTTTCTAGCGAATGAAAAGGATTTATATCATAAAATTCAAGAAGTTTTAGGTGGCAATCTTCCAGATTGCGTCATCGATACCACTGGTATAAAGGAAGTTATTGAGAATGCATATGACTTAACTCATAAAGATGGGAAGACAATTCTTGTAGGCGTTCCAAAAGATAAAGTTTCCCTATATACATTGCCACTTCATTTTAATAAGATTTTAACAGGCTCTGAGGGTGGTCAGTGCAAACCACAAATAGATATCCCAAAATATATTAAATTAATTAATCAAGAAAAAATGACCCTAGACGGAATCATTACTCATGAATTTGATTTAGATGATATAAATGATGCTTTGGATTTATTTAGGTCTGGCAGCGCAGGAAGAATTTTAATTAATATGAATGAATGAAAACTACAAAAGATCCAGTTAACCAAGAGCTTATTGAGCACGAAGAAAAATTCGGTCCAGAGAAGATTGGAGTTATGAACTCCAAAGTATGGAGCGAAGATCCAAAAAGGTTTGTATTTACCTTATCAAGATATAAATTTGTATCAAAATTGCTTGCCGGAAGAGAAGAAGTTCTTGAGATAGGTTGTGGAGATGGATTTTGTTCACATTTAGTTCAGTCCACAGTAAAAAATCTTACTATTTCAGACTATGACCCATTGTTTATAGAAAAATACATTGAAACAAATCCTCGCTCATTAGTCAGAGCTATAGTTCATGATATTTTAGCAGGACCTTTTTTAAAAAAATATCATGCTATTTATGCTCTCGATGTTTTAGAGCATATTCATAAAAAAGATGAAGAACATTTCCTAAATAATACAATAGATTCTTTAGATGAAAATGGTGTTTTGATTTTGGGCATGCCAAGCTTGGAGTCGCAGATTTATGCTTCAAAGGCTAGTAAAGAGGGGCATGTAAACTGCAAAAACGGAGAAGAGTTCAAATTGCTAATGGAATCATACTTTCATAATGTTTTCTTGTTCTCCATGAATGATGAGGTAGTTCATACTGGTTTTGAAAAAATGGCTCACTACATATTTACTATATCTTCAGGAAAGAAATTAGCTTGAGATTAATTATTGGTGGCGACAGTACAATTGGCTCTGCACTGGCTGAAAATTGGACTTCAAAGGAATATGAAACCTTCTCTACAACAAGAAAAAAAGATTTAGTATCCCATCAGAGACCCTACCTTGATTTAGAGGAAGTCGAAAATTTCGATTTTAAAAAATATGAAAATATAGTTATTTGCTCTGCTAAAACTAGTCTTTCTGAATGCGAGCTATTTCCAATAGAATCTGAAAAAATAAATGTTCACTCAGTTAAAAATATCCTAGAAAAGTGTAGTGAATCTACTCACGTAATTTTACTATCAACTAATCAGGTTTTTGATGGCACCAAACCTTATCGAAAAATTGATGACACAAAAAGTCCCTTTAATACATATGGCAAGCAAAAATCTCAAATGGAGGATTTGGCTCTCCTGCATCAAAATTCTTGCATTTTAAGACTAAGCAAAGTCATCACTCCAAGGAATAACTTAATAAATCATTGGGTAAAGAATTTAAAGTTAGGTAGAAATATAGAAGTATTTGATGATTATTTTCTGTCACCAACACCAATCAAAAAAGTTATCTTAAAGATAGATAAATTAATTCTTAACAATTCAAAAGGAGTTTTTCACTGTGAAGGTGAGAAGGACATCAGTTATTTTAATTACGCAATACAGATAGGAAAAAACTATAATTTAGATACATCATTAATTAAACCTATTTCGTATTTATCTTCTGATAAAATTAACTATAGAGTTCCAAAGTATACTAGTCTGTTAGAAGGTTAACCTTTATAATTTCATCATGAAAAACATTGTTATTACTGGTGGGGCTGGTTACGTTGGATCTGTGTTAGTGCCTAAATTATTAAATCTAGGTCATAAAGTAACCGTTTTAGATCTTTTTATATATGGAGATCATGTTTTAAAAGAACACCCCAACCTTACTTTAATTAAAGGTGATATTAGAAATATTCATTCACTAGAAGAATCATTTTCTGGGGCAGATACCCTCATACATTTAGCATGTATATCTAATGACCCAAGCTTTGACTTAAATCCTAGTTTAGGTAGAACCATTAATTTAGATGCATTCATGCCCATGCTGGAATTATGCAAGGAAAAGAATTTAGAAAAGGTAATTTATGCCTCTTCATCAAGTGTATATGGTGTAAAAGATGAACAAAATGTCCATGAAGACATGAGCCTTGAGCCCCTCACAGATTATTCAAAATTCAAAGCTGATTGTGAAAAAATTCTTTTAGATTTTGATGCTGGTTTTTGCAAAACTATTATTAGACCAGCAACGGTATGCGGCTTTTCTCCTAGGCAGCGCTTAGATCTTGTGATTAACATACTAACAAATCTAGCATTTCATAACAGAAAGATCACAGTATTTGGTGGGGCTCAGTTGCGGCCAAATATTCACATAGATGACATGGCTGATTGTTATATAAATCTCTTGGATGCTCCCTCTAATGTCATACACAATCAAATCTTTAATGCTGGAGATAAAAATTTCTCTGTTGAAGAACTTGCTCTCATGGTAAAAGATGTAATTGGCTCAGATGTAGGGCTAGATTATTCTGAAACTGATGACAATAGGTCTTATCATATCTCATCAGATAAAATAAAAAGTACCACAGGATTTTCTCCAAAAAAATCACTAGAAAATGCTGTTCAAGATCTTAAGCTTGCATTTGAAACCAATAGACTCGAAGATCCATTGATTAATTCAAATTACTTTAATGTAAAAAAAATGAATGAGATCAATCTCAAATAAACTTCATCTATTTAACCAAAGGGCAATATATCTATTAAATGGGTTATGGGCTATTCCAGCTTTAGTATTAATTTTTTTAATTTCTCCATTTATAAAGATCCATATCTTTGAGATAAACTCAAGAAGAATTGGACATTTTGTCTCAGATTCTCTCCATTTTTTTCTCCACTCAAAATCAGCTTCCAACCAAGTCTTTTTATTTTGGTACGTGAAACCTTCAGCTAATATATTTTGGGAAAAATATCTTTCAAGAAATTTAAAAATTTTTCAGCCATTAAGATATGTAACTTTTTATCAAGAAAAGATTTTTGGAAAATCTGATTACGAAGATAAAATTCTTACCAATACAAGAGATATTAATGGTGATATTGCTTTGTCTAAAAATATACCTGGTTTTAATGATGATGAAGATTATTTTGCACATAACTGGTTAAAAAATAATGGTTGGAAACCAGGTCAAGAAATTGTTTGCTTATTGGTAAGAGACAGTCAATATCTAGACTCTCTTAAGGATAATTTTATTAATCGAGACACCAGCTATCATGATTACAGGGATTCTGACATTAACTCATATCGAAAATGCATAGAATATCTCTTGTCTCAAAATTTTTTTGTCATTCGTATGGGCAAGATAATGAAAAATCCAGTCAATCTAAAGCATGAAGCATTTTTAGACTATCCATTTTTGGAGACCAAAGATGATTTAATGGATATTTGGCTCTTTGCAAATTGCGATTTATGTATATCAACCTTATCTGGGGCAGATGAAATATGTGCAGCATTTAAAACTAAATGCTTATTTATTAATCATTTACCAATTGCTGCTTTGCCCTCATATGTTGATGGTTGTAATGCGCCAAAGGTTTTAAGATGGTCGCATAGTAAAAAGAATCTATCATTGAATGAATCCATTGAGAATAGTTATGTGCATGCTCATAAATATAAAGAGAATAACATTGAAATAATTGATCTAAATGAATTAGAAATTGAAAAAATAGTAAAAGAAATGATCCTGAATATAAAACAAAGCTATAATCCAAGTCTGGGTAAAAAAAATTTACAATTTAAAGAGATGTTTTTTAGTTCAACAGCATGCATGAAGGATAAAAATCATAATTTTAAGAGCCTTCATGGTTACGTGCATCCAAACTTTCACATGTCAGAGGTTTGGCTCGAAAAAATGGGAGAGGAGTTTTATCTGAAATGAAAAAATGCTTAGTATATGAGGATAAAGATTTAACTCCTAAGTTAATATTCAAAGTCTTAAAAATCGATGTTTCATAGAAATCGATTATGACAACCTTAGAGCACATAGACACATATACAATGTATTGAAATGGATAGATAGATGGCTTTGATATCGGGAATATTACCTAAAAAAATGTTAGGTTGAAATTGCATTTTATTTTTGACAGAGATGGAACAATTATTAAAGATATGCATTATCTATCTAATCCTGATGATGTCGAATTGCTTCCAAATGCAAAGATAACTCTACATAAACTTAAAAGCCTGGGACATGATCTGCATATTCATACAAATCAATCCGGCGTTCAAAGAGGCTATTTTACAGAAAAGGACATTGAGAGCTGTATGCAGAAAATGTTTGAGTTATTAGCTGTTTCTAAAAATTTTTTTACATCAATTTGCATTTCAACAGATATAGATTCAACAAATCCAGGCACATATAGAAAACCATCGATAAAATTTGCCAAGGAAATTCTTAATTCATTTAACATAAAAAAAGATCAAATTATATATGTTGGCGATCGTCTTGTTGATTTACAAACCGCTATAGATTTTGGATGCAAGGGCTTTGGAGTAAATACTGGCAGGGAGAGATTAAGCAATTTGATACCTGAAAATAGTAAATTTTCAAATTTTACTATTCTAGATAACTTGGAAGAACTGCTTTATCACATATAAAAATATGTTGATTTAACTTATTTTTTCGATAATTTTATAGGTTTGTGCTTGTAATTTTAATGTTAAAGACAATAACCAGAAGACCTTAATTAGTTTAAAAATTTTTGCAAATAATAACCCACGCTATGTATCTCAATGAGATTTAGTTAAAATAAGAATCATGATCATTTTATTATCACCAGCCAAAACCCTTGATTACACCAAGAAATTTGATGTGGAGCCAACTGCTCCAGCATTTTTATCTGATTCAGCAAAGTTAATTAACGAGCTAAAGACAAAAAAGCCTAAGGACATTGCCTCACTGATGGGGCTCAGTGATAAGCTGGCAACATTGAATTTTGATCGCTATCAAAGCTGGTCGGCAGCTAAAAAAATGAGCGCTGATAGCCAACCAGCTCTGTTTGTATTTCAGGGAGATGTCTACCAAGGTTTGCAAGCGGATACTTTCAATAAAAAAGATATTACCTTTGCACAAAAGCATTTGCGAATTTTATCTGGCCTTTATGGGGAGCTGAGACCCTTAGATGTTATCAAGCCATACAGATTAGAGATGGGCACAAAACTAGCAAACTCTAAAGGCAAGAACTTGTATGAGTTTTGGGGTAACAAAGTTCAAGAAAACATCTTGAAGGAACTTAAGGCCAATAAGTCCAACCTTATTGTTAACCTTGCATCAAAAGAATACTTTAGCGTGGTTGGCTCACTGCCCAAAGAGGTCGAAGTTGTCTCTCCTGTTTTCCAGGATTTTAAAAACGGTGAATACAAACTCATTAGTTTCTATGCCAAA
>Ga0255755_1002633_pt1 | contig 14473 bp, 10 predicted proteins | sample 011ome_18_FD_179955 | JGI IMG/M metagenome (GOLD analysis project Ga0255755, IMG submission 179955) | Coastal salt marsh microbial communities from the Groves Creek Marsh, Skidaway Island, Georgia - 011501BT metaG (version 2) | ecosystem: Environmental > Aquatic > Marine > Intertidal zone > Salt...
TTGTTGTAAACGAATCTAGACCAAAAGAATCTAGATAGTCATAATCCTTAAATAAAAAATATTAAAAAACCTTTAAATTTAATATCAAAATTTGAGGGTTTTGCTATTTATTTATGTAAAAAATTTACATTTATAATAGCATATACACAATTCTTGACATTTAGTTTACAAAGGGGTTAAATGCGTCTAATTTCGTTAATTTTTTAAGGGGAAATCCGTGAATAAATATTTATTATCATTAATGGTGTTGTTGCCTTTATCAACTTTTGTGGCTGCGCAAGACGCAGATGATGAAGCAGAGGTTGAAGAGGTTGTTACAACAGGTATTAAATCAAGTCTAAAAGATGCAATCGACATTAAACGAAAAAATGTTGGTGTAGTTGATGCAATTACTGCTGAAGATATTGGTAAATTTCCAGATGGAAACTTGGCAGAATCATTATCACGATTGGTTGGTGTTGCTATCGATAGATCCAACGTTGAAGGTTCAAAAGTTGCGGTTCGTGGTTTGGGACCAGAATTCAATCTTGTAACATTAAATGGAAGACAAATGCCAACTGTTCCAGGATATTGGAGCGGTGGAAGATCTTATGATTTTGGTGATATATCCTCACATGGTGTTGCTGCTGTTGAAGTATACAAATCTGCAAATGCGGTTTTACCTTCTGGTGGACTGGGCGCAACTATTAATATGGTAACCACAAAGCCGTTAGAGGTTGGCGAAACAATTGGTTCCTTTTCTGCTAAAGCTATGATTGATTCAGAAAACGAGATAGGTGATGAAGTTACACCTGAGATAGATTTTGTATTTGCCACCGTGGGTGATGAATTTGCGGGCGGACAATGGGGTTTCTCAGTTTCGGGTACACACCAGGTTAGACATAATAGAGAAGAAGGAACAAATGAGATCACATGGATGCCAAGCACTTCAGAGAACTACTTGAATCCCGCTGCTACTGTCACATCATCAAACGCAAGAGCTGACGGTGCATTCTTCTACCCTAGAAATATTGTCTACAAACACAAAGACAATGAAAGAGTTAGACAAAATTTACAAACTGCTTTTCAATACGAACTTGGTAAAGTCACAACTACCCTTGATTTCACAGGATCGACTGTAGAATTTCTTACTACAGGTGTTGAGCATGGAACATGGTTTGGTGGTTACGAAGCTAGAAATGTAACTATTAATGAAAGAGGTGTTGTTGTAAAGTCTGATGATATCGGTGGTGGTGATGGTAATGAATTCTTTAATAACATTACATTTGGAGATGCTACTAATAGAAACACATCTATTGGATTAAATATTGATATTCAAGTCACTGATGATTTGAACATTACACTCGATAGACATGATTCAAGTGCAACTGTTAAAGGTAATTTTGGTGGATCAGGTCTTGATAATTCACTAACTTTCTCTAATGCAAGATGGTTAGCAGCTGCTAATTACTGTTGTGGCGGCGGACCTTTTGGTGCTGATGGAGGAAGAGTAGGTACTAAAGCTTTTGATTTTACTAATGGTGACATTCCAACACTAAGTTATGAAACTTTTGATGAAGCTACTGGTGTTGCTAGAGAATTAATGGCATCAGATATGGCTCCAAAAGAAGCTATATTAAGATATACAGAAAAAATGAATGATATGACTCAAACTCAATTAATTGGTAATTGGGATAACAACAACGGGCTTGTTATAGAATCATTAAAAAGAGTTCAGTTTGGTTATTCTGATGTTTCTCAAAAATTCAGAAGATCAAGAGCAGAAGAAAAACTTTGGCAAAATAAGTTAAGCGATGGTAACCCAACATTATTTGGTAACGTCCTTGCTGATGACAGTATATTTACAAAAGTTAATTTGACTAATTATTTAGGCTCAGGTTCTAACATTTACTATTTTGCAATTCCACTTCAAGATGCTATCAATAGTATGGAAAGAGACGGCTTTTTTAAAGCAGGATATAGTCCCTCCGAATGGTGGAATGTTGCAAATGCCGAGAACTGGTCTTGTGGAACTGCGGATGACCTAGATTCAAATATCGGGTTGTACAGTTACGACGCTGGAGCTAGAACAAATACTAGGGGTATTTTATGTCCTGGAGATTTTGATTCAAATGATATTGTGCAAGAAAACATAGAAGCTGTTTTTGTTAATATGTTCTTTGAACACACAACCAAAAAAGGACAGCCTATAAATGTAGAGGTTGGTATAAGATATGAGGAAGTTGAGCAAGCTTCCACTGGTATTACTCAAGTCCCGGTTGCAACGCTATGGTGCTTGAATAGAGAAGATGCTCTTGGATGTAATGTATTTGGTATGCAATTATCAGAAATGCAAACATTTACAGATACTGGAGCTTCAGATTATTTATTACCTAATATCAATGGTAGTTTCGAGTTTGCTGAGAATCAGATTATTAGATTTGCTGCAAGTAAAACTAATTCAAGACCTGACCTTGAACAAATGAGAACAACTATGGATATTTCTCCGTATTCACCTTTATATCCAACTTCGATTAGTAAAGGTAATCCTGACCTTCAACCATATGAGTCTACTAACTTAGATCTTGCATATGAGTATTATTATGCTGAAGGTAGTTATTTTGCTGTTAACTATTTCCAGAAAGATATTGATGGATATCATGGAACTAGTGTCGGTAACGGCTCATTCAATGGAGTTACAGATATTGCACAATCAGACTTCTTCCAAGATTTATTAGCAGCGTCTGAGGCTTATGTAAATTGGAACGGAACTATTACAGGTGGTGCTAACGTTATGTGTGCTACTTTTGGTTGGTCATGTGGTTCCTCTTTTGATACAAGAACAAATAACTTTGCTTGGATTTTAGCTCATGATGACGGTGGTGAATGGTGGAACTATGACTGGTCCTATGAAGGTACTCAGCCAACACTTTCTGGTGGTGCAAATACAACTTTTGTAAGCTCACCTACAGATCCACTCTATCAATTCGCATTGTTTCAACCAATCAACAAGTATTCAGGAACTCTTGATGGTGTTGAGGTTGCAATTCAGCATTTATTTGAAGAATCAAACTGGGGTGTATTAGCTAACGTAACTATTGTTGGCGGAGATACTGATGTTGATCCTGCTAGAATAGGTGAGCAGTTTGCGCTACCTGGATTTGGCGATGCTGCAAACTTCTCTGTTTTTTATGAAGATGACAGAATGTCTGCAAGACTTTCTTATAATCTAAGAGGTGAAACTTTTGCTGGTTTAGATGAATATAACCCATTATTCATTGAAGAAAGAGGCCAGTTTGATTTTAGTGCATCTTATACATTAGATGATAATGCTTCAGTTTTCTTTGAAGCTCAAAACCTTACTGGTGAGGGTGTAAGATTATTCTCAAGGTATGAAGAAATGCTTTTCTTATATCAAGATCATGGTTCTATATACAGAGCTGGTTTCAGATATAAGTTCTAAAATTACTCATTTTAAAAAGAGGGCTTTTAGCCCTCTTTTTTTTTATCTTTGATATAATTTTTGTTCATGAAAAAGTTATATTTTTTATCCATAATTTTTATCATTACATCCTGCGGTGGTGGAGGTGGTGGTGGATCTTCAACTCCGATATCAACACCCTTTAACATCATACTGGGCTTAACATCTTTTACGGTTAATGAGGATGAAACCTATGAGGGTTCTATTGCAGCCACAGCCAATGAAACTGTTACATTTCAATATACCATTACAGAGCAACCAATTAATGGATCTCTTTCAGTATCCTCAACAGGTGAGATTTTTTATAGACCGAACTCTAATTATTTTGGTTCTGATCAGTTTAAATATTCGGTAAATGCAGTTGAAAAAAATGTTACTGAAAACGCGACTGTAAATATCACTGTTAATGCTGTTAACGATGCACCAGAATTAGTAATTATAAATTTTTCACAAGAAGATTCTTTTATTTTACCTGATGAAAATATACTTGTTGATGTAAATATATCAGATATAGACAATGACATCTCAAGTCTTACATTCTCTGCGACTAGCTCTCATGGAAACCCACCAGTTTCTTTAAATCAAGAGGGAGATCAAATAACTATAGATCCCAGCAATATTAGTATTGGTGGACTGGTTGATTTAAATATTGTTCTTTCAGATGGTGAAAGTGAAGTACAAAGACAGATAAGTTTTTGGAACTTAAAAAAAATTAGTAGCATTTATGCAGATAATCTTACCTATACTTTTTTTGGTAATGATTTGAATTCTTCTAGAAAATTTAATTATGTTTTTTTGATAGATGGCATTGATGAAAACTCTGACTATAGCAACATTAGAAATGGTCTCCGAGAATGGATGGGTTTTATTAATGACTCGGATATTAAGTACTTTGTTGATAATTTTTTTAATATTCACGTAATTGAATTAAATGATGATGATAATCCTGTAAAAGTACAGACAGGCGCAACCATAAAGGATGATAATGATTTTGATAATCTTACTGAGGACGAACTAGATGATTTTTATGAAAATGAATTTGAGCCCGCAGGATGTTCATACAGAGATTCAAATATCTATTGTTTTAATGATGATTTTGTTACTGATGTAGAAAATTTTATTCAAGAATCAGGAATCATAAGCACAAACAATATTTCAGTTATAACTGGGGTCGAAGGAAGGGGGACTGCATGTACTGGCTGCTCAACTCCTATAAATATTCAAGACTACTATATAGGCTCGAATGCCTCAGAAGATGTTTATGTAAGAGCATTATTTATGACACTTAAACATGAATTTGGCCACACTTTTAATGATCTAAACGATGAATACACTTCTGATTACTGGGATCCAGAAGAAAATCCAAGTGGTGCAATTAACTGTTTGTCTGCTAGTGACTTCTATGATGATTTAATTGAATTTGATGAGGATGAAAATGGTTCTTTTGATAGCGATGAGCTGACTGAAATTGAAAGATATGGAATTGTTTTTGATTGGGGTTGTTATTGGGTTGATGGGTCACCTAACACTACATCCGAAGATAATCCTCTAGAATTTAAATGGAAACATCTTTTTGATAATCCAGATAATATTCCTGGGTATGATGATGAAGATGCACAAGAGGGTATAGGTATTTTTACTGGCACCTATTATGGAATAAATTACACCTTTAGACCATCATGGGAAAATGTTATGAATGGCTCAACTGGTGATGGTTATGAGCAATGGTGGTACTACGCTAATAAAACTAATGGTAATTCATGGGATAAAGTAGGTGTTGAAGCTTTTGCAATACAATCACTTAAATATCAGGGTTTACATGATGTATCCGTGCAATTAAATAATTCTGATGTATCGATTGATTTGGGTTTAGTGATTCCAAATGATGTTTTTGATATCGAGTGGTATATTGATGGCCAAAATGACACATCATTAAGAAATAAAACCTCTATATCAATTGACAATAAGTCATCAGGTTGGGAAAAAGTTGCTTATAGAATTGTTGAAAAATCACAACCAAAAAAATATTTGTTTGTTGATGATGATTTAGATAAATATGCTGATGTCTATGATGGTTTCTTTAGCTCATCCTATCAAGCTCATTATTGTGACGAACCTTTTTCTGATGAGGAAGGATATGAAGAAAGTATATGCTATGGAACAGTTGAAGGATACGATCAGGAAACTGATAGATTTTATAAGGGATATGACTTAAGAAGTATTGAGGATTTTTTTAGTTGGGATAGCAGTGGTGACTATAGCGAAACAAACCATTGGGCTGAATATTTTATTGAATACTCTGGCTTAGGCGGTCAAGTGGTAATTAATTGGAGTAATCTATGATAAGACTAACATTAATTTTTTTTCTAAGTATAAGCCTGCAATCTGAGGATATTAATAGCATAACTCTGCAGCTTAACCATCATGGACAAATCAAAAATATAGAAGATAAAAGAGATCAAGCAATAGGCTTTTTTAAAGAAGAAATAAAAGAAATACCTCACTTTGATTCTAACTTATTACTTAATCAATTCAATCGAGTTTCTAAAATTATACCTGAAGGTACTATTTTAATTTTATCAGCTAACAAACAAGGAATTGTAACTGGAATGAAACAAAGTAAGAGAAATCCTTCATTGTCTTTATCACATACTGATATAGAAGGTCACTCTCATCCAGAATCTTTGCCTTTAAGCGATATAGCTATAGAAGTTCCAATTAAGAATAATCAATCTTCAATTTATTTATATGTTAAAACTAGAAATAAATTGACTCCTCTAAGCAAAGTTATTCTTAAATAAAGATATTGAATTTTTTTTCATTAGGCACTTGTAAGCATAAATTTATGAATGTATAGTCTCTTCTTTTATTCAAATTGCGGTACTAGCTCAGTTGGTAGAGCGTCTGCTTGCCAAGCAGAAGGCCGCCGGTTCGAGACCGGCGTACCGCACCATTTTTTTAATAAATAGTTAATATTACCAATTATTTAAATTAGTTCTTTGGCATCTTTTGATCATCTATTATGATTATTTATAAGTCATGAAAAACTATTTAATTTTATTTATTTTTTTAGTTTCCTGCAGTGGAGGTGGCGGGTCCATTAACTCTTTAGAAAATGAATTAAATTCTGATAATGAAAACTCTAATTCCAATATGGAAAAATGTGTTGAAGAGCAAAATCGTATGTTTAGATGTGACTTTGTTCATAAGGGCCTTAATAGGTATTACTTTATTCATTTAGCACACCCTGATGCACAGGAGCCAAGTTCTATAATTTTTAATCTTCATGGATACGGTAGTACGGCAATTGAGCAAATGAATTACACAAATTTTCAAGATTTTACGACTACAGAAGAAAATAATTTTATATTGATACATCCTCAAGGAGCTCCTTTAAATACAGTTCTAACATCCAGCTCTTCGCATTGGAATTCGGGAGGATGGACAATAGGAAGTACTGTAGATGATATTGATTTTATCGACACCATAATTTATTTAGTATCGCAAAAATATAATATTAATATGAATAGAATTTATTCAACCGGTATGTCAAATGGTGGTTTTATGAGTTATCACCTTGCTTGCAATCTAAGCTCTAAAATTGCTGCGGTTGCATCTGTTACAGGATCAATGAGCAAACAAACTTATGAATCTTGTAATCCAACCCATCCTACAGCTATTCTGCAGATACATGGTACTTTGGATGGCACTGTGCCAATTGATGGTAACTCTGCATTAGGCATGGAGTCGATTAATAAAGTTTTAAATTTTTGGAAAGAATATAATTCATGTGATAGCGAGCCTCTAATTAGCGTGACTGATTATTTTTCATTAGAACTTTCTGTAGAGCATTGGGAATATCTAAATTGCTTAAATTCTACACAAGTTGAGCTATATAAAGTTGATGGTATGTGGCATACCTGGCCAAGAGAAAATACTTTTGGTATAAGTGCTACTAATAAGATTATTAAATTTTTTAATACTTACGATATTAATGGAAAAATAAATTAAGTATAAGATTTATACATATATTTAATCCATGCTCTTGAGCTTTCATGTAATATAAAAGATTATTCAATAAAAAGGAGAGGAATATGAAATTTTTATTATCGATGATTATGATCTCATCACTTAGCATAACCTCATATATCATTGCTGAAGATAACCCTGTGTATGAAGCTAATAAAGCTGAGTATTACGTAAATGTCTTTAAAGAGGGTAAGGACATGGATGATTTAATGAGATGGAGCAAGGAATGGGCTGAGTGGGCCTCTGAAGGAGAGCCTGGTGAGGTATTTAAGAATTATTCATCAGCAATTTTGGTACCTTACTACGGTTATGATCTTTATGATTTTGATGTAATTTGGGTTGGAACAAGTCCTAATCCTGAAGAGCATTATGTAGGTAATGAGTATTGGTTAAATAATGGTCAAAAATTATTTGATAAGCTGCCTGTAACATTTCCACAAGTTATTGATACATGGCAAAGAACAGTTTCAGAAACACCAGATGGCACAGCAGGATATGTAGTTTATTCAGACTGTAAGTTAGGCGAAGGTGTCACTAATGAACAGTTTTACGATGCTTATTATGCATATGCCCAGGCAGCTAAGAAGCTTGGTGATGTTGCTGGCAGAAAAATGATATGGCCTCAAACAGGTGTTGAGCCTGGTTGGGATTATGATTTTGTTCAAGCTGTATTTACAACCTCAATTGGTGAATATGGTAAAAATTGGACAAATTTCTGGGGGAAATCTGAAGATATGCCTGAATTAGAAGCTTTGACAGCTCTTGGCGGATCATGCACAAATGAAAGATCATTTACAATAGTTCCAGTTAAAAACTAATAATTAATTTAATTAAAAAAGGAGGCTTTATGCCTCCTTTTTATTAATAAGGCATAATAAATAAATGAATAAATATCATAATCACATAGCTGTTATTGGTGCAGGAATATCAGGGTTAGCATTAGCATGTATCCTAAAAAAGGCACAAATTCCAGTTGTAGTCTTTGAAAAATCCAAAGAAGTAAGTGATTATGGTGCGGGAATTTCATTATCACCAAATGGTTTAAGAGTTCTCAAAAAACTGAATATATTTAACGATGTTATTTCTATTTCTGCGAATCCTAGAAAAGCGTCTTTTTTTTCTGGAAATAAAAAAATTAATACTTTTAATATTGATGTTGTTACAACTTCAAGACAGGTTTTATACAAATGTCTTTATAAAAAATATAATTCTTTAGATGGTCAAATTTTATTTGACCACCAATTACTTGATATAGATTTTGATAAATGTGAACTTAACTTTTTAGGTGGTAAAACATACAAGGTTAGACATATTGCAGCCTGCGATGGCATTAAATCTATGTGTAGAAAAAAATTAGATACTCAAAAAGAGCCAATTTACAGTGGTTATTCAGTTTGGAGAGCAATAGTAGAAAAAAAGCAAAAAAATACTCAAACATTTTTAGGGCCAGATCATCACATAGTTACTTATCCTATCTCTGATTCAAAAATTAGTTTCGTTGCTGTTATAAAGACATCAAAACAATATAAAGAATCATGGAAATCTTCTGGTACATATGATGAGTTAAAAAATGATTTACTTTTTAGCAATAAAGATTTCTATTCTTTTATTGATAAAGAAACGCCTCTTTTTAAATGGGGAGTTTATATAAGACCGCATATAGAAAAAATTAAATATAAAAACCTTACCTTATTAGGAGATGCTGCTCATCCTATAGTGCCTTTTATTGGTCAAGGAGGATGCCTTGCACTTGAAGATGCATATATTTTCGGAAACCTATTAATTAAATATAGTTCTGATATTAGTAAAACACAGAATGCTTATGAAGCTTTAAGAATTAAAAGAATAAAAACAGTTGCAAGCATGTCCTTAAGGCAGGGCCATCTTAATCATATCTCAAATTCAATAATAGTTTTCTTAAGAAATTCTGTTATGAAGTACTTTCCTTCATTGGCAATGAGGTCTGTAAGAGAAAAAATTTGGAATTATGATCCTGAAGAAGAAATAAGAAATTTTAAATAATCATTGATAATTTTTAGTATTGGTTATTTCATTCAAATTGCTATAATTCTTCGATGAATATATTTACAAAATTAGCCTCTTTTTTTAACAATCAAAAATCAGAATCTCAAGAATCTAGTTTAAATTCAGTGTCTCTAACAATTTCAAATCATCTAAGAGATTTTTTAGAAAATGAAGTTCTTGAGGGTTTGAACATTTCAAAAGAACATTTTTGGTCTTCCTTTGAGAAAATAGTGAATGAATTTTCTCCGAGAAATAAAGCCTTATTGCAAAAAAGGGAAGATATTCAATCTCAGATTGATAGCTGGCATATTGATCGCAAAGGTGTGGATTTTAATCCAGAAGAATACAAGACATTTTTAAAAGATATTGGTTATATTGCTCCACGAAGCCCAGATTTTTCAATATCAACAGATAATGTAGACCCAGAAATTAAAACTATTGCTGGCCCTCAGCTTGTAGTGCCAGTTATGAATGCAAGATTTGCGCTTAATGCCGCAAATGCTAGATGGGGTAGTTTATACGATGCTCTTTATGGAACTGACGTTATTAGTGAGGACGATGGGGCTGAAAAAGTTGGTGGATACAATCCTGTAAGAGGAGATAAAGTAATAGATTTTGCAAAGAATTTCTTAGATGAAACAGTTCCTCTTGAACAAGGAAGTTTTAAGGATGTTTTAGGGTTTGAATTTGTGGATGGACGCATTCAGGCACTGCTTCCAGATTTGGGTAAAGTTAGTTTAAAAAATCCATCTCAATATATTGGCTACAAAGATAATGGTAATGATTCATATGATCTACTGTTTAAAAATAATAATCTGCATTTTGAAATTCAAATCGACCCGAATCATCCTATTGGTCAAACTGATAAAGCAGGCATCAAAGATATTCTTATGGAATCAGCCATTACAACAATTCAAGATTGTGAAGATTCAGTAGCGGCTGTTGATGGAGAGGATAAGACAGCTGTATATAGAAATTGGTTGGGGCTAATGAAAGGAGATTTAAAAGAATCTTTTGATAAAAATGGATCCCTCATAACAAGAGAGCTAAATTCTGATAGAGCCTACATAACATCAGAGGGTACTGATTTAGTTCTACCTGGAAGAAGCTTAATGCTTGTCAGAAATGTTGGACACCTTATGACAAACCCAGGTGTTCTAGACTCTCAGGGTAATGAAGTGCCAGAAGGAATTATTGATGCCATGTTTACAATATGTATCGCCATGCATGACTTAAATAAGAATGGTTTATATCAGAACTCAAAAACTGGAAGTATTTATATAGTTAAACCTAAAATGCATGGTCCAGAAGAGGTGCAGTTTACCTGTGATCTTTTTTCAGCTGTTGAAGAAGCTTTAGGACTTCCTCAGTTGACTGCAAAAGTTGGAATTATGGATGAGGAAAGAAGAACTACAGTTAACTTAAAAGAATGTATTGAAGTAGCAAAAGATAGAGTCATTTTTATTAATACTGGGTTTCTTGATAGAACAGGCGATGAGATTCATACAAGCATGGAAGCTGGACCTATGATTACTAAAGCTGATATGAAACTGCATCAGTGGATAGCTCAATATGAAAATTGGAATGTTGATATAGGTTTAGAAACAGGTTTTAAAGGAAGAGCTCAAATAGGTAAAGGTATGTGGCCAATGCCTGATGAGATGCTTGGAATGTACAATACCAAAACCATGCATCCAAAAGCTGGCGCTAATTGCGCTTGGGTACCATCTCCAACAGCTGCAACACTTCATGCAATTCATTACCATCAAATTCTTGTAAACGAAGAGCAAGAAAAAATAATTAATAGACAGAAAGCAAGCTTAGATGCCATATTAGACATTCCTGTTCATAAAAGTCCTTCAGAGATATCTTCTGAAGAAATTCAAGCTGAGCTTGAAAATAATTGTCAGGGAATTCTAGGTTATGTTGTTAGGTGGGTTGATCAGGGAGTTGGTTGTTCAAAAGTTCCTGATATTAATAATGTAGGCCTTATGGAAGATAGAGCAACTTGCAGAATATCAAGTCAACACATAGCCAACTGGCTTCATCACAATTTAGTTTCTGAAGATCAAGTTATAGAAGCCATGAAAAAAATGGCATTGGTTGTAGATGGACAAAATAATTCAGACCCTCTATATAAATCTATGGCACCTTCATATGATGGATTGGCCTTTGAAGCTGCATGCAATCTTGCTATTCAGGGAAGAATTCAGCCTAGTGGATATACTGAACCCATACTTCATGAAACAAGACTAAAATTTAAGTCATAGAGATGAAGGCCTACTGGGTTGTAAGAGGCAATATCTTAAATCAAGGGGAATACTCTAAATATATTGATTTAGCTGGACCAATTGTGCATAAACACAACGGTAATTTCTTAGTAAGAGGCGGGCAGCAAATAGAGGTCGAGGGAGAGGGTTTCGATAGAACAGTATTAATAGAATTTAATTCTTTTGATGAAGCATTATCTTGTTATAACTCTAATGAATATCAAGAAGCTTTGAATTTCGTGAAGAACTCTGCAAAAAGATTAGTGACTATAGTTGAAGGTATTAATTAATCTATATTTAGACACCTTGGACATCGATGTTAAAATTTATGAATGAAAGTTATCCAATTTGTTCCAACTCTTGAGAGCGGAGGAGTTGAGCAAGGCGTTCTAGAAATATCCAAAGCCTTGGTGGATTCTGGTCATGAATCACATGTTGTCTCAGCTGGTGGCAGACTCGTTGATCAATTAATTAATGAAGGCGCATATCATCATCATTGGGAACTCCATAAAAAAAATATATTTACACTAAGACAAGTTAAACCATTGGCAAGATGGATTGAAGAAATGAAAGCTGACATATTGCATGTTAGGTCTAGAATGCCTGCCTGGATAGTTTGGAAAGCCCTAAATAAAATACCAGAACAAAAAAGACCCAAACTTGTTTCGACCATTCATGGCCTTTATTCTGTAAATTTTTACAGCGCGGTAATGTCAAAACCAGAAAATATTATTACAGTATCAAATTCAGCATATAGCTATTTAGTAGATAATTATCAAAATACAGAATCTAAGAATATTAAACTTATATATAGAGGTGTAGATCAGGCAGAGTATTTTACTGGCTACAAACCACCTAGTAACTGGCTTGATAAATGGTATTCAGAATATCCAGAAACTCTAAACCATAAGCTATTAACTATTGCAGGAAGAATATCTCCATTAAAAGATTTCGAGAAAATTATTAATTTAACAAAAAATATCCATGCTCAATCCAATCACAAGGTAAAGGTATTGATTGCAGGAGAAGCCAAGGATAAGCATAAAAAGTATTTAGATCGTCTTAAAAAATTAATTCATTCATTAAACCTAGAATCAGATATTTATTTTTTAAACTTCAGAAAAGATATAAAAAACATTTATGCAATATCCAATATTGTTTTTAATACATCAAATAAGCCTGAATCATTCGGTAGAAGTATTTTAGAGCCTTTATCCATTGGAGTTCCATCTATTGGTTACAACAGGGGTGGAGTTAAAGAAATTTTAGAAGAGCTATATCCATATGGTTCTGTTGAACCAAATGATTCAAAATCTTTGTTGAATAAATCTTTATCAATACTCGATGGAAATAATCAGGAAATTAAAGAAAATACAAAGTTCTTAAAATCGAACATGTGTCAATCTACAATAAATTTTTATAAAGAAATAATCTTATGCTAATAACTATAGCCATCATTGTTGACCTTTTAATAATACTTTTTTCATTGAAATATGCATGGTGGTATCCAAAAGCAAACTTGAAAAGAACAAGAATTATGATGTATCACATGATTTCAGATCAACTTGCAAATGGAAAAAAATCTGGTTTAAGAGTTTCCCCAGAGATGTTTGAAAAACAATTAAAGTACTTCAAGGAAAACGGATGGAAATTTATAAAGATGTCTGAATTAAAAAATCATGAAAATGAAAATAAAGTGGTGGCAATTACCTTCGATGATGGTTATTTAGATAATTATTCTCAAGCGTTACCCTTGCTTAAAAAGTATGGAGCTTGTGCTACTTTATATTTGGTAATTGATAGACACCAAAATGACTGGTCTGTAAAAAAGAATCCTAAACATAATACTGGTGTATTAGCTGATGAGAAAAAATTATCTGATAACCATATAAAAGAAATGCTAGATTCAGGGGTTTTTGAGCTTGGTGGCCATACAATTACCCATCCTTATTTACCAAACACTTCCATAGAAGATAAAAGATATGAAATGATTGAATGCAAAAATATTCTAGAAACAACCTTTAATGTAAAGGTTTCAAGCTTTGCATATCCTTTTGGAATATATAATACTGAGGACGTTGAAATTATTGAGACTAGCAACTACAAATCAGCAGTTACCACAGACGAGGGAGTAGCTAATACCAATAGACCATATGAACTTAAAAGAATAAAAGCTTCTGGTAAGGATAATTTTTTTGCATTTAAATTAAGAGTTCAAAAGGGTTTTAGAGGCTTTATTTAATTAATCATTATGCGTACATTTTTATACATTTTCCTAATATTAACTTCTGGCTTTTTATTTGCTGAATACAAAAACACTAATGGTGTTGCCTCTGACAAAACATTTGGTGATATGTTGAAGTGGATTAGGTCTGATATTGAACCAGAGATTACCAAAATTGAGCTTTCATCAGATTGGCAAAAGCTAAATTTATCTGAGGATGATAATTATGCTATTTGGATAGGGCACTCTACTTTTTTAATTAAGAAGAACGGAGTAACTATTCTTACCGATCCAATATTTTCCAAAAGAGCATCACCTTTTAGAAATATTGGTCCAAAAAGATTAATACCACCTGCTATACCATTGGATGAAATACCTAATATAGATATTGTTACCGTAAGCCACAATCACTATGATCATTTAGATATTCATTCTTTAAAAAAAATCTCAAAAAAACATCCTGAA
>Ga0255755_1002635_pt1 | contig 14459 bp, 9 predicted proteins | sample 011ome_18_FD_179955 | JGI IMG/M metagenome (GOLD analysis project Ga0255755, IMG submission 179955) | Coastal salt marsh microbial communities from the Groves Creek Marsh, Skidaway Island, Georgia - 011501BT metaG (version 2) | ecosystem: Environmental > Aquatic > Marine > Intertidal zone > Salt...
CTCTCGTCTCTCTCTTCTCTCTCTCTCTCTCTCTCTCTCTCTCTCTTGGTACGCAGAGTACAAAAAACTGATGAATTTTGAGGTTTTTCCAAAACCATTTCCGTCGAGTGCATGAAAAGAAAAATTTCGCAATCGTCAAAATTTTTTGTTTCTCCAAACAAAAAAACAGACAGACAGACCAAAAACAAAACACAAAAAAGTGCTCAGAAAAAGAGAGACGTTCTAAATGGTGTCATCATCGTCATCATCGCGCGCCTTTAGTAACGCGGTCGTCGCTGCTTTGAGAACCTCCCCCTCTCGAGATAACGAACGTTCTTCTTTGTCTTTTTCTTCTTTTCGAAGGAGGAGGGGGAGGAAAAGGCGTTTTCGGCGAGCGAGTGTGTCTCTTCTCCGCGAAGAAAAGGAGGCGAATGATGAGGAGGACAAAACCTTTGGTGATGATGACGAAGATTTTGGGGGGAAATCAATCAGAAGAAGAAGAAGAAGATCGCTTTTTGTATCGTCGTCTTTGTCGATGATTGCGTGGTATTCGAGCAGCGGCAACGACAGCGAAAATTCTGCTTTCGCCGCTGCTGATGGTGTTGGTGGTGTTCCCGGGTTTCCCGGTGATGAGAAGAGCGACGACAAAAATAATTCATCGTGTGGGGTGAAATCCTTAACCGTGGGCCCAAATCCAGGCGAATTTGAGACGATATCGAAAGCGCTCGACGCGAGCGCGAAGGAAGGCGGGGCGACGATTGAGATAAAAAGCGGCACGTATAAGGAACGAATACTAATGAACAAGAATAACGTAAAATTGGTTGGTTTGAGCGACGATGTTTTCGTGGAATGGAGAACGTCGACGCCGTACGAAAGCGTGTTGGAGGTTACGTCTGAAAACGCGAGCGTGGAGAACGTGAAGTTTACGCACGCGAGTAAATCCGTGGCGAATAACTTTGGGGTGTTTGTGAAAGAAAAAGGGAGTCTGAAGTTAAAAAATGTGTCGGTGACATCGGAAACTGGGAGCGGTGTAGCTACCGAAGGCGGCTCGATTGACGCAGAAAACGTGGTGATTGACAAATGCAAAAACCACGGCGTTTCGGCGTTTGGAAATCAGTCGGAAGATCCGAAGAGCGGTCAAGTGCACCTGAAAAATGTCGCGATATCGAATTGTGGTGGCGACGGAATCTTATTACGAGGTGGTGTACAAATAGACTCTTTAGATGTCAAAATCGACAATTGCACCGGCTTTGGCGTCGACGCGTTTGAAAACGTGCAAGGAACGATGAAAGCGTGTAAAATCTCAAAGTGTCGAAAAGGAAACGTCGGAGGCGATAACGACAACTACGACGGGAACGGTGTCGGCATTGAATTAGTTTAGTTTAGCACGCGCTCGTAGCATATAGGTAAGATGAAAAGGACATTAGCTATTACTCTTTATCATTCTAAGGTTTTACCCGCACATCTATTAAACTACTACTAATCAAGGAATTCCGGGAATCCACGTCTTTGTCTTTTGGCGATACCGCGCGTACGTTTCCTCGCCAAACATCCGCTCTAAGAAATATTCCTCCACCGGTATCCGTTTATAAAAAAACCGCCAACTGACGCCCACAAACACCATAAAACTCACCACGTTCCCTAAAACTAACTGCGTGCCTGGTGCCCATAAAAACCATCCGAAATATCCTGGATGTCGAAAAATTTTATACGGACCTTCCGTGACCAACGAATGCGTCGCTCTTTTCTCGGTTTGAATGACGTGCGTGAAGTTATGTTTGGCGTGTATTTCGGCCCATTTACGAATAGTTTCGCCAACGAGGCACGTCATGATACCGATTTTATGCACGCGTGCAATCGTTTCCTGGCCAAGCATCGCGCCGTAATCCACGAAAAAGTACTCGCACAATCCCAAAGCCATCGCCGAACAGTACGGGACGCTGAAAAGCCAGGAGTGTCGATTGAGGAGATTACGGTTATACGCTAACGCGATGAGAAATTCGGAGAGATGGAAGAAAGCGAGGATGACGAGAAAGCTTTCGAGGAAGTGTGGCGGTGCAGGTGCGGAGGTAGTCGCGTTCATGTTTAATTTGTTGTGAGGTTGATTTGAGCCGAAAAGCCAACTGTAACTTCTCTCCTGTCTCCTCGAACTCCTCTCGCGGGTCACTTCTTTATTTCGCGCGTCTTAGACGTATTTTACATTAAATGCTAAAAACTACTAGTATACTGCTACTTGCTAATTTGAACTGTACGTTACGTATCGTACTCTGATTTTAAAACCCAGGCGGAGAATCCTTTGTTTCCATCGTTCGTCATCGGATTCCGTTCCAATCGAGCGCACTGCTTTAATAAGTTGCGAAAGATGACGCGACGTTCGGCGGTGACTTTATCCGCGAAGGCGTCGACGACGAGTCCGGTTGGAGCTTCACCGCCCCTAGACTTGAGAAATTGAATGATGTCTTTGAGAAGGGTTTGCGCGAAGCGGGCTTCTTCATCTTGGTTGGCGTTGGCGTTTTGATTCGTGGCGATGATGGCGGCGTCTTCTTCGCGTCTTTGTTGGATGCGAGAGAATAAGCGACGACTTCCAGCGTTATTGCTTCCGAAACGGCCCGTGTTGATATTATTGGTGGCAATAGTTCGTATAGTCGTAGTTGATGTGGTCGTTGCGTTGATGTGTTGCTGTTGTTGCTGCTGACCTTGAACGCGAGTGTTGGAATGCCCATTCATTTCGCCTCGTCCGGAGCGTTTCACCGCCTCCGCCGCTTGTCTCGCGATTCTATCTGCAAAGGCAATTTTTGCGCGCCGGTCGCTATCTGCAGCTGACAAAATCTTATCGTGACACATAGCACTGTGTAATCCGCCTTCGCCGTCGAACAATGATTTCAAAATCGCCGCATCGCCTTTCCCGTTGTCGTCTTTGTTATTAACGTTCAATCGATTCGTCTCGACTCTTTGCACGCCCTCGACGATGGTTCCATTATTCGCCGTTGTCGTCTCGCCTTCTTCCAGCGATTCATCTCCTTCAACTGTGATTAGACTCTCCTCGTCTTCATCTTTGCAATCTGCCGCTAAGATCTCGCCTTCGACTTCGGCGAAAAGCTCGGCGGTTTCGTTCGCGGCTCCGCCGCCCATCGCCGCGCTTCCCGCGACACCGCCTCCTCTTTGCTTCTCCTCCGGGTCATCGTACGCGAACAAATCCATCATATCTCTCGCTTTAAAAAAACGTCGTTGTTTTGGGTCCTTTAATACCTTACCGGTCAGAAACTCTTTGTAAATTTGTCGATGATACACTTTCTCTTCGATAGTCCCGGTGGTGATTAATCGATAGATGGTCACCGCTTTCGTTTGACCAATGCGCCAGGCTCGTTCACGTGCTTGCGCATCCGTTGACGGATTCCAATCCGGATCAAACAACAAAACGCGATTCGCGCCGGTTAAATTTATACCCAAACCACCAACCTTAGTTGTCAACAAAAAAACAAACACGGGTTCTTGCATATCCTCCGCGGCGACGCCTTCCTCGCCCACGTTACCGGCGTCGTTGAAAGAATCGACTAAGCCCATTCGGTGCGCGACAGGTGTGGTGCCGTCCATTCGTCGATACGTGTATCCTTCGTTGGCAACCGCTTGCTCTAAAATATCCAGCATCTGTTGCGTTTGCGAAAAAACGAGACATCGATGGCCTTGGCTTTTCCACATGCTCAAGATTTTCAGCGCGACTTGTAACTTGCCCGAACGCACCGGGTCGCCGTAATTTGCATCGCCAGCGCGCGAGTTTCGCTCTAACAAGTCTGGGTGATTAACAATCTTACGCAAAACGTCAATACCGCCCAACGCTTCGCGTCGACCGTCGATGATATCTTCCACTTCTCTCGAGGAGAGGAAACCTTTATACGCGTCGCGTTGGTTTTCCGTCATCGGGCAAAACAAAACCTGTTCCGTTTTATCCGGCAAGTTTATATCCAAGTCTTGTTTTAATCGTCGAAGTAAATACGGTGAAATCAAATCCTTTAACGCGACCGCGCACCTATACGCCGTAGTCGCCGCTTGATCGCTCGCGTTGACGTACCCGCCGATTTGTATAGGCACCGCGAACTGCGCCTGAAACACCGGCAAAGTGCCCAATTTCCCGGGGTAGACAAAATCAATCAGCGACCAAAGCTCGGATAACCTGTTTTGTACAGGCGCACCAGTCATGATAATTCTGTGAACCGTGCGTAATCGCTTCGAGACGACGGTGATGTCTGCTTCTGGGTTTCGAATTTTATGCCCTTCGTCCAACACCGCGTACCCCCATCGAACGGTCAACAAATCTTCGCGCATGCCTCGCAAACACTCGTACGTGGTAATCACCAAGCCTTTCGGGTCTCTCGTGGCGTTCCGTATGGCGTTTTTCATCGCATTTTTTCTATTCCCGTTGGCAACTTTTAAAGCGTCTTGCGTGATAGCCGAGTCGTGCAAGACGACTGGTTTCAGCTCGGGCGCCCAGATTTTCAATTCGCGACGCCATTGGCGCAACATCGTCGCCGGACACACGACAACGGATGCTTGGTACAAGTTCGATTTCGATAACGCGCCGAGGAAAGCGGCAACTTGTACCGTCTTCCCTAAACCCATCTCATCGCCGATTATCCCACCGGCTCTTTGACAGTGCAATTCCCAAAGCCATTTAACGGCTGTTTTCTGATGCGGTAAAAGTTTCGCGAACCTGTCGCCGTCGACGGATAATCCTCCTTCAAATTCAACGTCTTCTTCTGCTTCAATAACATCGTCACCGTCTTCATCGGCGTCTTCATCTAATTCTTCTTCGTCCGAGCTGTACGCTTGAAACGACGACCGTCGTTTTTTCCTTGCCGACGCACCATTTTTCTTTTTGTTCTGTTGTTGTTTGCTTTGCTCTTTCCACTGTTTTCTTTTCAACGCCAACTTCTTCTTCGCCGCGCTGTCTCCATTTTTTGTCGGTTTCACGCGTCTCGAAATCGCCTCTCCAGTCGCTCTCGAATGCATTTTTTCCATTTGTTTCGGTGCATCTTTCAAATCAATCGTTTTCAACTTTGATTTCGCGCTTTGCAACAGCGCCGCTTTTTCTTTCAACTTCTTTCCGGCTTCATCCGTCCGAGCTTTATCGAACCCGTCTAAGCGGTCAAACGGCGTCATCGCTCCAATACGAATCAATCGTTCTCTTTCCGTTTCTCCATTACTACCGCCACCTAACAAATTATTCGTCGTGGTTTTCTTTTGAACGGCGTCTAACTCGGCGTCGAAATCAAAGTCGTCCTGGACGACCACTTTCGGTCGTCGTCGTTGTTCTTCCGGAGGAACACCACCAGTCTTCTTCGCGTCCGCGTCGGATGCGTCTTTCTTTTTCTTCTTTTCTCTCTCAAACGCGCGTCGTTCCACCTCGGAAACTTCCAATGCCGCGTCCAGCTCTTTTTCCACTTTGCTTCGTTTCTCTCGTAACCCGGCGACGCGTTTCGCGGCGACTTGTTTCCTCAGTTTCACGTCTCGTAAAGGCGTTTTTTCTTCCTTCTTCTTTGCTTCTTCGACTCCTAAATCCTTCGTCGCCGCTTCCACGGCTTCAATCTCTCGGTCGATTTCAAAAAGCGAGCGCTCGAGTTTCTCTACCGCGCGTTCCGAGCGCAACACCATCGTTTCCATTTTCGTCTTTTCTTCTTCTCCTCCTCCTCCTCCTCGGTCGTCGTCGTCGACGATGGCATCTCGCAACACGTCCCGTTGCACGTGTCGTTCGTCTCTCGCGACGACAGAGAGCGGACCGAGGACCAAATTCGAGAGCGCATCTTTATCTATCCCCTCTTCGTTTCTCATTTTCCTCCTTCTTCTTCTTCTTCTTCTTCTTCTTCTCAAAGCGGTTTCGATTTTCGCCCCGCAGTGATTAAAAACTCGTCGGTTACTTTACAATCATGTTTACGACACAGTTCCTCTTCTTCAGCGTGCACGCGAGTGAGGAAGAAAAGAAAAAGGGAGGAGAGAAAAAAAAAATTATTTAGGGTTTGATTCTTTTTTTTGAGTGTTTTTTGTATGCGTGACAAAGAACGAAAGGGCAAAAAGGAGTCGTCATATTCTTCGGAATTCTATTCACAAAACACACTTATAACTAACTCTCTTATTAAAAATGTCTTCTGCGCACACCGAAAACTTACCGGCCGACTTGAACGAGCACAACGAGGAGCTCGCGGACGGCTGCGACAACGCGGACACGTACTTGAGTGCGTTTTATTTGTTCTTTTTCTTTCTCTCTTTTTAAAAGCGCGTTTGTTATGATGAGGAATGAATTTTTGCGGAAAAGAAGAAAAGAAATCCTCGTCATCATCGAAATCGAAATCGATGATTCTCTCGCTCGGATGAAGCGCGACAATTACCTTCTCTTTCTTCGTCGCGCGACACTTTTCTTTCACCGAGAAACGTTTTTTCTCGCGCAAAAATGTGTGCTTTTTACGTTTCTCGCGCGGACGAGCAAAGTTCTTCTTTCCTCGAAGCACACATCGCGCGCAGGTTTCTTCTCTTTTCGGAGGATCGATGATTCTCGTTAAAGAGATACGATTTTGGGTGGTTGTTTAACCTAAGAAGAAAGAGAGGTTTGGGTGCCGAGTTTTGCTGACATTTTTTACTCTGATTTTTTTTCCGATGTACTAAACAAAACAGAATTCCACGCGCTCTTACACCGAGGCCAAGCGTTGAACGCGTACGAGGCCAAAATGCACCTGGACAACGGGACGTTAAACTTCGGCCACGGCTTGGACTTTGAGTCCGGGAAGACGAAAAAAGCGGAAAAGAGACCGCCGACGCAGATTGAAATCATGGCGGAGATGGAACGCGAGAAGCAAGCGAAGAAGGAGGAACGCAGATTGGCGCGAGAAGCCAAGAAGCAAGCCCGTCTCGAACAGGAGGAGTTTATAAGAAACGGCGGCAACTTGAAGTTGTCCAAGAAGGAAAAGAGGAGATTGGAAGCGGAGATGGAAAACTAAGAAGTTTTTCATCGCCGTTCCGTCGACTTCTTTCTCTAGTAGTGTACATATATGAGCGACGAATGCGAATTCGCCTCCCATCATTTGAGCACAAGAAGAGAAGAGACATTTTACTTACTTTCTGATAAACACGAGTTACTCCTGTTTTTACGATGAGACGATGTCTGTTTGCTTTTTGTTCTTCTTGTATTTAGAGTCCCCTGTCCGTACTGGTCCATGCGTCGTTAATAACGCGCATAATGAGCCGGACACTGCTATATATAAACAAGGATAATTAGTTTTCTCTGCACATCAATGATTGTAGAAATAGATCAAAATTGTAACAATAACATCATAACGTGTACTTTTAAAAACCCAAACTTTGCGTACGTCTATGTAAGAAATAGGATTCGTTTTGTTACAACAATAAATACACATCATCACAGTTACTTCAAGTAGAATTATTTTTTCGGCGCTTTGAATACCTCAAAGCCAAAAATCGTGCACGACTTGTTCTCGTCCACATCTTTCAACTCGTCTTGGTATTGCAACTCAAAAATACCTTCGTGACCACCCGGTCGACCCTCCCTTAATCGCAAACAGATCTTATCTCCAGGTTCTATTACCGCAGCTTTCTCGGATGGCAAGGATTCCCATCGACCGACGGCTAGTCTAAAGACGCCCGGCCCGTCGCGTAAACTCTTCACGCGAACTTTTTCGCGAATAACAGCTAACGTCAATTGCGAGCGAGAAATCGATTTGCCAGTTATACCCGCCATACCGCGACCAATGGTTTGATTGCCAGGGTACAACGGTATTTCTGTGATTAAACTCTGTCGCCGTCTCGCCGAACCACTGCGAGGCGTAGTAGGCGCTTGTTGCTGTTGCTTCAACGCCAAGGCCTGCGGGTCTTCCATCAACGACAGTTTCATCTTTCTATATTCAATCTTATCCATGTGCCCGGTATTTAAAGCTCTCAATTCGCTCTCGTCCTCGGGTAACACCGATAGTCTATTTTCTACGTTTGCTATTTGAATCTGTAACGTTTGGATCGCTCTTTCGTACGTCTCCGTCGGTTCGTCGTTGTCGGTTCGTAACTTCAAATCTTCCACTTTAAACGGCAAACCAGGCATTTGTTTATCGTCAATCATTTCTAACATATACTCTAAACCCGCGCGTTCGCCGTCGTCTTCGTATTTATCGTCCATAAACTGTTCCGAAGTGGCAGTCCCGAGTGCGTCGCAGATCGTCGTCGCCATGCCAATCAACACAAACGCGTTCGTCACCGCTAACATCAAGGTGAAAATATCAAATACACCGACCGTTCCACCAGACTCGTATATTATCTCCACCCCATTGAACGTTCGTTCCATAACGTTTGAATGCCAAGGATTTCCAGTGTCCATGTAATGCGCGTCAGTTCCAATACTGTGCATTTGCTTGGATGGAATGAATCTGACGCTCAACGTCGCCCAAACGTCGTTATTCAGCGGTTCTAAGTAATGCACCGATTCCCATTTCACGGTCACTAATAACTTAATGCCCGTCAATCGAAAGGTCAATCCAGTAGTCGAACCTTGCGCGCACCCGCCGTCTGCTTCGTCGTTACCAACGACGCACAAAAAATCGTTGTAATCGTCCAACGCGACGCCGGCAGACTCTAATAAATCTTTCAACGTAATCCCTTGCAACGCCCCAGCGGTTCCATCGTACTCGACGCCGTTAAAAAACACTTTCTTAGGTTGATTAAAGTTTCCTAGACTGTCTTGGTACCATATTTCCAACGGTAAGAAGATGTTCTCCGGCGCAATCATAAAGCCTCTTCTCACGCCCATCAACCCGTACGCGCAACTCTGTGGAAAAGCATAGTGGTTTGCACACATAGTCGAAGGCGGCGGACTCGGAAACGGTGGCGGACTAGGTTCCGCCGGCGGTGGTGATGGAGGAGGACTCGGGGCACCTTCTGGCGGTGGTGATGGTGGAGGACTTGGGGAAGGAGGTGGAGAAGGAGAATCCGGGGGTGGCGGAGAATACCCGTCCGCGTCCCCGCACCCGTCGCACTGTCTACTAAACGTCCACTCCTGCAAAAACGTCTTCACCCACAAACCGCTCGGGGTTAATTTCACCATCTCTCCCACTGACATCCCGCCGGTAACGCACCCAATTGGCGTCGTGCACTCCGCCGACGCCGCGCACGCCGCCGCGTCCGTGCTATAATGCACCGTCGAATACGTTCCGCCGTACGTCGGCGATCGCCAATTAATATAAGTCGCGTTTTCGCAATACGTCGCATTTTCCGCGTGCTCTTCGATAACCTCTTTCGAATCCCCGAGAAAGCTCGTCTGTACCGATCTGCTCCCATCTTCGCCCATCGAGTACCTCGGCACGATGGCGTGCGGAACTTCAAACTGCGACTTGGCGTATAAGTTCGGCGTGCTGAATTTATTATAGTTCTTCATGATAATCATGGACACGAGCGCGAATAACGCGATGAGGATTTTGAACGTCAAATCCGTCGTCACCAGAAGTGGGTTCTTCGTTTTCACCAACTGCGTTATTGATTAGAGACGTTTTTAATTGGTGAATTTTGAGAGAGGAAGAGAGGAGAGAATGTGTCAGCGACTTTTCTCGAATCAACTTTCCTCGAGACCGTCGTTAGGTAAAGATACGCGCGGGGAACGACGACAGATTAAAAAACAAAGACGATATCGGGTTTTGATCGCGCCAGTGACGAGAAAGAAAGAAAGAAAGGGAAGAGAGGAAGGCGCGCGGTGATTCTAAATGCACCCCGTCTCGGGAAAAAAGAGACCGCGGAATCACTCGTTCTCTCTGTCTTTTCGTCGAGAACGCGCGCGCTCGATATACACGTACCTTCACCGTCCTGTACGTGAACAAGTCATCCTTAAAGTCCGCCCAAAGGGCACCTAAACCCATCGCAGCGAAAACGAAAGCGAAGACGAAGGAGGAGCGCTTTCTTTTATTTTATGGGGTGCGCCTCTTGGGAATTTTTGTGAAGACAGACACCGAAGAAAAGAGAAGAGATGTCCGGGAAGGGGTGAAAATCTGCGCTTACGCTTAGTAAACGTATCCTTTGATTAAATAAAGTTTTAGTATTAGTAACTCTTCCCGGTTTTTCTGTGGTGCATGGCGGATTTTCCTTCCTCGTCCAACAGCTTACCGCCGGTGACTTCGGCTAAGACCACCCAGTGGTCGCCGCATTCCATGCGGCTCTTCACGGAGCACTCGCAATAGGCTAAAGCGTCGGTAACGATGGCGCACTCGTTGTTTTCGCTGTAGGAAACTTTCATGTCGCCAAAACGATCCTCTCCCGGGGCGAAACCTTTTAACAAAGCTTTCATGGTTTCTTTTTCGTTGCCGAGTTTGAGGATGTTCAGGTTGAAGGTGCCGCCTGGGAGCATGAAGGATTCCACCGCGCGGTCTTTGGCGACGGCGACGGTGAGCGCGGGAGGGTTGAACGAAGCTTGGGAGACCCAGGAAGCGAGCATGGCGGACTGCGCGTCGCCGCTTTTGGCGGTGACGGCGCATAAAGATCCGACGATTCGACCAACTGCGGCTTCAGTTTCCGTCACTCCGGAAAAGGTTTCCGATTGAACTCTTTTCGATTCCGCTTTCTTCGCTTGCTTGGATTTCTTCAAGACGAGTTGCGCCAAGTCCGTGCCGGATTCTTCGCAGAGTTGTAAGGTTTCCTCCGTCGGTTTGAACTTACATCGAATGGCATCAAACGCAAAGTTAAATCCGGCGTTTTTCAAGCGGGTTTCCATGATATCGACGGCTTCACCGGACCAACCGAAGGAGCCAAAGACTCCCGCTGGTTTATCCGTGTCGTAGGATTTGACGATTTGACCCATGGCGTCCGTGACTGGAGTTGGAACGTGACCGCCTAAAGTTGGTGAACCGAGACAGAAACCGCCCACAGTTTTAGCCAACTCTTGAATTTCATCCGCACTGGTGAGTTCACAGTTGACCATTTCCACCCCGACGCCGGCTTTGGTGATGCCTCTCGCGATGGCTTGCGCCATCGCGGAGGTGTTCCCGTACGCGCTCGCGTAAATGACCGCCACGGAGACGTCGTTTATTTGCTTCAACTGTTTATCCGTCCACTCGTCGTATTCACGGATAAGTTCTGGAGACGAGTTCAAAAGTACTGGACCGTGGCACGGCGCCAAACGCGGTTGTTTATACGGCGAGTTGTACGCCAAAGCCTTGAGCTTGAAGAGCGCGCTATTGACTTGCGTCGCCATCGGCGCCAGCATGCAATCGTAAAAGTATCGCCAGTCTTCTTGGAAGGAATCTAAACCTCCTGAGTCGTACATCTCCACGTGGCTGTTATTCTCGTCAGTTTGCTCGTTGGCAACGTGCGCGGAGTAAAATTTTGAGGTAAAGACAATCCCAGATTTCGAGTCTCGCGTGCAAAACACATCCGGCCATCTCGGCGTAGAGCATGGCATGAACGTCAACGTTCTTCCTCCACCCAAATCTAACTTTTCTTCGTTCCCACGAATGATGCGCAAGCGCGCGCGCAACTTTGGTTTCCCGCTCAGCTCTGACGGTCGTTTCCACGCGGCGATTAAACGTTCGTTACTCCCCGGAGTGACCCCATCAGGCGGTTTCAACGCATCGTAGATGACTCTCGCGCCTGGGTTCGTGACGACAATCTCAATCGGCGGAAGGACATCCGACCGGTTTTCTAACAGCGCAGAAATCGAGTCTAAACGCTTCGGCGAAATGTGCTGCAAAATCAAGAAATCTGAGGAGGAGTGCTTGTTCTCGCCGAACAAGTTCTCAGCGAACGCTTTATCCGGAACATCAATCAAAGCAGTTTTCTCAGTCCCTTCGATGGAGTACACGTTATCACTCGTGCCTCTCTTCAAAGCGTATTCGACTTCAAACTTCAGTCTTTGCGTCGTCACGCACTTAGAAAGTTGGATGTTATCTGAATTTGGCAACGTCTCTTCGTAGACTTTCGTTTCTACTTCAGGAACTTTTGGAGGGGCTTCTTGCTTCGAGTTTCCGCTGGGTGGAGTTTGCGGTGGTGGAGTGGGGGGCCTGCTCTCAAAACTTTCTTCCTTCATCTCTGGAGCTTCTTCCGCAGCGACTTCCGTGTAATCGTATACCCGCATTTCGGCAACGGCGCCAGCTTTAGCTGCTTTTTCGTTTTCGTTCTTTTTCATGCGCGCAAAGTGACCCGCCATGGCAATTTTTGCCGCAGCTTTCTCCGCCCGCGCTTTTTCAAGTTTCACCGTTTCCGCCGCGATTTCTGCAATCTCTTCTTGCTTAACAGCTTCTTGCTCCTCCGCTTCTTTCTTCTTCTCTTCCTCGGCGATGCGCGCCGCTTCCGCCATCTTTACCGCCGCCGCCTCTTCTTCTGCTTTCTTTTGCAACATAGCTATTTCTGCGGCCTTCTTTTCCTCTTCAGCCTTCCTTTCTTCTTCTTCTGCTTTCGCCTTCGCTTCGGCAGCTGCTTTCGCTTCAGCGGCACGGTTGGCTTCCGCCGCAGCAATAGCTTTCTGCTCGGCCTCAATTCTCGCTTTTTCTTCTTCTTCAGCTTTTATTCTCGCGTCCTCTTCTTCCTTTGCTTTCATTTCAGCTTCGATTCTCGCTCTTTCTTCTTCTTCTTCCGCCGCTTTTATTCTCGCCTCTTCCTCTTCCTTGGCTTTCATTTCAGCTTCGATTCTTGCTCGTTCTTCTTCTTCAGCCGCTTTAATTCTCGCCTCTTCCTCTTCCTTGGCTTTCATTTCAGCTTCGATTCTTGCTCGTTCTTCTTCTTCCGCCGCTTTTATTCTCGCCTCTTCCTCTTCCTTGGCTTTCATTTCAGCTTCGATTCTTGCTCGTTCTTCTTCTTCAGCCGCTTTTATTCTCGCCTCCTCCGCATCTCTCTCAGCTTGTTCGGCAGCTTCCGCCTCCGCTTTTTTCTTCGCAATTTCCGCCTCCATCGCTTCCGCCGCCGCTCTTTGTTCCGCCTCAATCTTCTCTCGCTTCGCTTTCGCCACCTCCTCTTCCATCTTCTTAAACTTCGCCTTGACATCTTCCGCTTTCTTCAGCGCGGCTTTAATTTCAGCCTCCTTCGCGCCTTCGTCCGCGCTTTCGTACGCCCCGCCTTTCCTCTTTGCGATGGACTTTTTCACACCTCTCGCCAATTTGCCCGCATCGGGCACTTCCGGCACTTTCACCGACTTCGTCTTCTCCGCGACCGTCTCTCTCACCTCTTCCACGCTCGTCGGTACTTTTGGAACGTCGATGTTTCGCTTCGCGAACGACTTCTTAATCCCATCCGCTAAACTCGCCAAGAACGGTTTCGCGTCCTCGACGACATTCTCCAGCCGTGGAAGTTCAAACTCTGGAAGTTCCGGAATGAACTCTTTCGGGTCTCTCGAAATCAACTCTTTCACGTCCTCCGCGTCCGGTAAATCCGGCAACGACAGATTTCTCTTATTCAGCGATTTCTCCACGCCACTGGTCAAATCCTCCGCGGTTGGGATTTGTTGCACGAAACCGTCTTGAGAGATATCCCGGTACGTCTTAAACGCCCGACGCAACCATTTCGTGTTTCTCCCTTTCTTTGGATTCGATTCTTCTTCTTCCGCGGGTTCTTGTTCCTCCTCCTGCTTTGCGCGAGGAACGCTCTTTCCTCTCGTTTTCGTCGCTTTTTTATTATCCATCATCTTCGTCTCGCGGTGACGACGACGAGGGGAAAGTTTTCTCCACGACGACGCGCGCGAAGAAGACGACGACACGTTACAGCAACTCGTCGACATTCTTTGCGCTGCTCTTTATGTTCTTCTTCTTCTTCTTCTTCTTCTTCTTCTGTGTAAATGTGTTCTGTTTTCTTCTTCTGCGTGTTAAAAACAAGAGAGAAGAGATGATACGATAAAAAATGCGGAAACAGTCACGTGAGGAGTGTGTTTTCGAGCGTACGTGACGTGTGAAAAGAGGTATATCTGATATGGATTTTCTCTCAAGAAAGAGCTGGCGAGAACAGAAAGTGCTCACATTATTATTTTTTTCTCTTTCGAAACAACACCGCAACCCGTCACAGAACAGAAAAAAGAAACACCAACGAGAAAAAAAAACGTTTGTCATTTTATATTTGCTGCGCGCGCTTGTGTTGCAAAGGAGAAGAGAGACGAGAGAGATGCCCGGAAATCCTCCTTTTCCTCTTACTCGTCTCCTTTTACCGTGCTGGCAAGATGTCATGCTTCATTTAGGCACGGATTCTTTGAGAGAGTGTCAGAGAGAAATTTTAAATCGAGCCGGGTTTCCAACGTGAGTGTGAGATTTATTTGTTTGTCTTCTTCCCCGTTTTTGGTTTTACGCATCATCGTGTGCACGCGATGTGCTCTTTCTTCGCGCATTCTCTCTCTCTCTCTCTCTCTCTCTCTCTCTCTCTCTCTCTCTCTGAAAACCGAGACTAAGGACGCGTTATAATCGTTTGTTTGTTTGCAGGGACGAGCGAGGTTTTTTACTGCTCCCCGGGGAAGTGTCTTCATCGGGTGA
>Ga0255755_1002637_pt1 | contig 14454 bp, 14 predicted proteins | sample 011ome_18_FD_179955 | JGI IMG/M metagenome (GOLD analysis project Ga0255755, IMG submission 179955) | Coastal salt marsh microbial communities from the Groves Creek Marsh, Skidaway Island, Georgia - 011501BT metaG (version 2) | ecosystem: Environmental > Aquatic > Marine > Intertidal zone > Salt...
TAAGTGAAGTATTTTGTTCATAGTTTCTATTTTATCTTTTTTAGAGGCATTAATCTTTGGCATAAACATTAAGCCCTCAATTATTAAGTTTGGATAATGAGTTATTATTTTATTAGCAAAATCAATTGTTTCCTCTGGCAAAATTCCTGACTTAGACTCCTCATGATCAATGTTGACTTGGATCAATGCATGAATTTTTTTGCCTTCAGATTCAAGGGCTTTATTTAACTTCATTGCAACTTTTTCTCTGTCTATGGAGTGCACCCAATGGGCATGTTTAGCAATTACGCTTACCTTATTAGACTGAATGGGGCCAATAAAATGCCAAATAATATCATTTGGACAGGATGATGATTTTTCAGCTAGCTCTTGTGCATAATTTTCTCCAAAATTATTAATGCCAAGTGCATAAGCCTCTTTGATGATTTCAACAGATTGCAATTTGGAAACAGCAACTAGCCTTATTTCATCTTCAGATCTCTTGGCTTGATGGCAAGCTTTTTGAATCTTGCTAGAAATATCTATCAGTCTTTTTGCTATGTCTTGGTGCATTTTTTGTAGATAAGAGGCTGCCTACCATTTTTCATGAGCAGCTCTCTGGCATTATTTACTTCGGATTTATTGAAATATGGGCCTGACATCACTCTAAATAATGGCCTATCTGGTTGCTTGGAGCTAAATGTTTTTTCAACGTAAGATTCTAAGCCTAAAGCTAGCAAAGAGCTAAGTTGCTCCTGTGCATATACTCTTTTTCCATAGGATTCAATTTGGACAAGATACTCACAATCTTCTGCAATAACTATTCCTTCTAGCTCAATCAGCACCGTATCCTTTGCTAACTCTATTGGATACAAGAATTCTACCTTTGGATTGCTGACATTGCCCCTAATACTAACAACATCGGTTTGCAGAATTATATTTGATGCAAATAAAAGTAGGGCACTCATAGCAGCAATTAACAGCAGGTGTTTTATTTTAAGTGGTTGATTTAGCTCTCTCTTTGCCCGTAAAGAAGTCTTAACTCTTTTTGCCTTTGATTTGTTGATAGGGTGTTTTTTAGCAAAATCTTTCACATTAATTACATGCTGTCTAAAGGCTCAATACCCAATAATTCTAAAGAGGAAGCTATCACAGATTTCACAATGATTAGCGATCGGATAATATTATTTTGCTCTGATTCTTTAGCATTGAGGATATTTACGCTGTTATAAAATTGATGGAAGCTTTGTGAAATATCTCTAAGATAGTAAACAATAAGATGCGGCTGTAAGTTTTCCCCTGCGCCCTTAATCACAAATTGTGCACTCAAAGCCATTTGTAGCAGCTCATCGCAACCATCAAAATTATCTTCATTAAATTTATTTGGTAATGACCCGCCTGATTCAAGATATTTTTTCTCTACAGAGCAGATTCTTGCGTGTGCATATTGGACGTAATAATAAAGATTATCTTTTGAATTAGATCTAGCAATTCCAATATCAAAATCAAGATGCTGATCTGCCTGTTTTGATAAGTAATAGAATCTTGATGCATCTGGACCAATATCATCTATTAATTGTTTGAGGGTATAAAAATTTCCACTGCGGGTGGACATTTTAACTTTTGAGCCATTGTCAAAAAGGTTGGCGAATTGAACAAGCTGAACTTGCATTTGTTTTTTGCTATAGCCCATGGCTTCAATGGTTGCTTCGATTCTTTTAATATACCCATGATGATCTGAGCCCCAAACATTAATAATGGTATCAAAACCTCTATCTAATTTATTTCTGTGATACGCCAAATCAGCTGATAAATATGTTCCCCTTCCATCCTCACGGATGATAACGCGATCTTTATCGTCACCAAATTTAGTTGACTCAAGCCAAACAGCCCCATTTTTTTCATAGGCATGATCTTTTTTAACTTGATCGAGCGCCATAGAAATTTCTGATTCTTTGTCTGTAAGTTTTCCAAGCGAGGATTCAAAAAACCAGTTATCAAAAATAACCTTAAATTCAGTTAAGTCCTCCTTAATGGACTTAATCACATAGTCCAAGCCGTGCTCTCTTATTAATAACCAATTATTTGAATAACTCATTTTGATGCGCTCAATTAACACATCTATCTTTTCCTCCTCGTCAGACGGAAGATCAGCCGTTAAAGTCTCCTTTTCAGTTTGTGAAAAAGTTGAATCAATTTTTATGCCTTGCGCAATTTCTATAATGTATGACCCTTTATAAGCAGAGTCAGGGAAATTATCATTATTAAAGCACTCAAATCTTCTTAAAAAGATGCTACATGCCAGAATATCAATCTGCCTTCCAGCATCATTTACGTAATATTCTCTAGAGACATCATGACCTAATCGTTGCAAGATTCGACCGATGGCGTCCCCATATGCAGCGCCCCGACCATGACCAACATGCAATGGACCAGTTGGATTTGCTGAAACAAATTCTATCTGTATTTTTTCTTTGGGCGCATGGGTAGAATCAACAAAAAAATTTGGGTTGTTGTGGGCGCCATCTAGTTGATTTAAAAATGCTTCTCGATTTAAAAATATATTTATAAAACCAGGGCCTGCTAATTCCACTTTTGAAATTTCAGGCTGACCTTCTAGCTTGGGTATCAATGCTGAGGCTATGTCACGGGGATTTTTTTTTGCAAGATTAGATGCAATCAAACATAGATTGGTTGTCCAGTGACCCTTTTGCAGAGAATCTGTTAGGTTGAGTTTATGCTTATTGAATAGCGCCTTTCTTTGATCGGCGTGAAGAGATAGCTCATTATCAATAAAATCATTCAACGAAGATAAAATTTGATTATACAAAGTTTATACGCGCCCCGAATATTCGCCAGATCTTGTATCCACTTTAATTTTTTCTCCTTCTTCAACAAATAGAGGAACTTGTATAGTGACCCCTGTTTCTAGTTCAGCGGGCTTTGTTGCCCCAGAAACAGTGTCTCCCTTAATGCCAGGATCTGATTTTGCAATATTTAATTCAACAAATGGAGGCGCTTCAACTGAAATGGGCTCATCATTCCAAATGACAACCTCGCAATTTTCCTGACCAATAATCCATTTTTTTGCATCGCCCACGACGTCTCGATTAATTCCAATCTGCTCATAGGTAGAAGAATTCATAAAATGCCATTGTTCTCCATCTGAATAAAGATAGCTCATCTCAACGGTCATTACATCTGCTTCTTCTACAGATTCTCCTGATTTATATGTTTTATCTATGACTTTGCCAGTAATTAAGTTTCTAAATTTTACTCTCATCACTGCCTGTCCTTTGCCAGGCTTATGAAACTCATGCTCGAGAATTGAACAAGGTTGGCCATTGATAATAATCTTGAGACCGTTTTTAAATTGGCTTGTTGATATTTTCATAGTGTGATTTACTCTCTTATTGTAATTAAAAGGGGTCTTTACAATGTATAAATTTTTATTATCTACTATTTTTCTTTCTATCCTAGTGCTTGCCTCATGCTCAAGCGAGCAACCGAATGCCCTAACTGAATCCGATGTAGAAAAATTTCTACAAAGGGTTGAGCTTGAAGATAAAACCCTTGGCCCTATTGTAAGCTCTGCCTATTGGATAGGAGCTAATTTTATCACTTATGATTCTCAGAAAGTAGTTGCAGACTATGGCAAAAGATACCAATTGCTTGCTCTAGAGCGCGCGCGACAAGCATCTTCCTTTGATGGGGTAGAGGTTTCAGCAGAAAATCGAAGGAAACTTAATCTTATTAAGAGTTCGTTTGTCATGCCATCACCATTAAATGATGAACTGGCTGGAGAAATCTCTGCAATAAGCGCTGAATTAGATGCTATGTATGGAACTGGAGAACATTGCTTTGCAGATGATGATTGTTATGACTTGGAGGCATTTGAGACCATTATTGATAATTCTAGGGATCCAGCTGAGTTGCTAAAAGCTTGGGAAGGCTGGAGAAATATTGGCAAGCCAATGAAAGACATGTATCTAAGAATGGTTGAAATCGGGAATCAAGGAGCCAATGATCTGGGTTATGACGGACTGACTGATTTGTGGTTCAGTCAATACGATATGCCTGCAGAGGAATTTTTAGATGAAACAGACAGAGTTTGGGACGAACTTAAGCCTCTCTATGATGCTTTGCATTGTCATGTTCGTGATGAACTTTCAAATTATTATGGTGAAGAAATAGTTGCTAAAACTGGCAGCCTGCCTGCACATGTTCTTGGAAATATGTGGGGACAATCTTGGTCAAATATATATGACCTTGTTTATACACCGGAAAGCAGCTCATCTTCCTCAGATATCAATTTAACCAACATACTCATTGAAAAAGACATCGATGAAATTGAGATGGTTAAAATCGCAGAAAACTTTTTTATCTCGCTTGGGTTTGAGCCTTTATCAGATACTTTTTGGGAAAGGTCATTATTTATAAAACCACAAGACCGAAATGTTGTCTGCCACGCATCAGCATGGGATCTTAACTCAGATGTAAATGATTTAAGAATTAAAATGTGCATTGAGAGAAACGCAGAAGACTTTTCCGTAATCCATCATGAGCTAGGCCATATTTTCTATTACCAAGCCTATAGTGACCTACCTGATATATTTCAAAGCGGAGCAAATGATGGCTTTCATGAGGCTGTTGGAGATCTATTAACATTATCCATTACTCCAAACTACCTGCAAAAAATAGATATGGTATCTGAGGAGCAAGCCAAGCAAGCAAACTCAGATCCAATTTCTTTATTGATGCAGCAAGCGCTTGATGGGGTTGTGTCTGTGCCCTGGACTTTAATGTTAGATAAATGGAGAGCAAAAGTATTTACAGGCGAGACTAGTCCAGAAGAATTAAATAATTCTTGGTGGGAATTACGAAAGTTCTATCAAGGCATTGAAGCGCCACGTGATCGTGATTCCGATGCATTTGATCCTGGTGCAAAATATCATATTCCTGGCAATACTCCCTACACAAGATATTACCTGGCAAAAATTCTTCAATATCAATTTCATGAATCTCTATGTAATCAAATGGGGTTTGAAGGACCGCTGCATGAGTGCTCGATATATGATAATGAGCTTGCTGGGGAAAAATTAAGAGCCATGCTTGCATTAGGGCAAAGTCAAGAGTGGCAAACTGCATTGGAGGCGCTAACTGGGACCAGGGAATTAAGTGGAAAATCAATGCTTAACTACTATCAACCTTTGAAAGATTGGCTGGATATTCAAAATGCTGAACGCACGTGTGGATGGGAGGGATGATGAAACATTTAACTAATTTAGCTATCGCCGCTGGAGTTTTTATCTTCACAAAGCTTTATGCAGATGCAATCTCATTTAATAGCATTGAGATATCTGGAGTGAATTTGGTGGGCCACCTCTTGGTTATGGTCTTCGTTATCCAATGGATAGCATATATACCAGCTTTTATATTTAAGACCGAAAAATTTTATGATTTAACCGGCAGCCTTACTTATATAACTGCCATTTCGTTTGCCTTATATTCAACTAACACTTCTCAAAACCTTGACCTTGGTAGTCTAATCATCGGAGCAGCTATTATTATATGGGCAGTAAGGCTTGGCTCATTTCTGTTTATGAGAATTCATAAAGACAAAAAAGACGGAAGGTTTGATTCCATCAAAACTTCCTTTTCTCAATTTTTCATGACATGGACATTGCAAGGCATGTGGGTATTTATATGTTCATCGGCAGCCCTGGTTGCGATTGCTAGCCCAAAGGGCGTTGTTATAAATAGTGTATTTTTTATAGGACTTGCATTGTTTGTTCTAGGCTTTGCGGTCGAAGTAATAGCTGATAATCAAAAAACTAGATTTAGATCAATTCCAGAGAACAAAGATCAATTTATAAACGAAGGACTGTGGGCCAGATCAAGACACCCAAATTATTTTGGTGAAATCACCTTGTGGACCGGAATCACCGTAATGGGAATATCCACGTTTGAGGGTATGAACTATTTAGCAATTTTCTCACCTATTTTCTCATATCTTCTTCTTGTCTTCGTAAGTGGGGTAAGAATGCTAGAATTTAGAGGTCATAAGAAGTGGGGGCATCTTGATGAATACAATAGTTATAAAAAGAACACTCCTAAGCTCATACCGAAAATATTTTCTTAACCATTCTTAATAATATAGTTAAATTTTATTTGCTACATTGTGAGGCGATTTTGCACAAAATTAGGTACAATTTCATCATTAAAAAAGTTTGAATAATTTCACTACGCTGTTAGACTAGTGAACCATTTTTCCTAGGGAGAAAAAAATGTATAAGAAAAGCCTAGTAGTTCTTACTATGCTGACTACGTTTGTAGCGGCTTCAGAAATGGAACTAGTATTAGAAGTTGGAAGGGATAACACCGAGCTTTCTGCTCAATCTCAAGCAAAAATTGATGCAACTGAATCAGCAACTGATAAGTTGGTGAATGAATTCAAAGTTGTTTCTAAACAAGTTGAAGGCCTAAAGCTTTATAACGCTCAAAAACGAATTCAAATTCAAGCTCAGCTCGACTTAATGGATCAGTATGATGAACAGCTTGTCCAAGTTGTGGTCATGCAAAGACAGATCCCACCTTTGGCCCAAAGAATGCTTGAGGGTCTAGAGAAGTATGTCAATCTTGATACGCCATTTCACATAGAAGAAAGAAAACAAAGATTAGACCTTGTAAGGGCCTCACTTTCAAATCCAAAAGTAACAGCATCTGAGCAAGTTCGACAAATTTTAGAAGCTTATAATATTGAAGCTGAGTACGGCAGAAAACTTGATGCTTACGATGAGACTATTGTTTTAGAAGGACAAGAGGTTGTTGTAAATATCCTAAGAGTTGGAAGGCTTGGTATGTTCTTTCAATCCAAGGATGAAAGAAAAACTGGATATTATGATAATGAAACTGGTACCTGGGAAGAGTTACCCGGAAGTTATAGGGTGACTGTTAGAGACGGAATTAGAATGGCCCAAAAACTAGCACCAATGGATATTATGATGCTGCCGGTTGTCTACAGAGGAGATGCATCATGAAAATCTTAAACAAATACATTTTATCTTTCGCTTTAATCCTATCTGTTTCAACTTTTTCACAAGATGCAGCAGAAGGAGAGCCTACTACTATTCAGGGTTTGCTGCAGCTTGTTGAGCAAGGCAGAACAACTGAGCAAGGTGTTAACGCTAAAAGGGAAGCAGATTTTCTTGCAGACAAAAATAAGCAAGCAGCAAAATTAGCTGCTGAAAAAAGAGAGCTAGCTAGGCAAGAAAAAATTGCCGACCAATTAGAAGCAGAATATAAGAAAAACGATGCAATTTTGGTTGTTAAAGAAGCTGCATACAAGAAAGAGCTAGGTTCATTAGTCGAACTTTTTGGTCATCTTCAAAGTTCTGCAGGAGAAGCAAGCGCTTTATTTGCTGATTCATTAACTTCTGCACAATATGGAAGAGAAAGAGAGACATTTTTAAATGATCTTTCTGCAAAGATGTCTAGCGCTACAGAGCTTCCAACTATCAGAGAGCTTGAAGGTCTTTGGTATGAACTTCAAAGAGAGATGGTTGCAGGGTCTGAAGTTGTTTCTTTCAATGCGAACGTTATTAACCTTGATGGTGAGTCAGAAAATTGTGTAGTAACAAGAGTTGGTCTTTATAACGCTATCTGTGATGGTAAATACTTAGAATATATTGGCAGTAAGGGTCAATATGCTTTCTTAGGAAAGCAACCAGAAGGCCGTTATGTCAGCTCAGCTAAAAAACTTTCTAATGCAGATGTCGGAGAAGTAATTAAGTTTGGTGTGGATCCAACTGGTCCAGTTGGCGGCAGCTTGCTTGCCAACCTAATTCAAAACCCTAGTTTGATGGAAAGAGTTAACCAGGGTAGAGAAGTCGGCTACATAATTATATTTGTAGGTTTGATTGGTATAGCGATTGCTTTTTGGAAGCTATTCACTTTATATACAATGGGTGTTGCCGTTGCTAAACAAGCCAAATCAAAAACTCATGACAAATCTAATCCATTAGGAAGAGTTCTTGCCGTTGGTGAAGAGCACATGAATAAAGATATTGAAACATTAGAGCTAAGGCTTGCTGAAGCAATTATGGCTGAAAGACCTGCTATTGAAAGAGGTATTCCAGTCGTTAAAATTATTTCAGTTGTCGCTCCTTTGGCAGGTTTATTAGGAACGGTTACAGGTATGATCGTTACTTTCCAGCAGATAACACTATTTGGTACAGGAGATCCTAAGATTATGGCTGGAGGTATTTCTCAAGCTCTTGTGACTACTGTTCTTGGTCTAGTAGTTGCTATTCCAACAACGCTTTTACACTCTTTTGCTAATTCATCTGCAAGAGGAATTATTAATGTTCTGGAAGAACAAAGCACAGGAATAGTAGCAGAACATTCAGACTCAAAGTAATTAGTTAATGTTTTACGCAATCACTGAAGCTTTCAATACTCTCAGAGACTTTATGTCTGCTGGGGGTAGTGTTCTTTGGCTGATTGCAATTCTTGCTGCCTTTATGTGGGCAATTATCCTAGAAAGAATTTGGTATTTTAATGCTGGTCATAAACTATATATGAGCGAGCTAAAATCTGAGTGGGATGCAGTTGTGGATCATACGTCATGGAAAGGTGGTGCAATTAAAGAAAAATTAATTTCTCAAGCAAGGACCGAAGTTAATAGACATTTATCATTAATAAATACTTGTGTTGCTTTGGCGCCATTGTTTGGACTCTTAGGAACGGTGACTGGTATGATTGAGGTTTTCCAGGTAATGGCTTTCACCGGAGGCGGAGACGCCAGATCAATGGCTGGAGGAGTTTCAAAAGCAACCTTACCAACTATGGCTGGAATGACTACAGCTCTTTCAGGCGTATTTGCTACTATATATTTAAATGCAGCAAGGAATAGAGAAGAAACATTAATTAAAGAGACAATTAAAAATTAGGTAATAGGAGAATATTGTGAGAAGAAACGCTATATCAAGTGCAGTTCAGGAAGAAGAAGCAGAGATTAATATGACACCGATGCTTGATGTTGTTTTCATCATGCTCATCTTCTTTATTGTGACAGCTAACTTTATTAAAGAACCTGGTCTTGAAATTAACAGACCAGAATCTGACACATCTGAAACACAAGAAAATGCAGCAATTTTAATTGCAATTGGGGCTTCTGGAGAAATATGGATGGATGGCAGAAGGATTGATGCAAGACAAGTTAAAGCTAACGTTGTAAAACTTCTTGCTGACAATCCCCAGGGATCCGTGGTGATACAAGCTGATGAAAAAGCAATGGCTGATACAATTATTAAAGTTATGGATGGTTCAAGAGAAGCAGGCGTTTATAATATTTCTCTTGCCTCTGAGCCAAAATAGAGGGATAAATTGAATACTGCTAATAACAGTTTAGATACTTTTTACCAAACCATATCTAAGGTGTTTGGTCCATTAGCAGCTCTCTATTACAAAGCTTTTAATTACAATAAATACCTTGCTGGCACAGGCTTTGCGGCCTTTATAACTCTTGGTTTATTCTTTTTAATGGTTGCATTGATAAACCTTGGAGATAATAGTTTGCCTGAAGATAATTCTAGAAAATTAGGCGATGTCATCATGCCTGATAGAGATATTGATACTCTTTTTGATAACGTAGAAAAACCTGAAGAACCGGATGAACAGCCAGAAGATATTGCTCAACCAGAACTAGATCTTGCTCCTTTAGCAGGTGTAGATGTTAGCGTTCCAAAACCAAAGGCAAATTTTGCTGGAGGAGGGTCTTTTTTCCGGGATGGAGAATATATCCCATTATTTAAAGTTACGCCTATATACCCCAGAAGAGCTCAAGAAAGAGGGATCATGGGGTACGCCGTTGTTGCTTTTACTATTACGGAAACTGGGACCGTAGAGAATGCCGTGCCTCTCGAGGGCATGTGCGGTGATCCTACCAATCCTGAAACCGTTTTCAGACCATGCTCTATTTTCAATTCAGCAGCTTCTAGGGCAGCCTTAAAGCTTAAATATAAACCTAAAATTGTTGATGGAAATGCTGTAAGGGTTGATGATGTTCCTCATAAATTTACTTTTATCCTCGAGGAGAGTTAATTGATGAAAAAGCTTTTTTTATATTCTGTCTTATCTTTATCATTCGTTGCAATAAATTTCTCTGTATCTGTTGATCTAGTTGCGCAACAAGAAATAGATCGAAGTGACAAAAGGCAACAAAAAGCCGGGAAATCTTCTAGATCATATAAAAAAGCTAGAGTTTTACAATCTTCAACTGCCAAGAAAGTTGTTAAAGTGGTTGAAGCCTTAGAGAGACAGAAGACCGTGAGAGTGCCTGATCCAGAAAATGAGGGAATGTTCATTGAAAAGGAAGAAGATGATCCAGATTGGGCAACTGCAAGATCAATATTAACCGAGCTCTTAAATAATAGAGCGGAAATGAAAAGTTATGATCGTTCTGTAATGTGGAATTATTGGGGATACATTTATTTCAGTGAAGAAGATTATGATCAGGCTATGTATGCATATGAGCAATTATTGAACGAGCCTGAAGCAACCATTCCCCTAAGGACCGCTTCATTGCTAACGTTAGCTCAATTAAATCTAGTTAAAGAAAGATGGGATAAAGGCATTAGTTTAATTCTGCAATGGATGGATGAAGTTGAAACAGTAACTGCTCAATCTTACTATTTACTTTCTTCTGCCTATTTTCAAAAAGAAGATTTTGTAAGAGCCAGAACAAATATGGAAGAAGCCATTAGGCTTGCTGAAGAAGAGGGATATAGACCTAAAGAAAACTGGTATGTATTGTTAGCAGCGTGTTTTAGTGAACTTAAGGATAGGAAAATCATAGGTCCGGAGTATGCATTAGAGCAACAAGTAGGCATCTATGAAATTCTAGTCAATTATTATCCCAAGAAGCAGTACTTTCTTCAGCTAGGCTACACATATCAACAAATGGATAGAGAAGAGGACTATATGCTGACTCTCAAAGCAGCCTATGATAAAGACTTCTTAGACAAAGAGAGTGAGTACCTTGCTCTTGCTCAAATGCTATTGCTGAAAAAAAATCCTTACTGGGCTGCGCAAGTTTTAGTTGCTGGCCAAGAGAAAAAAGTAACTATTACTGATGAGGACACAGGAGAGGAAGAGATTGTTGCGGTGTTAAAAGACAAAGAGAAAACTTTAAAGCTTTTAGCAGATGCATGGAGAATGGCGCAAGAAATTGATATGGCTATCCCAGTATTAGAAAAAGCAGCCAAGATGTCCAAAGACGGAGATACATATGTCCTATTAGGCAACCTATATCTCTTTGAAGATCGAATGGAGGATTCAATTCGCGCCATTAAAAATGGACTTGCAAAACCTAAGGTTAAAAGTCGCTCACAGGCATTATTGGTTTTGGGACAGGCTTATTTTGAACTTCAAAATTTTGAAGAGGCCAAAAAACACTTTAGAGCAGCTGCACGAGATGAAAGCAAAAGAATTAAGAAGACAGCAAACTCTTGGATTAAATATGCAGAAAATGAAGAAATTCGAGTAAAGAATTTAGCTTTGCGAAGAGACTTTATTCAGCAATCCAAGGCTAAATCAAAAGCTAAGAACTCCTAAGTTTTTACAAAAGTTTCAACACTAAAATCATACTCATTTTCACTATCCTGGTTGAAAGATTCTGTCGAAATTTTTTCCCAGTTGCTTAAATCTATTTTAGGATAAAACACATCTCCATCAATTTCACAATTGACTTTGGTTAAAACTAGTTTATTGACTATATTTTTACTTTCTTCAAAAACATACCCGCCACCAATTAACACAACCTCGTTGGACTCTTTATTATGTTTATTCCATTGATCTGCAAGTTCGACCCCTTTATCAAGTGAAGATACTATGTCTATACCTTCTTGAGCATTCAATGTAGAGGATATAACTATATTCTTCCTATTTGGCAGCGGCCTTCCAATTGATTCATATGTCTTTCTTCCCATGACAATCGCTTTATTTTGAGTGTAAGCGCTGAAATGCTGAAGATCTTTTTTTAATCTCCAAGGGAGATCATTGTTTACGCCTATAACAAAGTTATTGGAGAGGGCAACTAAATGGGAGATAATCATCAGTCTATATAGCCATTGGGGCTTTTAGCGCGGGGTGAGATTCGTATCCCTCTAGTACAAAGTCGTCAACAGAATAGTCATTAAGCGCTTCTATGGAATCAAGATTCGGCATAATTAATTTTGGAAGTTTTTTAGGTTTTCTATTCAGCTGCTCTTTAACCTGCTCGATACTATTATTATATATGTGAGCATCTCCAAATGTATGCACGAATTCACCTGGTATTAGGTTTAAGATATTCGCTAAAATAGACTGAAGCAAAGCATAGCTTGCGATATTAAAGGGCACGCCTAAAAACATGTCTGCGCTTCTTTGGTACATTTGACATGAAAGCCTACCACTTTTTGAAACATAGAATTGAGACATAACATGGCAGGGAGGTAGAGCCATAGAATTAATTTTTTCAACATTCCATGCGCTTAAAATATGCCTTCGTCCATTAGGGTTAGCTTGCAGGTCATTAATAAGTTTTTTTATTTGATCAATGCCTCCCCAGTCTCTCCATTGAACTCCATAGACTGGGCCTAGTTTCTTAATAGTTTCAGTATTTTCATAGCCAAGTTCAATGCCCTGATTGTCAGCATTGTCTGTCCAGATTGTTGAGAATTTACTTAAATCTGTAAGCTCTGATCTGTCTTTTTGAAATCTTATCTCGGCGAGTCTGCGCTCATCATCAGATCCCTCTAAAAACCACAGTAGCTCTGATACGACTCCTTTCCATGCAAGTGATTTAGTTGTAACTGCGGGAAAGCCATCTTCAAGATTAAATCGAATCTGATGACCAAAAGAGGAAATAACACCCGTTCCAGTCCTATCTCCACGGCCCTCGCCGTGTTGCAAAATATAGTCTAAAAGCTCAAGATACTGTTTCATTTTGTCTTAATGATTTTGTTAGTAATATGAGTCCAATTATAACCATGGGGATGCTAAGAAGTTGACCCATACTTAATTGTAATGCAACAAAACCCATGTGAGAATCTGGCTGTCTAAAGTACTCAATAAAAAATCTAATCAACCCATAGGCCAATAAGAAACTTCCACTTATAACACCATGTTTATTACTTTTGGCGCTAATAAAAATGAGTAACATAAAGAGGACCAAGCCTTCAAAAACTGCCTCATACAGTTGAGAAGGGTGTCTAGTAAAGCCGTATGGATCTGTTGGGAAAATAAATCCCCAGGTTCCATCAGTGGGTCTGCCATAGAGCTCTCCATTTAAAAAGTTTCCTATTCTTACTAAACCAAGTCCAATAGGCATAGCTGCGCAAATAGAATCAGCAAGCCTGAGAAAAGAAATTTTATGTTGATAAGAGTAGAAATATAAACTGACAATGACCCCAATTAAACCGCCATGGAAACTTAAACCACCTTCCCAAATAAAAAATAAACTTAGTGGATTGGATACCAATTGATCTAAGCCATAAAAAAACATGTATCCAAACCTACCGCCAAGCATGGCACCGAATATTAATCCATATAAAAATACGATGTCATTTACCTGCTCAGTAGTTAGTTGTAATTCTTTAATGATGCGATGGCTTTTAAGATATTGAAAAATAAAAATAGCTGACAGGACCCATGTCACAGCATAATATTGAATTCGTAGCCAGCCAATTTCAATTAAGCTGGGATTATTAAAAAAATCTGAAAGCTCAATAATCAATTAACTACCACCATGATTCCTACCAAAATTAAAAATACTCCAAAGGAGGTTTTCAAAGCCTTTTCAGAAATAGAGTGACTGATATTAGCTCCAAGCTTGGCTGTAAAAATACTGGCCAATGAAATAGAGATAACAGCTGGCCAAAAAACATATCCAACAGCTCCTATGGGCAGACTTGCATCAGCCGTTTGTCCATAATACATATATCCAATTGCTCCAGATGCAGCAATTGGAACTCCACAAGCTGCAGCAGTTCCAATTCCTTTTCGAATATTATAGCCCCCAGCAATCATTAACGGAGTTGTAAATGACCCGCCTCCTATACCAATGATTGAAGATAAAAATCCTATCCAAGATCCATGCAATGGGACAAAAGGTTTAGCTAACGAGATCATACCTTTGTCTTTTTTTGTAAGAGTTTGCGTAAAACCTGAGATCATTTCTATACCAATAACAACCAAAAAAATTGTAATAACCCATTTTAAATTATTGTTTGAAAGAGTTGCTGCATATCCAGCCCCAACTAATGCTCCTAAAATCATACCCATTGATAAGGGTATAACTAATGACCACTCTACACTTTTTTTATTGTGATGAGAGAGGGCAGAAGAAATTGCAGAAAAAAGTATACTTGCCAATGATGTACCTATAGCCATGAGCACGACAATGGAACTATCAAAATCCATACCATAAAAAAT
>Ga0255755_1002642_pt1 | contig 14438 bp, 6 predicted proteins | sample 011ome_18_FD_179955 | JGI IMG/M metagenome (GOLD analysis project Ga0255755, IMG submission 179955) | Coastal salt marsh microbial communities from the Groves Creek Marsh, Skidaway Island, Georgia - 011501BT metaG (version 2) | ecosystem: Environmental > Aquatic > Marine > Intertidal zone > Salt...
CCCTCGCTGTTGTTGGCAGCACGCAGAAGCATTCATTGCGTATTCTTCTTCTTCTTCTTCTGTGTGTTGTTTATTCTATACGACGTGTGTTTCGTGTCTCTCTCGCCTTTTTTTTATGAGAGTCGTCCAACACACAAAAAAGGAGAGGAAGAAAAACGCAGAAAAAACAGTTTAGGGTTTTGTTACAATTAGGGTTTAGGTAAACTCTCTCGGTCTTTGTGTTCTTTTTTCTCTTTCTCTTGGATTCTTTTTTTTTGGATCTTCTTTTTGGAAAGAAACACACCATAAAAATGCCAGTCTTGACGATGCGCGTTCTCTCTCCCGCGAAGATGATCTCTTCTTCTCTCTCGTCGTCGTCGTTTTCGAGAAGCGCGACGACGAGTTCTTCCTCGAGGTATTCTTCTGCTACGACTCGCAGTCACGGGAGAACGACGAGTTGTTCCACTTCGTGTTCTTCTTCTTCTTCTTCTTCTGTATTCTCGTCTTTGTCTCATTTTGGAGGACTTTTACCCCCCAAGAGAAGGAGGAAAAATCAGATCTCTCTCGCGACCAGCGCGAACGTCGAACCGTCGGACGCACCCGGCGAAGGCAAAAAACGGTTCCCTCTCCTCGCCGAAGAGAGCAGACACTCGCGCTCGGAACCGAGGAAGTACAAACACGCGCAAAACGAAGGGTGCGCGGTGACGTATTCGTTCGATACGGATGCGTTCGGGAACTTTAAAGTGGTGGAGATTTGGGAGGACGGGGTGGTGAAACCGATGGACGCGCCTGGGGAAGGGAAGAAACGAGCGCCGGAAGCGATGCAGGAGAGAGAAAAAGACGACGGGTGGGACACGAAGAAAGGACACGGGTTGATGTTCGGGTACGTGGAGGAGAGGAATCCGGATAACGCGTGTTAGAATTCAAAGAGATCAAACGTTCCAACGTGCTGACTGTGTATATACTACTTGTTTAGAGCGAGAGAGAAAGAGAGAGTAACGCCTTTATTCTTCCGTCTGAATTTGAAAATGTTGTAAATATAGATAATTTAATATCGTTATTGAGTGTTAATGGTACGACGACCGACTAATCTGCTGCTATATCTAATCTTCTATTTCTACCCTTTTTATTGCCTATCGTCGTCGCTCCCCGAGGCCGAAGAACCGCCTTGAATCCACTTTTCTAAAAGTTCGTCTCGTTTTCGTAATCTGGCGTCGGCCCAATTTCCGTCCGCGTCGGTGCGTTCCTTCTTCCTTGTATTCTTCGTTTTGATGCCACTCGGTATGTCCTCTTCCGTATCCTCCTCCTCGTCGTTACCGCCAAAGCGACTCTTCAACTCTCGTTTCCTCTGCTCCTCTTTTTCCTTCACCCTCGCCATCTCCTTCACCGCCTTCTTCGCTTTCCTCTTCGTCTCCACGTCTGCCTCCTCGCTCTTGGAAAGTTCCTTCAGACGAGTTTCCACCGATATCTGTATCAACTTTTGCCTCTGCATCGCCTTCCCGGCTTTACACTTCTTCCCGCCCGCGCATACAATTTTCCCTTCGCCTTGGCACCGTTTACACGCCTTCCGCGACCGTTTCGGTTTCCCAATCAACGCCCCAGAATTGTCCCGCGCTTCATTGTCCCACTCTATGTTTTCCTTTTGTTGCCATCCCGCCGCCCACTTCTCTCGATTTTTCAATTCAACCAGTGGAACTTCAATCGTTTGTTCGCGGTCGCACGTGGCGGATAACGTCACGAATTTGCTTCTCGTCTCAGAATCCACTCGTTTCGCCGTCGCTTCGAAATGTCTCCACCCTTTTGTTCGCAGAAGCGCCGTCCAATTGGTCCCGAGAACTTTGTCAAAGTTGATGGAATTTTTCGAGGAGAAGCCGCCAGAAGGGAGCGAGCCGAACCCTTCGCACGTTTGGCACGTTTGGTATCCCGTATCTGAGCACCGCTCGCATTGGAACGGAGACGACGCTTCCTCACAAACAACATTGATGGAATACGTGTTGCGATACCGGTGTCTTTTATTATTAAACGGCGGAAGTTTATTTCGGTTACTTTTAAATAGTAAAGGAGGAAGAACAGAGAACGCGGAGGACAGCGACGACGCGCGCATATCTCTCTCTTCCGATAGATAAAAGAGCGCGTAAGCGCAAGTGGTAATAACACAACAAAACTTAAATGAAGAAGAAATCTTTCTTAAAAGGACAGAGTAAAATGTGACTCCTAAAAATATGACTCCTACGAAAGGACGCATGAAAGCGCAAACGTCTTGACGAAGTATCGCGCGTAATTTGAAACGCAATGTGGAATGGTACCGTCGGAGAAGACGACCAGAGTCCAAAGGCAAGACCTGTTCATTGCGGCTTTGAGTCGCGATGATACTACTACTCCTCTTCTTCTTTCATCTGCTTCTTTTTTTGGAGCGGCAACGGAGGAGGAGAGAAGGCGCGAGCGTTCGAGGAGGACGCCGAAGGTGTTCGCGAGGAAGAAGTACATCCAGCGACGGTCGGAGAAGGAGACGTCGTGGAAACAGGCACTGACGAGGAATGTTAAAGCGATGGCGACGGTTTTACTCTCGCGTTTGCTGTAGATGTTTCGCGCGAAGAAGTCTCGGAAGCTGACGTGGAAATTCCACCACAGCGTTCGAAAACTGGCGAGACAGTCGTAGAGGAAGAGCGGCGTGTCGTCGGCGACGTCGGTGAAGAGCATGGCGTGAGCGATAACTCTGCCTAAATTGAATGCAATTCGGGAGGTGGCGAAGATGTGTAAAAGTCTCGAGAGAAGACGTAAAGACGACGACGGTGGTGCAGATAATATCGTTTGACTTGTAGCCAAGAAATTCGAAACCAGAAACCAACCGAAAAGATCCAACGCGTCCTTCGCGAATTGCCGCGCGACACGTTTAATAGTGTTTTGCTTGCTAGCAGCATTAAAGCGACGCGTGGAGGATATCTTTTTCAGACGTTTGGAAAAAGTATCAAAACCGCCGCGTATTAACGGTCCGCACTGAAACAAAGGCGCGAAAAATACGTAATGTAAGAACGTTATCATGTCCCCATCATCCGTAGCGTTCTGGTTGCCGGCGGTCGCGGATGATAGGTAATAATCAACGACGCGTAGTACGACGTATCTGGCTGCACGAAAAATGTGGAAGGAGGTCTTGCCATACATGCCATCTAAAAGTGACGAACCGGTAGTATCGATGTGACCAGAAGCAGCCAAGAGCGGAGTAGAAGTGTGCTTGCGTTCCAACTGAGCAACGCACGCGAAGGATACGCACGCGACGGGCCAGATGAAAGACGGTTTTCTAAACAGACGCGGTGCTTTCTTCCTCGCTCTGAACGAAAGCACGCAGCATAAAATTAACCACGCTGCTTTTGAAACGCCATGCATCATCACGCAGCTCAGCAGACCAAACCAAGCACCTATCAGATTGATGGATTCGTAACGCTGCGCGCGAGTTATCGCGAAGACAAATTTATAGAGGAGTAAAGATATGAGTTGAAAAGGAACCAGTACATATAACCACTCATTCGCTCGATTGTCGTAAAAGTGCGGTATCACGCGTGGTTGCTGCGCTGTATTATCCGCGAGCATTTGATTACCGTTATGTTGCGCGGCAAATAAGAGTAGGAACAACGCTGCGAACCGCGCGCTCGGAAATCGTTTCTTCGTCGGCGTCTCGTTCTTGGTGGCGATGATGCTATTGTCGTTGAAGCATTGATCATAGTCGTCGTCTAATGCTCGCTTTACGAGTACAGATATGTCTCGCGCGTTCGTACACGAGAGCAGATGATAAGTATCCAAAGTTATTTCTAACCGTTTCGTGATTTCGATTCCAATTTTTGTAAATTGAACGGACGTTGCCCCGAGGAGGGGCGTTCGAAGCGTCCTCGCACCTTTTCCATCGACACTTTCTTGTCGGACGATCTCGAGCACAACTTTATCGATTTCATCCGTTTCATCATTTTCGCCGTTTTCGTCAGCGTCATCTTCTTCAGCGATAGCTTCAATCCCTTTTTCAATGTATTTTCTGCGGACGGCATATCGCCGAACTTTACCGCTCGTCGTTCTCGGCGTCGAGCGCGGATACGTCAAAAGAACCTCGAATCGCCTTCTGGGAAATTCACCGTACGTTTTGAGTACTTCACACTCGATTTCGCGACGAAGTGCATTGACGGATTTAGATTTCGAAAAAAACGCATCGGATACTTCGACGACGAAAACAATTCTCGCGCTTTCGTGTTTTCCGACGCCGAACGCAGACGCCGAGCCTCTCCGAACGACATTTTGAACCGAACACATCGGCCCCGCTAACGCGACGCGTTCAAACTCGTTCGCTTGAATTCTCGACGACGCACCTTCGCGAATATTATTTGCAAAGAAAGAGATGTCGAGAATATCCACGATGCGTCCGAGAATAAACACGCGTCCGTCTTGGAGAACGAACCCTTCGTCTCCGGTAACGACTTCCTTTCGATGAAAATTAAAAGTCGCGCGGGTTCTCGCTTCGTCGTTTACGTACCCGGAGCAAACGGAACGGGTATTCGTAATCACGATGCGACCAACTTGACCTGGAGCTTTTACCTCACAATTTGAATCAAACTCGAGTATTTTGAAACAGTTTCGCGTATTCACGCCGACGCAAGCGACTTCAATGAACGGTTCTCCATTTTTTGCTTCTTTTGCTACGCGAATGTCTCCGGACTCGAGCGCGTCTCGATTCGCGCGGAAAAACTCGACGTGATGTTCCGTCGCGTACACACAAATTTCGGCCAATCCATATCCGACGCGTAAACTTGATCTCTTCAAACCGTATTGTTGAAACGTATCGAAAAAAACGTTCACGGTTTGCGAACGTACAGGTTCGGATGCGTTCAACACGTGACGAAGTGAGTGCAATCGCAACGTTTCCGCGTTTCTCAAATCGCTCGAGCTAAACTTCCTCGCGGCTAACGTGAATGCGAAATCCGGCGCTTGCGTCATTGTCGATTCGTATTTTGACATGAGTCGGATCCAAACCGACGGATCTTTTGCAAAAGCAATCGGGCTGATAAAAACACACGTCGTTTTTTTCGGAAGTAAACTCACGTCGATATCGTCGTACCCGCACGCGATTGTCAACGGAACGAAAAAACCGCCGATAAGCCCCATATCGTGATATTGAGGTAACCACGAACACAGCGAGTCGTACGGATTCGTTTTGAACCCTTTTCGGATGGCCGCGCAATTTTCAGTTAACGCTCGATGCGAAAGAATAACGCCTTTTGGCTTCCCCGTCGATCCGGACGTGTATTGTATGAACGCCGTCGCTTCGGGATCGCGTTTCCAAATCGGCTCTTTTTCCTCCTCCTCGTCCTCGCGAAACTCACTCGCCGTCTCGAATTTTGTCTCAAATCCATCCATCACCCACATCTGGCAGTTCAACCCGTGCGTGTCCAACAATTTCAATCTCGTCAACTTCAACGCCGTCGCCATCTTCGAACTGCACACGACTCCCGCGCATTCCTTCGCCAGCGTTTTCAAAAACTCGTACCTTTCTCTCAGAACGTCTCTCGCTGTCGTCATGGGATCTATCGGATACACCACGCACGGTACCACGCTCGCACGCATCAGCGCCAAAAATACCGGAAACCAATCAACCCCAGGTTCATAGAGAAATATCACTCTTTTATTCTCCTTTTCTCTCTCCTCCATCGTCCGCGTCGTCCAGGAAAATGTCTTCTCGGAGTTGAACATTTTCGCCAGCTTTCGATGCCTCGAACGCATATCTCTCGCCGTGAACTTCCTCTCTTCTGTTTCTTTTCCCGCCGAACAGGACACGTACGTGTACGAAAACGCATCGTTTCCTTTCAAAAGGTTCACCCAGTGATCTAACCCATCGATTGGATGCTGGTAATCGTTTATATCATCATCGTCATCGGTCATTATTGTTGTTATGAAACGCTCGCTTTTTTTTCTCTTTGAGTATTTTTTCTGAAGTAAAAATATTCGTATGATATGGAATTTAAGCGTTGCGTAAAAATAATAATGGAGAAGGGTTTTGCGCGCGCGTGAATTGTTTCGCGCAGGAAACGAAGATATTCCAAATGTGGAGAATACGTTTGTGCTTTTCGCGTCGCTGCCTGATTTGTTATTACAAGTTTTGTTCTCGCGCCGCCGTTCGATTTTACTCTTTGCCTCGCTTCGGCCGGCGCGCGTGTCTTTTACGACGATGAGGATGATGACGATAATGCGTCAGAGTTCAATCATCAAACTCGTCACTGTTTTCATCGGCAGTGTGTAATGTTCCTCCTTCATAAAGCCAACCATCTGGTAAAGGGCAGTCGTTGTCGAGGAGGTATTGTAAACATTCGGTTTGGTTGTTGTGGTGCGCTTCCGATACGGCGAACCAGTCCCAAGGCGCTTTGGCGGTTTCGTGCAAGTACTTCAAACAGTCCAAGTGGCCTTTCTCGGCTGCATACCAACACGCATATGCGTCAAATTTATCATATTTGCGCTCAACAAGATATTCGAGTATGTGGAGATGACCATTGTGAGCCGCCCAATCGGCAGTGACCGAATCCCAAGGCGCTTTGACTTCTTCGTGTAAGTATTTGAGTTCCTCGAGATGACCGTTTTGGGCAGCACGTGCACACGCATACATACCGATAGGACACTTCTTTACCACGCAATACTTTACCATTTCCAGATTGCCTTGTTCTGCGGCCCTATTAATCGTCCCTACATCCCAATCACACTTTTTCTCCTCTCGCGCCCACTTGAGCAACTCGAGTTTATTCGTTTGAGCAACTTTCCAGCAGAAATATGTTTCGTCCATCTCTTCTTCCGCATCGTAGTCATACTCGTCCCACGGAAAATGCTCCCACGCAACTTCCAAAGTCGAAATCGACGACATCTCTTCAACTTTAAACTTCTCTTTCAACTCCTTCTTGCGAGATGATCTCTTAATCAACTTTCTCGTTTCACTGTTCACTCCGTGCAAGAATTTCACATCCGTCGCATTCAACCTCGGAAGAATGTGAGTGAAAGTTATATCGTCGCACTTCACGACCACATCCCACAAAGAAGAATTACTCTCGTCCCCTCTCCGTCTTTTCTGCGCTCGCGTCCTCACTCCCACTCCCAACAGAGTCGCAGCAGTCGCAGCATCGGGAGAAGACATCTGTGCGCCTCTCGTTGTGTTCACTCTGACAGGGAAAAACTCTGGGGAAAAAAGATATCTCACACGTCTTCATATCTTTGACGCGTGTGTTCTTTCTCTCTCTCTCTCGCTCTCTCTTTGCTTTAAAACGCAGGCGTTTTGCACGACACCCGAGAAGCGAGCAGCGCTGATATACCTTCTGTCATCTTCTCGGAGGAGAGAGATTGAAGCTGTGCGAAGATATTCGTAAAGAAAGGAGTTTATGATGACGATGACGATGACGACGGGGATATCCTCGATTGGAACCAAGAAGAACAGCATTAACCGCGCGAAGGTGTCGTCGACGAGAAGAACACGAAGCGTCCGAGCTGCTCTTTCCAGCAGCGGCAGCAAAGGGAGCAACTTTGTGGTGCGCGCGTCTTCGTCTTCGTCTTCTCCTTCTGACGACGAGAACAACTCTTTGGGTATTAAAGATACGATCATCGTCGGTGGTGGTGTCTCTGGGTTGTCCACGGCGTTTACGATGAAATCGAAGAACGCATCGTGCGATATCATGGTCACGGAAATCCGAGACCGCGTCGGAGGGAACGTGACCTCGAAGAATGACGGTCAATACATATGGGAGGAAGGACCGAACTCGTACCAACCGGGAGACGCGGTGTTGAAGTTAGCGTGCGACGCCGGGATGAAGGAGGATATCGTTCTCGCGAACCCGGATTCGGATAGGTACGTGTTGTGGGATGGGGAGTTGAGAGCGTTGCCGAAGGATATACCGACCGCAGTGCTCGGGGATTTTTTGACCTGGCCCGGGAAGATTCGAGCTGGTTTAGGGGCGGTGGGTATTCGCATGCCGAAAGAGGAAGGTAAGGAGGAAACGGTGAAGGAGTTTGTATCTAGAAATTTAGGCGAAGAGGCGTTTCAGAGATTAATTGAACCGTTTTGCTCGGGCGTGTACGCCGGTGATCCGGCGATGTTGAGCGCGGAAGCCGCGACGGGTAGAGTTTCGGTATTAGAGAATAAAGGTCCGTGGCCGGGTTTGTTTCCGGGCGCGTTGAAAGCGCAATACGAAGGCGCGAAGAAGAAGAAGGAAAATCCGAGAGATCCGAGATTGCCGGTGATTGAGGGTCAAACGGTTGGGAGTTTTAAAGGCGGTTTGCAAACGTTACCGGAAGGATTGGCGAAGCAGTTAGGAGAGGGCATCGTGAAGTTGCAGTGGAAGCTGATCAAAACGGAAAAAACCGAGGACGGTCTGTTCTCTTTGACGTACGAAACTCCAGAAGGGGAGAAGAAAGTGAAGGCGAAATCCGTCGTGTTTACGCAACCGGCGTACGTGGTCGCGGATACGGTGCGAAGTATCGCGCCAGAAGCTGCGAAATCGTTCGAGAAGTTCTACTACCCACCTGTTGCGTCTGTCACCGTCGCATACAAACGCGACGCGTTTAAATTAGACGGCCGTTCAGCCTTGCCTGAAGGCGGCTTGACCGGTTTCGGTCAACTCCATCCGCGAACGCAAAAAGTGCGCACGCTAGGCACCATCTACTCCTCCTACTTATGGGCCGACGACGGACGATGCCCTAAAGACGAATTCATGATCCTCAACTACATCGGCGGCGCCCGAGACGTCGAAATTCAAAAACTCAACGAAGACGAACTCGTCCAAGCCGTCCACGCCGACGCTTTAAAAACCATCTTAAAACCAGACACGCCGTTGCCGAAAAAAGTTGGCGTTCGCATGTGGTCCAAAGCTATCCCGCAGTTTAACCTCGGTCACTGGAAACTCTTAGACGAAGCTAAAGAACTTTTGAAAAAAGAAAAGTGCAGCGAAGAGGACGGTTTATTTTTAGGCGGAAACTACGTCGCCGGCGTCGCGTTTGGCCGGTGCGTCGAATACGGCGTCGATCAAGCCTCGGACGTGTTGAACTTTTTAGATAAGCAGAGACGAACCGTATAATAATATTATAGTACTACTTTATACTCGTACAAAAGCACACTGATACCGCGTGCCACTGAATACACGTTTCGAAGCTCTTCTTCTTTTCCTTCTTCTTTTTGTCCTTCTTTTCCTTCTTCTTCTTCTTCTTCTTCTTCCGCGCAGAGTTACGCTCTCGTCTGCGAGTTTTGCCTCCGATTTTGTTTCAAACACCTCATTATTACGAAGGGGAGTCGCCAGATTTTCTACTATGGGCGTCCCTAAATTCTACCGATGGCTGAGCGAGCGGTACCCGATGCTGAATCAGCAAGTCAACGCGGCCGGTGTGCCGGACATTGATAATTTGGTACGTGTTCTCTTCGTCATCGTTTCTCTTATCGATGATGTTGTTGGTTTTATCTACTAAACCCGCGCGGTTTAAGTGCAATTTTGCGCGGGAAATTTGTGATCGCACAACGGGGAAAATGCGATGTAATTTCTGTTCTTTCAAACGACAGAGAGCGGATGACGACGACGACCAAAACGAGACATCAAAAGTGTTCGCGCGTCGTCGTCGTTCATCGCGTTTCTTTCTGTTCCTTTGACCGCTTTTTCCGGCTTCGAAAGAGAGACGGACATGACTCTCGAGTAGTCTAATTCTTGTTACTTTTAACTAATAATTCTCTCTCTCTGTTTCTCTCTCTCTACAGTATTTGGACATGAACGGGGTCATTCACAACTGCTCCCACGGCGCAGGAACGGATACGAACACGCGCATGACCGAAGAAGAGATGATGGCGAAAGTATTCGCGTATTTAGACCACATATATCGAATGGTGCGACCGAAAAAGTTGCTGTATATGGCGATCGACGGCGTCGCGCCGAGAGCGAAGATGAATCAACAGCGGTCGAGACGGTTTCGGTCGGCGAAGGAAGCGGAAGAGGCGAAGGCGGAGGCGTTGGCGAAAGGCGAACCGGAAGCGCAGGGGGAACCGTTCGATAGTAACTGCATTACGCCCGGGACGGAATTTATGGCGAGATTGACGGAGCATTTGAAGTTTTACGTGAGGAAGAAGCAAACGGAGGACGTGGCGTGGAGGAACGTGAAAGTGATTTTGAGCGGGCACGAAGTCAGAGGAGAAGGCGAACATAAAATCATGGAATATATTCGTTGGGAGAGATTGAAACCGGATTACGACGCGAACATGTCGCATTGCTTATACGGTTTGGATGCCGATTTGATCATGTTGGCCTTGGTGACGCACGAACCGCACTTTTGTTTGCTGAGAGAGGTTGTGAAATTTGGCGGTGGTGAGAGAGGGCAACCATCGAGAGAGATTTTAGAACGTCCGAGCGACGATGGTTTTTTGATGTTACAGGTTGGTTTGCTGAGAGAGTATTTGGATTTGGAATTTCAACGATCGGTGAAAGGAGCGTGCGGATTCGCCTACGACGTGGAGAGAGTTATCGACGATATCGTGTTTTTGTGCATGCTGGTCGGGAACGATTTCTTACCGCCATTACCGACGTTAGATATCGCCGAAGGTGCTTTGAATACGCTTTTTGATACGTACCGAGACATGCTTCCGTCTTTGGGCGGGTACATTTCCGGCGACGAAGGAGGCGGAACGTTCAACGCGCCTCGCTTGGAAAAGATTCTAACGCGCATGGCGGGTTTCGAACGCGACGTTTTGGAGCAACGAGCGATGGATGTGCAAGAATTCGACGAGAAACAAGCCAAACGAAATAATAAGAATGGTAAGAGAAATGGTCATCCTTCGGATTCGGAATCGTTTACCGATTTAACCGCCATGGAACAATTTGAAGCCGAATTACTCAAGGCGAAAGAGGAAGGGAAACCAGAACCGACGATGATGTCCGTCGCGAAACGAAACGCCATTCTCGAAGGCGGCGCCGACGGTCTTCAACAATACAAGGACATGTATTACAGAGAGAAACTCGAGTTGAAAGTCGGCGAAAAAGCGCCGGTCGATGAGTTACGCCAGGCATACTTTGAAGGTTTGAATTGGGTCTTGAGATACTACTACCGTGGCGTTGCCAGTTGGACGTGGTATTATCCGTACCATTACGCGCCCATGGCGAGTGATTTATGTGCGGGGTTAGGTCAGTTGACGGTTAAGTTTAATTACGGTCGACCGTTTTATCCTTTCGAGCAGCTCATGGCGGTCCAACCTCCGGCTTCAAGCCATCTGCTCCCGGAACTCTTTCGTCACTTCATGACGGAAGAATCGTCGCCGCTGAAACCGTTCTTCCCGGATGAAATCAAAATAGATTTCGAAGGTAAAAGAAACAGTTGGGAAGGCGTCGTTTTACTCCCGTTCTTAGACGAGAAGGTGTTGAAAGATGCCATCGCTTCCGTTTCAAAAGAGAAGCTCACCGATGCGCAAAACAAACGTAATGCGCCGGGCGAGTGCATCGTTTTCGAACGCGACGAAAACTGTACCGAGGCTGTAAACTCAACCGTTCCGAAAACATTTGCCGGCTTGTTCCCGGCTAAATCGAAGATGACGTACGAACAACCGCCCGGGGAGTTCCCAGACGATGCCAAGTGTTTGGGAGGTAAGAATCCATTGTTGCCGGGTTTGAAAATCGAAACCATCGCGGATTACCCTCGAGGATACCCGACATTTAAAACCGTAGAAATCGTTCGTGGCGATTTGAAACACGCGAAATGCGTGGTGTTTCAAACTGCGACGAGGAAAGAGTCTTTAATCGTAAAAATTGGGAAAGGTTCCGAAGATTTCATTGGAAAAGCGTTGCCGAATGTGGCGGACAAATCCGTCGGTCTCACCGCAGAAGCCGTCGCGAAGACGTATCTCAACGAACGCGTCTACGTGAAATGGCCGTATTTGAAAGAGTCCTTGTGCGTGGGTGTTTCCGATCAAAAGTGTAAATACGTCGTCGGTCCGGGCCAAACCACCGTCGCGAAGCCGCACGACAGCGCGCAATGGCACGCGGACGTGACAAACGGCAGCAACGAGCTAATGCGAACGCAAGGCGTGGATTGTGCGAACACGAAAATTGCTTTACACGTTCGATCGTGCGAAGGATTAGTGAGGCATCCAGATGGGACGTTACAAAAACGGTTCTCGAAAACCGAAGTAGTCGTCCCGATGCAGTTGTGTCTCGCCGCGCACCCGAGAGATAAAAGCGAAGCGGAAGCGGCGAAAGATTTAGGCGTCTCGGAAGACGACGACATGAAAGTCACGTGGCGCGAAGGCGACGAGGCTTTATTCTTAGGTCGCTCGCATTTCGGTTCCCACGTCAAAGTCGTTTCGAAAGACCTGAAATCTGGGAACTTATTCGTCGATGTCGAACCTGTGAGATTAGACACCGGCGTCGGGAGAAGAATTCTCCAAGGGTACGCCTCTCGCTTTGAATCCGCCGGTCAAATCGCTCGAAAGCTCGGCATCGATCCGAGAGTCATGGGTCAAATCACATCTGCCGTCTGGACGCGTTTAACTAAGGATGCGGGCAAAAACGAACGCGTGGACGTCGGTTTGAACTTGCGCAAATCCTCGGAAGACTTGTGCGTCGCCGGGTTTTCTCGCAAAGGCGAGAAAGGGTGGGAATACTCCGTGGACGCTCAGAGATTAATTTCGGAATATAAAAAGCATCACCCGTGGGTGTTTGAAGCTTTGAGAAACGAAGCTGGAAGCGATAACGGAGGAGTGATTACGATGTCGGAACTCTTCGAAACGCACGATTTAGATACGAACAAACATTTAGTGGCTGAAGCGAAGAAGTGGCTCAAGTCGCAACCGGCGTCGAGACGACCGTTGGTGCCTTCGGACTCTGTCGTCGCGGCCGAGGAAGCGGTGAGAGCGTTAGCGGCGACGATTGGCGATCAGTCTGCGAACTACAAGCAACCTATGCCGGTGGCGTTGGAAGGCGTCAGTCCTCTGTTGCTCATGAAACCAGTCATTCCAGGTGAAGTGATGGATTTATACGCCGGAGGTGACTTTGAATTGGGCGATCGCGTGGCGTACGTCGGTGAATCCGGGACGCCTCCGTTCTGCTCGCGTGGCACGGTCGTCGCCATTCATGGGTATACCGACGCGCACACCACGCACATGGTTGCCGAACACGTGGAGATTATGTTTGACGGAACGTTCGTTGGTGGAAGTGATTTGAGAGGGGCGCTGCCAGATTGCAGAGGTGCGATGATTGCGGTGTCTTCGGTTGTGAACTTGTCGCATCCGCCGGCGATGCCGAGCTTAGGTAAAGCGGCGCCGGACGTCGTCAAAAAAGTTGAGAACATAAGTTTAGAGGACGTAATGAACTTGAACTGGAAAGGCGGGTCGGAGAACGTCAAGAAGCAAGCGGAGAAGCCGAAACCGGTTCCGGTCGCCGTCGCGAACCGACAACCAACGTTACCGGGCGAGAAGGGTTTTTCAAAATCCGCTGGTCGCGGTAGAGGTGTATTAGCTGCATCGAACTCAACGGCGCCTGGCAAACCGCTCGGTGCCATGGAACAAATCAAATTGCTCGAGCAAAAAGCGTTAGCGGAACAACAACAACAACAACAACAACAACAACAAACGAAACCTCCACCTCCGACGAAGAAAAAAGGCATCATCGGATCTTTGAAAGACTTGTTGAAGAAGACGCCGCCGCCGAAACCGGAAGAAGAGGCGGACGAAAAAGCTACGACGAAGCCGAAGAAACCGGCAGCGCCTGCCGTCGTGTCTTCTTTAGCCGATATCGAAGCAAAGTTAGCGCAACAAACACAACCGGTTGTTGCTGCTTCTGCGCCGTCCTCTTTGGCGGCCTTAGAAGCAAAGCTCACGCAGCAATCGATATCGCAAGCTCCACCTTCAAGCGGCGGCGGCAGCACTTCGTTACAAGCGCTCGAAGCCAAACTGTTACAATCTTCCGCGGCGCCCGTTCCTCCAACGCCGCCGCCGCAAAAGTCAATGCCTCCGCCGCCCAAACCTCAACAAGAACAAAAGCCAAAGAAAACCGGCTGGGCTCCGGTGGAATCCGTCCAACCCGTCAACGTCATGTCCGGCAAACCATCTTCAAAAGCACCAACGCCTTCCCAACAGCAAAGACCGCCGCCGGTGGTTAAAGACGAAACGCCTCCGCCGCTTCCGTCCAAACCGGTCGAAGCGACGAAAGCGAAACCTTCCTTCGTCCCGAGATCCGCGGCGAGGAAAATCGCCGCGAAACCCAAAGAACAACTGCAGAAACAAAAAGAACAAAAGGAAGAGTTGCACTTGTAATAATAACACTACTAAAAGAGAGAAGAAGAATATCAGAAGTGGCGAGAGAGAGAGAGAGAGAGAGAGAGAGAGAAAAGAGAGAGAGAGAGTCATTAGTCTTGTGTTGTAGTAAATTTTCGTACGTTCCAAAAATGAACAAAAGGAGAATCAAAAAAAAATTCTCATCTTT
>Ga0255755_1002647_pt1 | contig 14427 bp, 16 predicted proteins | sample 011ome_18_FD_179955 | JGI IMG/M metagenome (GOLD analysis project Ga0255755, IMG submission 179955) | Coastal salt marsh microbial communities from the Groves Creek Marsh, Skidaway Island, Georgia - 011501BT metaG (version 2) | ecosystem: Environmental > Aquatic > Marine > Intertidal zone > Salt...
GTGGAGCAACAGGAGATTTATATTTGTTTATTAATGTTCACTCTCATGAGTTGTTTAAAAGATCAGATGAAAATTTGTTTTTTGAATTTCCAATTTCTCTGGCAGATGCAGCATTAGGAACTACTATTGAAATTCCAACTATTGATGGGGGTAAAGCTAAAATAAAAATTCCTGATGGAACTCAAAATGGCAAGCAATTCAGGTTAAAAGGTAAGGGAATGCCATATATGAGAAGAGGTGATTTTGGTGACTTATATGTTCAGGTTAAAACAGAAGTGCCCGTTTATTTAAATAAAAAACAAAAGGAGTTACTTGAACAATTTAGAGAAATTGAGAACGATAAATCTAATCCAAGTATTAAAAAGTTTTTTCAAAAAGCAAAAGATTTTTGGAAAAACTAAAAGACTAAGCTTCTAAAACAGTTTAATATTGGCTTAAATGAAAAAAATAAATTTAGCTATTACAGGTTGTATGGGAAGAATGGGCCAGCAACTAATTAAAACATCAAAAAAAATAAAAATTTTAAATTAGTTACACTTACAGAAAATAGACTGGTAAATAAAAAATTTAATGGGATTAGACCAGAATTAAATTCAGATATTGCTTTTAAAAAAATAGATGTAATTATCGATTTTACAGTCCCTAATTGCACATTAGAAATTTTAAAAATAGCCTCTAAACTTAAAAAAAAGATTGTGATTGGAACAACTGGTTTTAGTAAAAAACAAGAAAACCAAATAAAAAAATATTCAAAAAAAATACCTATTTTAAAAGCTGGTAATATGAGCTTAGGTGTAAATTTATTAATGTATTTAACTGAGATTGCATCAAAATCATTAAGTGATAACTATCAAAGTAAAATATTTGAAGTACATCACAAACACAAAAAAGATTATCCATCAGGTACAGCTTTAATGCTTGGAAAAGGAATTGCAGATGGAAAAAATAAAGATTTATTTAATTTAATAGGAAAAAAATTTTTAAATAAAAAATCTTTCCCTTATGGAAAAAAAATTAATTTTAACTCTTTGAGAAAAGGCGAAATTATTGGTGAACATGAAGTGAAATTCTCAAGTGGAAAAGAGATAATTACATTAAACCATGAAGCATTTGATAGAGCTTTATACTCTGATGGGGCTTTAACAGCTTCTCAATGGTTAATGAATAAAAAACCAGGCTTATATTCAATGCGAGATTTGCTTAATTTTTCGTAATGAATGAAAAACAAAAAGCAAAAATAATAATTAATACATTAAACAAAATTTATCCTGAAACACCCAGCCCCCTTAAAAGTAAAAATACTTTTACTCTTTTAATTTCTGTACTGCTTTCTGCACAATGTACCGATGTAAACGTTAATAATGTGACAAAAAATATATATCCGAAATATTTTAAACCAGAACACTTTGTAAAATTAGGAAGAAGAAAAATTGAAAAATTAATTAAAAAAATTGGTATTTTTAGAATTAAAGCAAAAAGCATATACCTAATGTCAAAAAAGGTTTTGGAAAAACACAACGGAAAAGTACCCAAAACATTTGAGGAATTAGAAAATTTACCAGGTGTGGGCCATAAAACAGCAAGTGTAGTAATGTCGCAAGGTTTTGGCTATCCAGCTTTTGCAGTTGATACTCATATTCATAGACTTGCGCAACGATGGGGATTAACAAATGGAAAAAATGTAGTTCAAACTGAAAAAGATTTAAAACGAATATTTCCCAAAAAAACTTGGTCTAAACTACATTTACAAATAATTTTTTATGGAAGAGAATATTGTAAAGCGAGAGATTGTTATGGTTTAACATGCAAAATATGCACTACTTGCTACCCAAATAGAAAAAAACCTGTTATTACCCAAAAAGCATAATATGAAAATTTTAGGGATTGGAAATGCAATAGTTGATGTCATTTGTAAAGTAAATGACAATTTTATTGAACAGAATTATCTTACAAAAAGTACAATGAAATTGTTTTTTGATGAAAACGAATTCAAGCAACTATTAAATAATCTAAAAATTGAAAAAACTGTTTCTGGAGGGTCTGTTGCAAATTCCATAGTTGGATTGTCTCAACTTGGTGACGAGGTAGGTTTTATTGGAAAAATTTCTGATGACGACTTTGGTAGCAAATATGAAGAAGGTTTAAAAAAAGAAAACGTAAAATATTTTTACTCAAAAAAAAAGGAAGATTTACCAACAGGTACTTGTTTAATATTGGTTACTCCAGATTCTGAAAGAACAATGTGCACATTCCTTGGAACAGCAGGCAAAATAAATGAAGATGATGTGAGTTCTGATGCAATTAAGAAAAGTGAAATGATATTTTTAGAGGGTTATTTATGGGATGAAGGAGAGCCTAAAAAAGCATTTGATAAAGCGATTAATAATGCAAATAAAGTAGCTATGTCGCTCTCTGATCAATTTTGTGTAGATAGACATAAACCTCATTTTTTAAATTTAGTTAAAGATAAAGTGGATATAACTTTTGCAAATGAACAAGAAATTACTTCACTAATTGATGCAAAAAACTTTAACGAAGTTATAGACTTTTCAAAACAGCTTAATAAATTAGTGGTCGTCACTAGAGGTGAAAAAGGTGCAGTTGCAGTTAATGGTGAGGAAATTTTTGAAAGCGGTATACAAGAAAATCTGAAAATTATTGATCTTACAGGTGCAGGTGATCTCTTCGCGGCAGGATTTTTACATGGATATATCAATAAATTATTAATTAAAGAGTGTCTCGAAAAAGGCAAAGAAATGTCATCAAGAGTAATCCAACAAATTGGAGCAAGACTTTAAGTTTTACTTTTTTTTCTACTAAAGCTTCCCTTGCCTTTCTTTGGCTTTACTATTTTTAATTGATATTTTTTTGTAAATAGATCTTTAGCGATTGGGTTTTTCTTATTTGATTTGATAGCCATTTTTTTTACTAATGATAAATTCATTATCACTAAAAGTATTTAAAATTTTTTTTCTTAATCGATAAATATGTGTTTCTACAGTGTGAGACTCAATATCAGATTGATAACTCCAAACCTTTTTTTGTAGTTCATTAATACTAACTGGCTTATCTGATTTTGACAAATAACTAATTGTATTTATTTCTTTTTCTGTCAGTTTTAACTTAGAATTATTTATGATTATTTCTCTTGAATTTAAGTCAATAGTATAATTCTTTATTTTTACTTGAGATTGGCTGTTAAATTGTAGTCTTAAAAATTCAACATTTATCTTTTCTACTAATTTGAAAATTTTAATTGGTGTATTTTCTAAAACAAAATAATTATCAAAATCATAATATTTTTTGTTTGATATAATCAAATAATTACTAAGTTTTTCTACATTATCTTTTAGAGATTTCTCGCTATCTGCAAAACTGATTTTGAAATTTAAATCTGAGCCAAGTTCTTCAAGGATATGATATAATGTTGTAAACTTATATATAATTAAATTCTGCGTACTCACGGAAAATAGAATATGACAATTTTAGTAAAAAATAAACATACTCTTCAAATTGACGAATTCAAGTTTAGGTGCTGTATAGGAAAAAAAGGGTCAACAAGGAACAAAAAAGAAGGGGATAAAAAAACACCAAAGGGAATCTTCGAAATTGAAAATCTTTATTTTAGAAAAGACCGTAAAGAAAAACCACATACCTTATTAAAGTGCATCCAAATCAAAAAAGATATGGGTTGGTGTGATGATGTGCGATTTCCAAAAAAATATAATAAAATTTTTAAAATAGACAAAAAAATTAAGCATGAAAAATTAAAAAGAAAAGATTATAAATATGATTTACTAATTCCAATTAAGTATAACTTTAATAAGCCTATTACTGGTAAAGGTAGTTGTATTTTTATTCACTTGACTAAAGATTATAAACCTACAACAGGATGTGTGGCTTTAAGGGAAAAAGATTTATTGATTATGCTTAAATTAATTAAAAAAAATTCAAAAATTAAAATTTTTTAAGATCTTTGACCAAAAATACTAGATCCAATTCTAACATATGTTGAAAGGTGTTTTGCGGCTTTAAGAAAATCTGATGACATTCCCATGCTTAATTCTGATAATCCAAATATTTTATTTAATTTATTCATTTCTTTAAAATAATTTTCTGGATCAACGTTTGCAGGGGGAATGCACATCAGGCCAATTAAATCTAAATTTATTTCTTTGCAATAAGAAACTAGTTGGCTAACATCTTTTTTGTTAATCCCTGATTTTTGATTTTCATCTCCAATATTAACCTGCAAAAATATTTTGATTTTTTTATTTATTTTATTTTGTTCATCTGAAATTTTTTTCGCAAGTTTTTCACTATCAACTGAATGAATATAATCAAATATTTGAACTGCAAATTTTACTTTATTGGTTTGTAATTTTCCAATCATATGTAGTTTTAATTTCGAATTTATTTTTTTAATCTCAGTCCATTTTTCAACTGCTTCCTGTACTTTATTTTCACCATAATCTATGTGACCATGTTCTATTAGAGGTAAGATCTTATCAATTTTAAAAGTCTTCGATACGGCAACAACTTTAGGTTTATGATTTATATTTAATTTATTAAGATAATCTTTAATGTTATTGTTAATATCTAATAAATTTTTAACAGTATTATGCATATGAATAAGATTAGAAAATATTACTTTATTAATAAATTTGATACAAATAATATAGATAAACAAGATAAGCAAACTACGGTAATTTATAGAAACTACTCTTTAAAAAAAGTAGATCAAAAACTTATTTTAAAAATAAAAAGGTATTGTAAAAGAAAATCAATTGATTTCTATTTATCAAATAATGTTAGATTGGCAATTAAGCTAGAGTTGGATGGTGCTTATATACCAGCTTTTAATAAAAGTTTTGAACATTTGGCTTACTCATATAAAAAAAACTTTAAATTAATTGGATCAGCACACAATCTTAAAGAAATTAAAATAAAAGAAAATCAAAATGTAAGTAAAATTTTTTTATCATCTCTATTTAAAAAAAATAAAAATTTTTTAGGGATAAACAGGTTTAAATTACTCTCTAAACTTACTAATAAAAGTATTGTTGTACTTGGTGGAGTTTCAAGAGAGAATAAAAAAAAACTTTCTCTTATAGGTCAATCTGACTTTGCAGGAATATCTTATTTTGAATAAAAAAAAGGCCCCTAAAAAGGGGCCTTTTCGTAATTTGTATCTAAATTAAATTAGAATGCAAATGCAAGACCTAGACCCCAATAATCGAAGTCTGCGTTAGCATTTGTAGAGTGGTCAACGTTTTCTGCTGATTTAACATTAGCAGAAATAGTCATTCCACCTGAAGTGTAAGAACCCTTAAGTACTGTGTACTCAGCATCAACATGGCCTGAGTTTGTACTCTCGATAGTTTCTGTACCGTAAGTAACTGACATTTCATCAGAGATTGTGTAAGAAACAGCCATAGATGAAACATCTTGGTCAGCTGTAGTAGTTGTTACATCTAGTTCACTTTGAGTCATTGTAGCAGTAACTGGACCATATGCATATGATACTTTCCATGCAGTTTGATCACCTGATAAATCAGCAGTTGTTCCTACTTCATCAGAATTACTGTACACTAGAGTTAAACCTTCAATACCAGTGTAAGTTACAGCGTAACCCATTCCAGAATCAATAGTATTTCCAGATGATTGTGGCTCGTAAGAAAGATTTACAGCAACACCATCCATAATAGTTGGCATTACGTAACTTAACGAGTTGTTTCCTGGAGCTGAGCTAGAGTGAGCAACAGCTGTTACTTGACCTCTTGAACCATCGAACGTATCCCAGATGTTACCAGCTGCAGTAGCGTCCATAGCTGAAGTAGCTGAACCACCACCGTGTCCGTGTAATGTTAAAGATCCCATAGCATCAGAACTTATAGTTACTGAGTGATCATCAAAGTTACCATTAACAGCGTTAGCAGTTCCATTATCTAATTGAAAAGATAAAGAAACAGTCATACCATTATCTAGTTCACCACCACCTGTAAAAGTGATTTGGTTACCCATAGAGAAAGTAGCACCGCCATCATGTTCATCACCGCTGTATCCACCAACGTTCATTGAAGCTGCACCAGATACTGACAATTCGCCAGCGTGAGCTGATACTGAAACAAGTGAAGCTGCTAGAGCAGTTAAACCTATTTTTTTAAAATTGTTCATATTAATTACTCCTTTGTTTAATTGTTATTATTAATAATAAACATGGCGTTTATAACTAATTTACGCTTTCTATTTGTCTAAATTTTCTTGTAAATACGAAAAAAATACAATGTGTTGTATTTTTACAACATATTGATGAATTATTGATAAATTTAGGTAATATTTGTTAATTATTGTATAAGATTTTCAAAAATTGCCGTTATGATTAAAATAAAAAACTTTAAAATATTAGGTTTTATTACAATTTTTTCTTTTTTATTATTTGGTTGCAATGGAAAACTTCCAGGTGGTGACGCAAGAAAATTTCCAGCTGATCCTGAGCTCCGTGTTAAACAAAATTTAGAAGAAGGTCGTGGATTTAAATTAACAGATCTTGGGAAAAATCAGGGGGGTGTATTTGAGTTTGCAAGTTCAAACGAGCTTTGGAGAGCATCATTGGATGTAATTGACTTTATGCCTCTAGCATCAGTTAATTACAGTGGAGGGATTATTATTACTGACTGGTATACCAATGAAAATAAACAAAATGAAAGTATTAAGATATCAATCCGTTTTCTTACTAATGAAATTAGATCGGATGCTTTAGATATTAAGACTTTTACTAGAATATGTGAAACAAGTTTAGTAAATTGTAAATATTTAAAATCAAATAATAGTTTAGTAAATGAGTTAAAAAAAAAAATTTTAAAAAAAGCTTCCTTGTATAAAGAAAAAAATTCAAAAAAATCTAAAAAAAATTAAATAGGTTTGGTAAAAATATTTTTTTAATTAATAATTGATTTCGTGGAAAGATATAATTTTAAAATAATAGAATCAAAGTGGCATAAAATTTGGGAAGATAATAAAACTTTTTCTACAAAAGTGGATAAAAGTAAAAAAAAATTTTATTGTTTGGAAATGTTCCCTTACCCATCAGGTAAAATTCACATGGGTCATGTAAGAAACTATACAATAGGAGATGTATTAGCTAGATACAAGACTTTACAAGATTATAATGTGCTTCATCCAATGGGTTGGGATTCTTTTGGGATGCCAGCCGAAAATGCAGCAAGACAAAATAATTTAGATCCAAAAACGTGGACCGAAAAAAATATTTCGGTGATGAAAACTCAACTAAAAAAACTTGGTCTTTCAATAGATTGGGATAAAGAAATTTCTACCTGTTCATCTGATTATTACAAACATCAACAAGAATTTTTTTTAGAACTTTATGATAAAGGGCTGGTCTATAGAAAAGAAAGTTATGTGAATTGGGATCCAGTAGACAATACAGTCTTAGCAAACGAGCAAGTTATTGATGGCAAAGGGTGGCGATCAGGGGCACCTGTTGAAAGAAAAAAGCTTAATCAATGGTTTTTTAAAATTACTAAGTTTTCTAAAGAGCTTTTAGAGAGTTTGGATAATCTTAAAGATTGGCCAAATAAAGTTAAAGTAATGCAAAAAAATTGGATCGGAAAATCTTACGGCTGTGAAATAAAATTTCAAATTCATTCAGAAAAAGAAATAAAAGAAATTAAATGTTATACAACTCGACCAGATACTTTGTTTGGTATGTCCTTTTTAGCAGTTTCAGTAGATCATCCAATTGCTAGATTTTATGCTGATAGCCCCGAATTTATTAAATTTAAAAAAGAATGTTCTAAAACTGGTACAACAGAAGAATCAATTGCAGCTGCAGACAAATTGGGTTTTAAAACAGATCTATTGGCAATTAACCCCTTAGATGAAAATGTAAAAGTACCAGTTTATTTCGCAAATTTTGTTTTAATGGATTATGGATTAGGTGCAGTATTTGGTTGTCCTGCACATGACCAAAGAGATTTAGATTTTGCAAAGAAATATAATTTAAGTATCACACCTGTGGTTAGGCCTGAAAAAGATAAAGATTTTTCCATATCTGATAAAGCCTATACTGAGTCGGGATATTTATTTAATTCAAAATTTTTAGATAATTTAAAAGTTCCCGATGAGTCAATTTCTAAAACTATTAGTTATTTAGAAGAAAAAAATATTGGTCAAAAAAAAACTAATTACAGATTAAAAGATTGGGGAATTTCTCGTCAAAGGTATTGGGGATGTCCTATTCCAATTGCTTATGATGAAAATAATAATCCAATTAAGATTCCAAAAAAAATGCTTCCAGTTACACTTCCTAAAGTAGACAAGCTAAGTTCTGTGGGAAATCCACTAGATGAAATAGCTGAATGGAAAAATATCACAATAAACGGAAAAAAATATATCAGAGAAACTGATACCCTGGATACATTTGTTGACTCATCATGGTATTTTTTAAGGTTTTGTTCACCTCAAAATAAAGAATACGGATTTAATACTGATGAGGTTAAGTATTGGATGCCAGTAGATCAATATATTGGTGGTGTGGAACATGCCATACTCCACCTTTTATATTCAAGATTTTTTATGCACGCATTGTCATATAAAAATAATTCTTTTAATATCAAAGAGCCATTCAGTGGTTTGTTTACTCAAGGAATGGTCTGTCATGAAACTTATAAAGACGAGAATAATAATTGGGTTAGTCCTGACGAGTTAATTACAAAAAATGGAGAAAAAATTTTAAAAGATACCGGAATACCTGTCAAAATTGGACCTTCAGAGTCAATGTCAAAATCAAAAAGAAACACAATTGATCCTGAAAAAATTATAAAAGATTATGGGGCTGACTCTGTGAGACTGTTTATATTATCTGACAGTCCTCCAGAAAAAGACGTTCAGTGGTCAGATGAAGGTATAAATTCATCTTATAAATTTCTCCAAAAATTATGGGTACTAAATCAAAAAATTATTCAAGAAATAGAAGCCGATCATCCGCCTAGTCAAAGTAATGATCTAAATAAAATAACTAATAAATTTATAAAAGACATTACTCACAATATTGAAAATTTTTCATATAATAAAATAATTGCAAATCTTCACGAGACCTACACATCTTTAAATAAGATCATTTTAAATAAAATTGAAAAAGAAAAATTGCTTAAAAATTACAAAAAAATTTTGATTGCTATAAATCCTATAATACCCCACTTCTCAAATGAGTGCCTGGAAATGATTAATATAAAAGAAAAAATACTTTGGCCAAAAGTTGAAGAAAAATATTTATTTGAAGAAAATGTTAAATTTATTGTACAATTTAATGGCAAAACTAGAAAAATTATAGTTTCAAAAAAAGATACAACTGAGAGTTTATTAATAAATAAAATTAAAGAAGATAATAAGTTAAATGAGTATCTAAATAATAAAAATATTCAAAAAAAAATATTTATACCAAATAAGCTAATTAATATAATAACAAATTAAACAATGAAAAAAAATATATTAGTAATAACTTTAATATTTTTTTTAGCTAACTGTGGATTTACACCCATTTATTTAAAGAATACAGACGTCAATTTTTCTATTGAGCAGGTTGTCTTAACGGGAGACAAAGAACTTAATAATTTTTTAAAAACAAATTTAAATCAATATAAAAATAAAAAAATTGATAATAAAATTTATATTGAAGCTAATAGTATATATAAAAAAATTATTTTAAGTAAAGATGGTGCTGGTAAAGTAACTAATTACCAATTAGAGGCGGAAGTAATATTTATAATAAAACCATTAAATAAGAAAATTATAATTACAGAAAAAAAGATTATAGACAGTATGGATGATAAATATGAGGAAACCAGAACTGAAAGAACAATTAAACAAGGTTTTGCTTCTTCTATATCGAACAAACTCTCATCAGAAATAATTTTAAATTAATGATTTTAAAGTCATACGAGATAAATAAAATAGATCAAAATATTAATCATTTTATACTATTTTATGGAAAAAATGAGGGTTTAAAAAATGAAGCTCTAAATGTTTTGAATAAAAATAGAAAAAATATTTCGAACTATGAAGAAAAAGAAATTTTAGATAATGAGAATATTTTTATAGAAAATATTTTATCTAGATCACTTTTTGAAGAAGAAAAATCTATAGTGATTAAAAGAGCAACTGACAAAATCTTAAAGGTAATTGAAATTTTACATTCAAAAAATTTAGATGATATAAAAATTATTATAAATTCAGAAAATTTAGAAAAAAAATCAAAGTTAAGATCTTTTTTTGAAAAACATAAAGAATTTATTTGTGTTCCTTTTTATCCCGATAATGATCAAACATTATCTAAATTGGCTTATAATTTTTTAAGAGATAAAAAGATTTCTATTTCATCCTCAAATATTAATTTAATAGTGAATAAATGTAGTGGGGATAGAGAAACACTTAAAAATGAAATTAAAAAAATTGAATATTTTAGCAAAAATGGAAAAAAAATTAATAGTGAGAATATATCAAAACTAATTAATTTGAACGAGAACCACAGCATATCTGAGCTTGTTGACAATTGTCTTGCTAAGAACAAAAAGAAAATAATAAATATCTTAAATGAAAATAATTTTAGTAATGAAGATTGTATTATAATTACTAGATCTTTTTTAGTTAAGGCCAAAAAATTGCTAATCTTATCAAAAACATTTGAAACCAATAAAAATATTGATTTAACAATCTCAACTGCAAAACCACCTATCTTTTGGAAAGAAAAAGAAATAACTAAACAACAAATTTATAAGTGGAAATCAAAAAATATTAAAAAATTAATCTACACACTTGGTGAAACTGAATTACAGATTAAGAAAAATATAAATAATTCAATTAATTTAATTACAGATTTTATTTTAAACCAGTCCTCTGCTGAAACTAGTAGTTAGATTTAATTATATCTATAATTTTATTTAACTGATCTAGGTCTTTGTATTCAAAAGATATTTTTCCTTTATTTCTCTTATTATTTTGTATTTCTACATTTAATCCTATTTTATTTGATATCGAAAGCTCAAGAGCTATTATATTTGTATCTTTTGTGATCTTTGATTTTTGTCTTTTCTTTTTAAATAGTTGGACAAAGTTTTCGGATTGTCTTACTGAAAGTTTATTGTCTACAATTTTATTGGCAACAAAACTTGCATTATCCAGACCTACTAAAATCTTAGCGTGTCCTGTTGATAACTTATTCGTCTCTATTAATTTTATCACTTCATCTGGCAAAGAAAGTATTCTTAAAGAATTCGTTATATAGCTTCTGCTTTTTCCAATAAATTTTGAAACCTTTTCTTGATCATAAGAAAATTCATCTATCAATCTTTTATAACCTTGGGCTTCTTCCAGAGGATTTAGATCATGTCTTTGAACATTTTCAACTATTGCAAATTCTAAAGATTTTAAATCATCTGCTTCTGTGATTACCACAGGAACATTGTGAATGCCTGCTCTCTGTGCCGCTAGCCACCTCCTCTCACCTGCTATGATTTCAAATTTTGAGTTTTCATTTCTTGATCTCCTAACTATGATCGGCTGTATCATCCCTCTTTCTTTTATAGAATTTGTTAAGTCTTCTAAGTTTGCCTCATCAAAATTTTTTCTTGGTTGGTATTTGTTTGGTATTAAGTCACTTACTGATAGTTGATTTTTTTGAACCTCCGCTTTAGTCTCACCAATTAGAGATGATAAACCTCTTCCAAGACCCTTTTTAATTTTATCCATTAAGCAGCGCTCCCTATTGTTGTCTCTTGATTTATAAATTCGTCTGTAAAATTAAAATAAGATTTACTGCCAGGACAGGATTTGTCATAAATTAAAACTGGCATCCCATGAGAAGGTGCTTCTGATAACCTAACGTTCCTTGGAATTACGGTTGAGTAAACTTTTTCATTAAAATAATCTCTAGCTTCCTTTTCTACTTGGGAAGAAAGCTTATTTCTTTTATCATACATGGTTAAAAGGATACCTCGAATTTTCAAATCAGGATTTAAACTTACTTTTATCCTGTCAATGGTTTTCATTAGTTGAGTTAGTCCCTCAAGAGCAAAGAATTCTGTTTGTAAAGGTACCAGAAGTGAGTTTGAGCACACAAGCGCCATAACTGTTAAAAGACTTAGGGAAGGGGGACAATCAATCAATACATAATCGTATAATCCTCTAGAATCATTTAAATAAGCGCTTAATTTAGCCTTTAATATGAAGGCTCTATTACTATCATCAGCTGTTTCAACCTCAAGTCCTGATAGATCTACATTAGAAGTTATAATATCTAAATTTTCAAACTGTGTCTTCTTGATTATCTCATTAATCTGTCTAGTTCCATTCAACACTCCATAAATTGTATCACTGGAGTTATCTATATTAGATAATCCAAGACCTGTTGTGGCATTTCCTTGGGGATCTAAATCAATAACTAAAATTTTTTTATTAAGTTGAGTTAATCCAGCTGCTAAATTTATGACGGTTGTTGTTTTGCCAACCCCACCCTTTTGATTTATTACTGAAATAATTTGCATTTAATTTTTCTTATATTTTTTTTTATTTTTCTTAGTAATTTTTTTTATATTTAATAGAAATGAATCTTCATTAGTTAAACTTTTTTTTTCTATGTACTCTAAATCCCAATCATTTTTAGATTTTTCAAATATTTTTTTTCCACTTTTCCCCATAAAGAAAATTAAATTTTTATATTTTGAAAAATTTTCATAAACTAAATCTAAAACTACTGGCATTGGCTTGAAAGCTCTTGACATTATAGTTCCTGTTTCCAAATTTTTTATTTCAAAAATATTTTTTTGAAAAATTTTTGTATTTAAATTCAGTTTCTCTGAAACTTCCTCTAAAAAACGGCTTTTATGGTAGCTTTTTTCGTACAGATGCACGTCCATATTATTTTTCATATTTTTGAGTATAATTGCCACTACAATTCCAGGCAAACCCCCTCCAGACCCTAAATCTATAGTTTTATTACTATTAAAGTCAACAAAATCAATAATTTGTGCAGAATCAATAATATGACGTTCAATTATGGTCTTTTTTGATGATGTTTTTTCGCTGATTATGTTAATTTTTTTATTTTTTTCAATAATCATCGATATATAGTTTTCAAAGTCCAAAAATGTTTCACGTGAAACATTTAGATCATTAAGTTTCGAGTATGAATTTAAAATTTCTTGATCCATTAAGCTATATGCTTAATAGACTTTCTTTTAACGTGTGACAACAAAATATATACAGCTGCTGGAGTAATCCCATCAATTCTTAGTGCTTGTCCCATTGTTTTAGGTTTTATTTCCTTGAATTTAGCTTTTACCTCATTGGACAATCCTGGAAGGCTATCATAATTGATTTTATCAGGTATTATAAGGTTTTCATCTCTTTTAAAGGCTAAAATATCTGCTTTTTGCTTCTTCAAATAACCTCTATAATGAGCATTAATTTCAACTTGCTCATCTATTTCTTTGCTAAAAAAAGGTATATCAGTCCATATTTCCCTAATTTTATTCATATCAACCCCTTTTTGAGTTAATACTTCATTAGAAGATCTTAAAACACCATCTTTTGCTATTTTTATACCAAATTCATCGGCTTTATTAGGTGATATAGTTGATTTACCCATTTTTAAATAAATTTGTTTAATTTTGTCAAATTTATCAAGATAAATAACCTTTCTTTCATCACTAATTAACCCAATTTCTATTCCTTTTTGGGTTAATCTTTGGTCTGCATTATCAGATCTCAGACTTAATCTATATTCAGCCCTTGATGTAAACATTCTGTATGGTTCTGCCACACCTTTAGTTACTAAATCATCAATCATTACTCCTATATAAGCATCAGATCTATCGAGGATAAAAGGTTCGGATTTTTTTAAAGATAGAGCAGCATTTATCCCGGCTATAAGACCTTGAGCTGCAGCTTCCTCATAGCCTGTTGTTCCATTGATCTGGCCTGCAAGATAAAGATTACTAATTTTTTTGGTCTCAAGCGTTAAAAACAGTTCTCTTGGATCTATATAGTCATATTCTATGGCATATCCTGGTCTTATAATAGAGACATTCTCTAAACCATTGATATTGTTACATATTTCTTTTTGTACATCAAATGGAAGTGATGTGGAGATGCCATTTGGGTAAATTGTGTGGTCATTAAGCCCTTCTGGCTCTAAAAATATCTGATGTCGACCCTTATCAGCAAATTTTACTATCTTGTCTTCGATAGATGGGCAGTATCTAGGTCCAACACCTTGTATCCTACCAGAGTACATAGCACTCTTAGATAAATTTTTTTCAATAATTTTATGAACCTTATCGTTAGTATAAGTCATACGACATGAAACTTGTTTGTTAATATTTTTTTTAGTTAAGAAAGAAAAAAAAT
>Ga0255755_1002649_pt1 | contig 14419 bp, 10 predicted proteins | sample 011ome_18_FD_179955 | JGI IMG/M metagenome (GOLD analysis project Ga0255755, IMG submission 179955) | Coastal salt marsh microbial communities from the Groves Creek Marsh, Skidaway Island, Georgia - 011501BT metaG (version 2) | ecosystem: Environmental > Aquatic > Marine > Intertidal zone > Salt...
AGAGTTACAGGACCCCCTTCTTTAATTTGTTGTTTAAATTTTGGAATAACGGAGCCTGAAGACTCTAATACATTACCAAATCTAACAATTGCAAATTTAGATTTTTGATTTTGATGGTCATAAAGAGATTGCACACAAATTTCAGCAAGTCTTTTAGTGGCACCCATAATATTAGTTGATCTAACTGCTTTATCGCTCGATATTAAAACAAGATTCGAAACGTTATATTTAAGTGCAGCTTCTGCTAAAATAAAAGTACCGAACACATTATTTTTTACACTTTCAGTAATATTTTCTTCAACTAAAGGCACATGTTTATAAGCTGCTGCATGATAAACAGTATCAATATTAAAAGTGTTAAACACTTGCTCAATTTTTGTTTTATTTTGAATATTAATTAGTAAAGGAATAATATTTATACTTTTATTTATATTTTTTAAATCTTCATTAATTTTATAAAGAGCAAACTCACTTAATTCGATAAGAATAATTTTTTTAGGATTTAATTTTATAATTTGTCGAGATAGCTCTGAACCGATAGATCCACCTGCACCAGTAACCATTACAACTTTTGAAGTTATATTTTTAGATAATAATTCTAAATTGGGTTTAATTTGCTCTCTATTTAAAAGATCCTCAATGCTTAAATCTTTAATATCTGATACGGACACTCTATCATCTACAATATCTTGAATACTTGGAAGTGTTTTAACAATTACTTTATGTCTATTTAAATCATTAAGAATTTGATTTCTTTTTTGTCTAGTAATTGAAGGAAGGGCCAGCAAGATTGTATCTATACTTTTTGTATTAATTAATTTTTCTATATTTTTTGGATCATAAATTGTTTGACCTAATATTATTTGTCTATGAAATTGAGGGTCATCATCTAAAAAACCAACCACTTTCATCTCAGTATTGCTTTCTAAGCTAGTCAATAGCTGCCTACCTGCACTGCCTGCTCCATAAATTAGAACATTTGTTTTATTTTTTGATTTTTTAAAATTGGATAAAAATAAAAATTTAATACTTATTCTTGTAGCTGAAATTGCTAAAAATAATAAAATAGGTTGAATAATACCAATAGATCTTGGAATGCCTTGAATTCCATAAATAGTAATCACTGCAAAATACAACAATGCATAAACAGAGGTTGCAACAAACACTGTAAATATTATTGAGGAACCTTGAAAACGAAAAATGGTTTTATATAACCCCATTAGCCAAAATATTGGGATTGCAAGCAGTATTGAAATCTCAACTGCTAAAGTCGTTAAGTCATTAATTTTAACAAATTCCTCTAATCTTAGAAAAAATGCTAGCCAAGTACAAAAAATACACAATCCTATATCTATAAAAATTACTATTATTCTTTTTGTATAGCGTGGAAGATTAATAATATTTTTAGAAAAATTTTTTAAATTATACATAACCTTATTTTAAGAATTAATAATAAAGCACAAATATTAAAAAACAATTTTATTAGATAATTTTAAAAATTGTTTTAAAGATATAGTAAAAATAATTATATAAACTCATATTCTTAATCATTTTTTGATCAATTTTAGCAAGGAGTGCTGGTGTTTTCATATTAATACCTGAAATTTGAGCAAGTCCTGTTATTCCTGGTCTAACTTTATATACCCCTCTTTTTTTACGCTCATTAATTAATTTTCTCTGATTAAACAAACAAGGTCTTGGTCCAACTAAGCTCATATCTCCAAATAACACATTTAACAACTGTGGAATTTCATCAATTTTTGTTTTTCTTAAAAAATATCCATAAGAACTTAATTTAATATCTTGAATTAAATGTGTTCCAGCTGATCTCACACCCATAGGCATAGTTCTAAATTTAATTAATGAAAAAGATTTAAGCTTTTGACCAACTCGATTTTGTATAAATAAAGGTGAACCATCTTCAAATAAACCAATAAAAAATATTAAAATTAATAAAGGTAATAAAAATATTAATCCTATTAATGAAAATAAAAAGTCGAAAATCCTTATCATTTTCCTTGAACCATTCTCCTAATGCCTTCTTTAACACTCAAAGGTGGTGTCCAATCTAATATTTTTTTTGTGTAACTATCATCTACCCTAAGTGATCCAACCAACCTATTAATATCTTTGCTTCTTCCAAAAACTAAACCTAGTAACTCAAGCATAAAAATAGGTAAAGGAAATAAATTAGCTTTTCTTTCCATAGATGAGGCAATAATCTTTATAAGTTCAGGAGTTGACAAATCCACACCATCTGAAGCTAAAAAAATTTTGCCACTAGCTGCTGGATGATCAATGCATCTAATTAAGAGATCAACAAGATTATCTATTCCAATCATTGACCTTTGATTTTTAACCAAACCTAATGGTAGTGGGATTCCTGATTTTACAAGTTTTATTAACCTCTCTAAATTGCCTTTTGCACCATAACCATAAACTAGTGGTAACCGCACAACAACTACCTCCAAGCCTGTTCTTGAAGAAATTTCCAATAACGCTTTCTCAGCTTCAAGTTTTGATCTTGCATAGAAACTCTTGGGATTTGACTTGTCTTTGTGTGAAAATTTCTGTTTAGTAATCTGATATGTACTTTCACCATTAACTTTTACAGAACTTAAAAAAACTAGTCTTTTAATACCAGCTTCCACTGCCTGTTCTGCCAGACGTTTTGTTCCATCTATATTAACCAAATTGTAAACATTTATATCTTTAATGTTGCTAATCTTATGTGTTAAGCCAGCACAATGTATTATGCATTCAAATCCTTTTAAATGGTCTTTCCAATTTGTTTTTAAATTAATATCTCCAACTGGTATATGTTCGTTCTCTAAAGAATTATAATCTAAATCCATAGTTCTAACAAAACCGCGGATATGATTGTCAGGTGCATTTAAAGATTTACAAAGAGTTTTGCCTATAAAGCCATTTGCCCCTGTAATACAAATTTTTTTCATTCAACAAGATTTAACAAATTAATAAATTAAACTTATATATGAATTTACTAATTTTTATTCCTAAAATGATATTTTTTTTATGATTAGATGCTAATTAGTTAAATTCAAAACGTCTTTAGCTAATTTTTTCATAATTTTTTTTCTCAAATAACGTAAACAAAAATCATTGCGATCTATAATTTTTGGTCCATTTAATAATTTCTCTAATCCAATCCTCATTGAAACTACATCGCAGGGTTCAAAAACTTCAACTCCTTTTACTTCTTCTTTTAAAAATTCTGCAGCATATCCTGATACACCTGCAAGTATGGGTTTACCTGTTGCAGCATATTCAAAAATTTTTGATGGTAAAACTTTACGATACGCCTTGTGATCATTTAAATGTAGAAATAAAATATCTGCATTTTGATATTCATATATTAGTTCATTTCTTAACATTGGTTTTAAAACTTCAATATTATTTTGTGATTTAAACAATTGATTATCTATTAAAAGCTTATTTGCACTACCATCCCCAATTAATTTAAATTGAAAATCTTTCAGTGAATTTGCTATAACTGGGATTATTCTATGCAATCCTTGAGCATCTCCAATATTACCGGCATATAAAATTAAAGGTTTGGATGAAATCTTTTTAGATGAAAAATCATTTTTAATAAACATTTCATCAACTCCATTTGTGTAAGTTGATATACTTATATTGGGTGCTATTTTTTCAATATAATTAAAAAAACCTTTCGAAACGATATTTAACTTATTTGCAGATTTAAAAGTCCATTTTTCCAAACTGTAAAATATTGGCATTAAAATATGTAAAAATTTATTTTTATAAAGATCGTTAATTGCATCTGTGAACAAATCTCGGATATCTAAATAAATTTTTGAATTTGATTGTTTTGCAATATAAGTCGCAAGACTTGCTGTCATTAAGCGTGATGAAGTTGCAATTACAATATCCCATTTTTTTTTTGATGTTAGTTTTCGAACTGCGAAACTAAATAAAGAAAAACATTTAGCTTGATCAAGTATACCATTTTTGTGTTGGGGTAAAATTATACGATTAATTGAAACTTTATTATTATTTGCAATTTTTGGATCTAAGATATCTAGTGAATGATAACGATTAGGTTTTGTTGTTATTACATCAATTTTAAGATTAGAAGGCCCCTCTTCCAATAAAGCATCAACTATTGATTTAGCTCTTAAAGAACCTGGTCCTATATCTGGCGGATAATAGTAACTTAGGACTAAAATTCTCATTAAATTTTATGAAAGCACTCCACAAAAATCAAGTACTTCACATTCCATTAATTTTTTCTTTACCTCAGGCTCTAAAAATTCCCGGTGTTTTACAAGTAAACAAATTATATCTGCTTGCTGAATCGCATCAAAAAGATTTAAAATTTTTAAATTTTTATGTGATTTAATGTTTGGTTCAACTGTAATAACTTCAAAACCTTGTGCTAATAAAGTTTTGGCAACTTCTAAAGCTTTTGATTCTCTTAAATCATCAATATTTGGTTTAAAAGCTAAACCTAAACATGTTATTTTTGGTTTAATTCCATTTTTTTGATAACTATCAATATGATTTTTAATTTTATTTATTACCCATTTAGTTTTGTAATTATTTATTTCACGCGCAGTTTGAATTAATTTAGCTTTTTCCTTGTTCTGTGAAACAATAAACCAGGGATCTACTGCTATACAATGTCCACCTACACCAGTGCCAGGCTGCAATATATTAACTCGTGGATGCTTGTTAGCTAATTTGACTAAATTCCAAACATTAATACCATGGTCATCACAGATCATAGATAACTCATTAGCAAAAGCGATATTTAAATCTCTAAAACTATTTTCAGCTAGTTTACACATTTCGGCAGTTTTTGCGTCTGTTTCAATTATACTTCCATTTACAAATAAACGATAAAATTCCATAACTTTTTTTGTTGCTATTGATGAAAGGCCACCAACAATTCGATCGTTTTCAACTAGCTCGGTCATAATTTTTCCTGGTAGAACTCGCTCTGGACAGTAAGCTATGTGTACATTTTCTAAGTTCACACCAAGGTTTTTTAATGTTTGTTTTATTTTTTTAGTCGTACCAACCGGGGAGGTTGACTCTAAAATTATTAAATCACCTGACTTAATAAATTGTGCAATGCTTTTAGTGGCTGATAAGACATAATCAATATTTGGTTTTGGTATATCGCTACCTGTGTGAAATGGCGTAGGAACACAAATGATATAAACATCACCTTGTTGAGTTTTATTAAAAGCTTTAAGTTTACCTGATGAAACTGCTGACTTTACGTAAGCTTTAAGACCATCTTCAATAATATGAATTTCTCCCTTATTTATTTTTGATACAACATCCCCATCAATATCAATTCCAGATACCAAAAAACCTTTATTTGCAATTAAAGCTGCTGTTGGTAATCCTATGTAACCAAGCCCAATTACACATACAGTTTTATTATTCATAAGTTTATCGTTATCAAATCTTTTGCAAAACATCCACTATACGCTTACAAGCTAATCCATCTCCGTAAGGATTGTGCGCACGAGACATTTTTTGGTAATGTTTTTTATTATTCAACAGTCGCGATACTCCTTTAACAATTTTTTTCTTATTTGAACCAACAATCTCAACTGTACCTGCTTCAACTGCCTCAGGTCTTTCTGTTGTTTCGCGCATTAACAATACTGGTTTACCTATGCTGGGAGCTTCTTCCTGAATACCTCCGCTGTCTGTTAAAACTATATACGAATGTTTTAATAAATAAATAAACAGTTCATATTCCAAGGGTTTAATTAAATGAATATTATTAATTTCTTTAAGAATTTCATTAACTGGTTTTTTTACATTTGGATTAAGATGCACTGGATACACAAAATATATTTTTGGATATTTTGCTGCAAGTTCTTTTAGAGCTGAACAAATTTTTAAAAAACCATCACCAAAATTTTCTCTTCGATGTGCTGTAACTAATACAAAATTTTTATTTTTCCAATTAAACGATAGAATTTTATCAAGAATATCATCTAATTTTTTTTGGTGCTCTTTATCATTATCAATTCGTTTTAAAATCCAATATAGCGCATCAATTACAGTATTTCCTGTAACTGATATTGAAGATTTTTTAATACCTTCTTTTAATAAATTTTTTTTACATAAAAGTGTTGGTGCAAAATGAAATTTAGTTATTTTTCCAGTTATCTGACGGTTAAATTCTTCAGGAAATGGAGCGTTTAAATTATATGTTCTCAAACCAGCTTCAACATGTCCAACTGGTATTGATAAATAAAATGCGGCCATTGATGTTGCTAAAGTAGTAGTTGTGTCGCCATGGACTAATACTATTTCAGGTTGGTGTTTAGTAAACACTGTTTGCATTTTATCTATAATTAAAGATGTAAGGTTCGACAAGTTTTGATTTTTTTTCATTAAATTTAGATCTATATCTGGTTTTATATTAAAAATATCTAAAACCTGATCTAACATTTTACGATGTTGTGATGTTGCACAAACTTTTAATTCAAACTGATCTCGTTTGGCTTTTATATCATGTATAAGAGGTGCCATTTTAATAGCTTCTGGACGTGTTCCAAAAACCAACATAATTTTCTTTTTATTCATTTTAACTTTCCCATAAAATTTGAATACTTGAGCCCTCCCTTTTTTTAAGAGATACCACTAAACATTGCGAACTTAACTTTTTTCCAAACTCAGGAGAATAATAACCTGTTTGGATAAATGATTCACCTATTTTTACATTTAAATTAACTTGATTGTCACTTGGCATTTTTACTTTCCAAGAATTATTATTATTTTTTGTCAAAACAATAGATGGATGAAAATGAAAATAAGCATATGCACTTTTAAAGGACCCATCGATATAATCTTTAATAACTAGTGAATTTTTTGAAAATTGCCAATTTCGTCTATGGATTAGTTTTTCATGAAGTCTTTTATAACCATCATGGGCACAACTAATATTAACAAAATTTTCTAGTTCTTCAATTTTAAGATCTAAAGGATATGCGCGCCTAGCCACACGAAATCCACTCCATACCTCTGAAGAATTTTTATTATTAACGACAACAGTATTGTGAGCCTCTGTGCTTCGCTCATATTGCCTTACTTTAGTAAATCCATATTCGGAGGTACCACTATTAACCAATAAACGTTGTCCAAATAAAGAGAGTTCAAAAGACAAAACATCGGCATGTCCATGACCTGGAAGATAATTGGGTCCTATAGGACCAACATCTAATATGCCATTAACATTATTAGAGTTAAACCGTATATAACCGCTATCAATTAAATGTGTAACTTGATTAAATTTTTTAGAAATATAATTTATGCCTAATTGATAAGCATACTTTTTTAGTTCATCTAGATTTGATGCAATGTCTAAAGCAGCATCGTTAAAAAAAGCAATATCCCCATCAGGATGTGTCATTGTTTCTAGCCACATCAACATATTTTTTGCAACTTGTTTCCATTCATTTATATCTGACTTTTGAATAACCTCAGGATAGGTGTGTGAAATATTAATAAGATCTAATAAATCTTCTAAAAAAATTGAATGATACATTGGACTAAGCTCAAAATGTCCACCATCATTTAAAACTTGCTCTTTCAATTCATTATTAATGATTTTTAATCCTTTTTTTAACCAAATCTCAGACTGTTTACTTGAAAAAAATAAACCAGCAAAAATCAATGCTTTTGCGTTAGAGAATAAATGATTACCAAGTATATGCCATTCTATTTTTTTATTTAGCCAACTTGTTTGAAGTGCTAGGCTTTTTAGTGAAGCATCTGACAGTTCATTACCTCGTAAGTGCCATTTGATCCAGTTAACAATTCTAATTGATGTAGGATATGGATCCCAACCAATACCTTTTCCTATACTATTTTTGCTGATCCAATTTTTTAATAATTGATCATGCCATACTTTACGGTTAAGTGAGTCGACTGCATTTAAATCTTCAAAATAATGTTGGTTATAACGCCATAACTTTGTAGTAGCGTTTCTATTATCATTCCAGCCAACTTCTAACAAAGATTGAGATTTATTTAAGAATTTAAAAGTATTTTCATTTATTAAACTTGTCTTTTTTTTAATTAGTGGGCAAAATTCATTTTTTAAAATTCTTAAATCAATTATTGCACTTTCATTATTTATACTTAGTTTTACAAAATAATACCAAATTCTATAATAAATCTGTTTAAACTTTAAATAACGAATTGTATGAAAATATTTTAATATCAATAATTTATTGTTTTAATAATTTTAGAGAAATTCTACTAACTTCAAAAATTTCCTCAACCGGAATAGGAGGTGTGTTACTTTTTGAAATTGCATCAATAAACGATTTAACGCAAGCTTTTTGACCCTTATCTTGTTGCCATAAATTCATTTTTTTAAATCTAGGCCAACCAAAGCCAGTTAATTTTCGATAATTGTCTAATTGGAGAACTCCGCCTTGCGCAAAAACTTCTAATCTTTCTTTGGGAAAAGATTTTGAACCATTGGCGTAATAATGAATTGTACCAATAGAACCATCTTCAAAACTTAGTTGAATATTTGCGGTGTCTTTTGTTAAACTATTCATATATTGAATTTGTTGGCCAATAATAGTTTTGCCTACCAAAAACCTCAATAAATCTATAAAATGACATGCTTCGCCAATAATCCTGCCTCCTCCAACTTCTAAATCTTGAGTCCAGTGATCCCTTTCAACTTTACCGGCATTTATTGTCATTACAATTGATTTTGGGCTATCGACATCATTTAATAAACTTTTTATTTTTTGAACTTGAGGGGCAAAACGACGATTAAAACCAACCATTAAAATATTTGATGAAGAATATGCAGACTCAATTTTATTCATTTCTTCTAAAGTTAAACACAATGGTTTTTCAACATATACATGCTTTTGGTTTTTTAGAGCTTTAATAACAAAATCTGCATGAGTATTATGCCGTGTAACAATCACAACTGCATCAGTTGTTTTATCGCTCAATAAGTGATCACTGTCAGTTGTGGTTTCTAAAAAATTGTATTTACGTCCCACGTGAGCTCCACTTAATCCATTATTGGAGGCAATATTTATTAATTCTACATTTTCAGCTTTAAATGCTGGAATTAATATTAAGGATGCGTAATTGCCTGATCCTAAAAAGCTTACTTTAGTTTTTTTAGAAATATTTTTTCTTTTAATGTTATCATCATTTATTAATGATATTTTTTTTGAATCTATTGTTGTTTCTGCGCCAGGATATGTAAATAAAACTCCAAGTGAATATTGATTATTTAAGATAATTTCATAAGCTTTTTCAAATTCAGTGATATCAAACCTGTGAGATATTAATTCTTTTATATCCAGTGCACCTGTAGACATCATATCTAGCACAGCTTCAAAATTACGTTGTTCAGTCCAGCGTACAAAACCTATAGGATAGTCTTGACCCTTTTCTTCGTAATTGTGATCATACCGACCTGGTCCATAAGAAGAAGATACTTGAAATGTTAGCTCTTTTTTAAAAAAATCATCTCTTGATAATTTTAGCCCTGTAACTCCAACTAAAACTATTCGTCCACGTTTTCTGCACATTTGAGCTGCTTGATGTACAGGCTCATTACTTGTTGTTGAGGTCGTTATAATTACAGCATCAACACCACGATGTCTTGAAAAAGAATTAGCAATAGCTAATGGATCTTCTTTATTAAGATCAACCACCTCTGCTCCAAATTTTTTAGCAAGTGACAATTTTTCTTGATCAAAATCTAATCCAAGAACACGACAACCATTTGCCTTTAATAATTGAACAGTCATTAATCCAATTAAACCAAGTCCAATAACAACAATTCCTTCACCTAAAGTTGGCTTGACTAAGCGTATTCCTTGTAATGCCACTGCTCCTATGACAGTTAAAGACGCCTCTTCATCTGAAACTTTATCTGGTATTTTTGCACAAAGATTAATTGGAACACTAACTACCTCTGCATGTCCACCATTTGAAACTACTCTATCACCTATATTGAAATTTTTTACATTGGAGCCAGACTCACATACAACTCCAACATTACAATAACCTAAAGGCAATGGTTTATCTAATTTGTTAAAAACACTGTCAATTGTTGGTTTTACTCCATCAGTAGAAATTTTATCTAAAACCTTTTTTATTTTATCAGGTTGAAGGCGTGCTTTTTTAATCCATCCTGATTTACCAAATTCAACTAACATTCTCTCAGTTCCGGCTGAAATTAATGTCTTAGATGTTTTAATTAATAAACCTCCAGGTGAAACATTTGGTACTGGTACATCTTTACACTCAGTTAATCCTGTTCTTAAAGATTGAATAATTTGCTTCATGATTTATTGGGTTGTTGTAGTAAAATATTTCATAACCATGGTTATATTGTTAAAGAATTGTTTATGCTATATTTTTTAAAAAATTAAATGTTGCTTTCGAAGATTGATTCCAACTATATTTTTTAGCTATTTTATAGCTATTTTTGGAATTTTTTTTTCTTAATTTTGGATTTTTAATTAAATTTTTCAACGAGTGAAATATTTCTTTTGGACTCTCTGGATTAAAATAACTACCATGTTGCCTCAAAAACTCCATCATTGGTCCTTTATTTGAACAAGCAACTGGAAGCCCCATAGCCATCATTTCGATTAAAATGTTTGGCATATTTTCACAACTTGACGCAAATATTCCTAAATCAGCTTTTTTATATACTTTATTTATCAATTCATGAGAAACTGGACCATTAAATTTTACCCATTTTCTCTCGGGATCCCACAATGCGATAGAATTCTTTAATTTTTTAATTGCTAATGAATCTCCCACTGAACCAACTATATTAAGTTCTAGAGGCCATCCGTACTTATTGCGTAGTTTAGCTACTGCCTCAATTACGTTCCACTGATGCTTGTACAAACTTATTGTTGATACATATAAAATTTTATAATTATTTTTAATTGAATAAGATGAAATATTTAATTGTTTTCGTGGAAGATTGATAAACTTTTCATTAATACCATGGGGAATTAAAATTACCGAACCTTTTAAATTTCCAGTTACTTTCTTTACAGTCTTTAGAGCAAATTTACTTAAAAAAATTATACCATTAGCTCTGTTAAAAGTATATGTTTGAGATATTCTCAATAAATACAATCTCAAAGTTTTTAATGAAACTCCAAAACGTATAATTTCTCTCCAACTAAAGGGTAATAAATTTTGCGACATTGCAACTATTGGATTAAAGTTTCCTAAATAAAATCCACCGGGAGAAAAGAGAATATCACATTTTTCTTTTTTAATTTCTTTAGAAAGAATAAAAATTTGCCAAAATATTCGTTTTATTATGCTACTCTCAAATGATGTTGATTTACGTAATGATATAATTTTATTTTTTTTTAATAATTTGATTGTTTCTTGACCAGACCATACAACAATTTTATTTATATTTAATTTTTCAAAATCTTTAAATTTTAATAGCTCTGTGAGGTGAGTTACTCCACCACCTGCTCTAATATTTGATGCATCAATACCAATACATATTTTTTTTTTGAAATTTTTATCATAATTTAGGTTTATAAATTTTTTTTCCATATCATTTATCAGGTTTTTAAAATATTTTAAATGCAGAACATTTTGACATTTTTTTTAAAATAGAAATATCTACCAATTCGGTATTTTCCCTATATTTTGGTTTTTTACCAGTAAAATTAGAATATAAAATTGATGGAATATTAATACTATCACCGTTCAGATTTATCGATGTAATTTTTACATATTTACTTGCAATATTTAAAAATTTTTTTTACGAATATTTTTGATTTTAAATACATGAATTATACTTATTTAAAAATTTTATCACAAGTATAATCAATTTGAAAATTAGCAAAAACTATTGATGATGACTTGTAGTTTTATGATTTTAGTTTATTAAAATTAAATATTAATTTATCGTATAAGTTACATATTTTAAATGACTAAACTTTTACATATTGGACTTGGTAAATGTGGCTCTTCATTTTTACAACATGGAATTTTTTCTAAGTTAGAAAAAAAAATTAATACTAATTATATATCTATGTATAAAAATGATTTTTTTAATATTAATAAAAAAAAATTTAAATATAGTCCGTTTGAAAATTTTAAAAATATTGAAAAGTTATTGCCAAATGATTTGATAATATCAAATGAGTCTTTATTTTCCTGGAATTGGGAATTTTCTAGAATAGAGAAAAGCTTTGAATGTATTAAAAATAATTTTTCTGATGATACCGTAATTTTAATTATTATAAGAAATCCATATGATTTATTAAATTCAATTTATTGCCAAGCAATTCAGGGTATGAAAGTAAAAATAGTTAAACCTGATAAGTTTTTCTACGTTGATGATAAATTAATGAATGTTAAAGAAAATAATAAATTTAATTTATACAATTTTAATTATTCAAAATTAATATCTTTATACAAAAGTTATTTTAAAAAAGTTATTGTTGTAAAATATGAGAACTTACATAATCTAAGTTTTTTAAAAGATATTTATAATCTAGATGAGGACTCAATTCAGGAATTAAAAAAAAACAATCTATATTATTATAATAGATCTATTTCAAAATATGGGATTAATTTTATTTTATTTTTAGACAATTTTTTTGATGTTAGTAAAAGTCAGAACTTTATTAAAAAATTTATTAAACCTACTAATAATATAATTTTTAAAATCAAAAATAGAATATTAAGTCAGTTTCATATAAGAGGTTTTTTTCAATTTAAATTTGACAGGATTGTTCCTTATAAAAAGTATTATATAAATCGTAAATTCATACCCATAGATATTGAAAAAGAAATATCCGAATATGATAAATTAAACTTTTGATTGATCTCTTTTTATAAAATTGAAATATTCACACCAACAAATTTTTTTTATATAGGCCCCTAGAGATATGATCGTGATGTTGGTACTAAGTAACTTTTGTCAATATTTTTTTCCATATCATTTATCAGGTTTTTAAAATATTTTAAATGCAGAACATTTTGACATTTTTTTTAAAATAGAAATATCTACCAATTCGGTATTTTCCCTATATTTTGGTTTTTTACCAGTAAAATTAGAATATAAAATTGATGGAATATTAATACTATCACCGTTCAGATTTATCGATGTAATTTTTACATATTTACTTGCAATATTTAAAAATTTTTTTTCATAGTCAGGCATTGCATCTATGATACCTTCTCTTTTTTCATACCAATGCCCTCTACGTATAATTTTGTTAGTGTAATCACATCCTATTAAATATATTTCTTTAAATCCCATATAAATTGCAAGTGAAATTGAATATCTAAATACTCCTGTAAAGATACTTATATTATTAGAATAACAATCATTCAAAAAATTATTCTTTTTATCTGGAATTTTATTAAATAAATGAAATACATTTGAATTTCTTAAAATTGGGTAATTAGATAAATTTACAAAAAATTTAATTTGATCATTTTCATTTATAAAATTTCTGTGTATTTTTTGAAGACTGTTAGAAGTATATGGGTGATTGTATCTTGGATAAAAATAATATGGCATAGTATTAAATGCATATTTGCAGTTTAATTCTTTAAATTCTTTATGAACTGAAATCCAATTAAGTGAGAACGATACTTTATCTGCGAATGATGATAAGTCAAAATATTTAATAGATACTCCATCACCAAATAAATAGCATGTTTCACCTTCATGTTTATTCTTAAGAATTCTAATTTTAGATAAAATTGGACTTGCAATATTATAAATGATTTTTTTTTTTACGAATGTTTTTAATTTTAAATACATGAATTATATTTATTTAAAAATTTTTATTAAAAGTATAATCATCATATACTATCAATAAGGTTTTTATGAGTAATAATTTTCAAAATTGACATTTATTAATTTTAAATCGATTTATTTAAAAACTTAAAATTAATATTATAAAAATATCGATAAGATTATTTTCAGATTTAAAAATATTTTATAATTAGAAAATATCTTAAAGATTACAACTTCAAAAGACTTATAATAAAAAAAATTAATTTATTATTAACACTAGATAAAAATTATTTTTTAAAAAATTAAAGATAGAGAGCTACTTTATTAATAGAATTTATTTTTTTATATAAAATCTTTTTTTAAATTTACTATTTAATTTCATTAGTTTGGGGTTTTTTTTTAAAATATTTATTATATCTTTATATGTTACATTGATCCCTTTTTTTGATAATTTGATAGTTTTTTTTAGTAGTATCAAATCTTGCTCATAATCAATTGTAAGCCTATAATTATTAAGTTTTTTCCTTAATTCACAAGTGAATATTTTAAACTTATTTGGATTATTATAAATGTATGGAGTCACATGTTCCTTAAATTCTTTGTTTTTAACATTTAAAA
>Ga0255755_1002662_pt1 | contig 14373 bp, 6 predicted proteins | sample 011ome_18_FD_179955 | JGI IMG/M metagenome (GOLD analysis project Ga0255755, IMG submission 179955) | Coastal salt marsh microbial communities from the Groves Creek Marsh, Skidaway Island, Georgia - 011501BT metaG (version 2) | ecosystem: Environmental > Aquatic > Marine > Intertidal zone > Salt...
ATGTGTTTTCAACATAATTTGATGTGTTCGACTCTATATTCGTAAGACGTATGCTTATGCTATTTGATGTGTTTTCAACATAATTTGATGTGTTCGACTCTATATTCGTAAGACGCATGCTTATGTCATTCGATGTGTTTTCAATATAATTTGATGTGTTCGACTCTATATTCGTGATACGTATGCTTATGCTATTTGATGTGTTTTCAACATAATTTGATGTGTTCGACTCTATATTCGTAAGACGCATGCTTGTGTCATTTGATGTGCTTTTGACATAATTGGATACATTCTCATCTGAATCAGCTTGTAGAGTAACTTTTTTGTTTTGTTGCGAAGGATCTTGAATACTTATTGATGATACTGTAAGGTTAATTGCATTGTTGCTTTCGTCTCTGAAACTTATTCCAGAAGATGCATCATTTGTTATTTTTGATTTTCCTAAATATATTGTTTCACCAGAAAGATACAAATCTTTCCATTTCATATCATCTGAACCCAAATTGAACACTTCGTTTGAAGCAGGTAACATATCACCTAAAATACTTAGATTTTCAGCAGATGGAAAATCAAAATTTGAACTTATAAAGTTCGCAACGGTATTCAAACAATATCCCATTTTCAATCTATATATAATATTTATTAATATATGTTAAAAAAAAATTTACATTAGTTTATTCTTCAAAAAGTCGATATCTTTCTGTTGTTGTTTAATACACTCGATTAACAAGGGTACCAATCTTTCGTAAGAAATAGTCAAAAAATTCGATCCAGATTTAGAAACAATACTTCTATCGTGGAGAATTTTTGTATCAAATGGTGCGAGATGAACAATTTCAGGGAGGATCTTTTGAACACTTTGTGCACTTACACCAATTTGATGAGTTTTATCATTTATTCCGAAACTTTGCGCCAATGGACTTGCCATATATTGAAATGTTTCTATTTGCATTATTTTTTCAATAGGATCGTATATTTCTGACAATTTCGTTTTCAAACGAATATCTGAATACGATGCAATTACATCACCTGTTGCCATGATAGTACCCTCACAATATATATCACCATCTGAATAAAACGCATAGTCTCTATCTATGTCAGGAAATGTAAAATCAACAGCGAGATCACGATTTGACGAAACTCCAAATTTTCCTCTACGATAATAAATATCATCTGTTGGTGGTTTTCTTTCAAACTCGCTTAATGATTTATCGCCAACATATACTTGATCAGTATCTTTAGATTTATCAACCTGAAAAATCATATCTCCTGAACTATTATAAACTTCAAAGGAATTTTGATTTGAACTACGTAAGTGAATGTAATTAACATTATCATCTGTCTTGATATATAAATTACTACATACAATATTTTTATCTGTGAAAATAGAATAATCTTTATTTCTTAGTACTTCCGGAACACTTTCCGAAGATTGAGATACGTAAAATCGTCCCTTTTCATAATATATATCATTGTCTTTTTTTTTAAATTCACTTGGTTTATATTCTGAACCCTGGACATATATTCTTCCGTCTTCTCCAATACTAAAAACCTCGCTATTGTTAGATGTCAACATAAAGGGTTTTGGATTGAGATTAGATGTATTATTTATAAGAACCGATTCTGTTATAACAGGATACTGTTGTTTTATTTCCTCCAATCTGAAATTCGAATAAATTGAAACGTTTTTATTAAAAAGCGATATTTTTAAGTTTTCATCTCCTGAACTTGTAACTAAAAATTGATTAATATTTAAATCAAAAGTTGTGTCATTTATGTTTAAAAACAGGGTTAAGTCTGATGGATATATTTGATCATTGATTGTAAAACTATTGTGAACAATAGTCAAATATACTTTATTATTAGTATAATCAACTCCGCTATGTTGCTTTTCAATTACTAAAGAATTGTCTTTATATATTCCAATCTTATTGCCGTTTTCTTGTTTCTTTATCACTATACTTATCGTGTTATTAGTTATGTTGTTATTGATCTTATAAAATAATTTCCCAACAGATAGATGGTAATCATCACTAATTAGAGGAGTTTCATTTATCTTAAAATCAAACGTCCATTTCAGGCAATTATTATTAAATTTAAAAGGTCTATCATATACCGTGTTAAATTGATCTACTCTATCTAGGTTAATTTCCCCAGGTTCATAATATAACACATTTGCATATGTAAATTTTTCATTCAAAATATTCGAAGTGTTTTTGATATAATTCGAAGTACATTTTATAACATCGACTCCATTAATTCCATGATCTTTATTATATATTTTACCATCTTTATCTACTTTAAAGACAATTTCATCATAATTTGTATTTTTAACACAAATAGCCTCTTTATCTTTTACATCTATTTGAATACCAGGTCCATCATCATGTTCCAATATAACAAGATTTTGTGTTTGATAAGAATCTGTATATATGGTAGTCGTCGTACCCTTGACATATAAATTTGAAACGTTTATGATATCAGCATTAAGTGAAACGGTGTCGATATTTGAAGATATAATTTCATGAACAGATAAATTTGATATATTCGCGATATCTGCATTAAGTGAAATGGTGTTGATATTTGAAGACGTAATATTTTCTTCAACGGTTAAATTTAATATATTTGCGATATCTGAATAAATTGAAATGGTGTCGATATTCGAAGATGTGATGTTTTCGTGAACAGTTAAATTTGATATATTCGCGATATCAGCATTAAGTGAAATGGTGTTGATATTTGAAGATGTAATATTTTCTTCAACTGTTAAATTTAATATATTTGCGATATCTGAATAAATTGAAATGGTATCGATATTTGAAGATGTGATGTTTTCGTGAACAGTTAAATAAATGGTGTCGATATTTGAAGAGGTAATGTTTTCGCGGACAATTAAATTTGATATATTCGCGATATCTGCATTAAGTGAAATTGTGTTGATATTTGAAGATGTAATGTTTTCATTCACAACCAAATTTGATGTAGATGAACTGATTTGGTCAATCCCACAATTCTTGATATTTTCTGCGAATGTATCGCGACATAACATTGTAGTTTCTCGTAATGTGATAGTATCTTGTACACTTACTTCAACATTGTCAAGATATAATACACTAAAAGAAGATGCATCTGGTAATACATCTCCAAATGTGATTCCAAAAGTATTGTATTCGTATTCCTGGTACAAAAGTTGGATATTTGTTATTCTTGGTACTATAGGGAAGGCTGTAACCATTCCATTAATTTTTACTTCTTCTTGAACATTACTAATATTCATATCAAATATGTAATCATTGAGATAATCTGATTTATTTAAAATTATTTCAAATTGATCTTTCGTTTCTACTTTATCTTCACCATAACCAACTTCAACTGGATCAACTTCAACAGGATATCCCAATTGAGTGCCATTTAAACTAACACCTAATTCAATTACATTAGCATCATTATATCTATATTCAACATCTGTGAAATCAAAGTCAAATCCAACTCGTATTTTTTTCAAATAGACTCCTTTTGGATATGTTGCTTCATCAAACTTAATTGCAAATTTTGTTATGAATTCATAATTATTATTTAAGTTTGAAGTAAATATTAATTTGTCGCTATCCTCGATATATTCATTATCTAGTTTTTCGAATAATAATAATTTAGGTTCTTCAATTTCATCAACAATGTGGTATAGTTTCACATCAGTTCTGTGACCGTCAATATCAGGATCGTCGTTTATGTTGTCGAAATATTGAATCTGCTCATAATATTCAAAATCGTCTAATCGCACAATTTTATCATTTACGTATATTAATGTATCCCATGTTTTTTGATTGCTAGTGGTTGTATATTTGAAATTCTTGAACAACGTCATTTCGAATTTATTAATACTATCGTTTTCAAATATATGGGTTTTTGGTATATATTGCGTGTCAATAGTATTCACGACATTTTCTTTGTTATGTAAAATAACAGTGTATGGAGTGCCTTCTGCAACATAATCAAGTTGAAATATGTTACTTTGATATTGATATAGTTCAAAATCAAATTTTATTTTTACAATATTAATATCATCTAGTAGTCCTTCAGGAACTGTTACAATATTTCCTGGCAATAATTTTAATCTACGATCTTCTAAGTCAAATACATTAGTTATTGGTTCTTGTATTACGAAGTTACATGTCATATCATTTTTATTAACACTAGAATCTTTCAATAAATTCGACGACGAATCAAATGTATATTTTGCATAAGTTGTATTTGTGGTTTTGAGAATAATTGTATCAAGATTATTATAAATATCGATTATTTGTGTATTTATTTGATTGGAAGTAGTGGTAATTCTGTTACTGATTTCATTGGAACTCAGTGTCATATCTCTTCGAATTTGATTGGAACTCAGTGTCATATCTCTTCGAATTTGATTGGAACTCAGTGTCATATCTCTTCGAATTTGATTGGAACTCAGTGTCATATCTCTTTGAATTTCATTGGAACTCAGTGTCATATCTCTTCGAATTTCATTGGAACTCAATGTCATATCTCTTCGAATTTGATTGGAACTCAATGTCATATCTCTTCGAAATTGATTGGAACTCAGTGTCATATCTCTTCGAATTTGATTGGAACTCAGTGTCATATCTCTTCGAATTTGATTGGAACTCAGTGTCATATCTCTTCGAATTTCATTGGAACTCAGTGTCATATCTCTTCGAATTTCATTGGAACTCAATGTCATATCTCTTCGAATATCATTAGAAGTTGTCTCAATATAATTTGACATATTACTATCGAGATGTCTTATATAATTACATGTTTCAACATTTGAAGCATTTAAAATTTCAGCAACACGAAATGATGTAAAATACAAATTAGACGACCCTTCTGTCAAAAAGTTAGTTGATTTATCATTTAAATTCACATTACTTATATTTTCCCCAATTCCATAAAGTTTTGTTGCTCTCAATGAACCTTCGACATCAAATTTAAAATAATCATCAGAATCATCAATAGGTTTGTTCACCTTAATACCGCCATTTTTAGCGATATTAAATATATTTTTAAAATCTTCATCATCATATTGAGAAGTAACATTCATTATGTCGTTCCATGTATTTGAACGATGTATTTTTAGAGATGTTTCCTTTGTAACTCCAGCAATACACAATGATGTATTCGATTGATCAGATGTGGTTAATACTTTATTGGAACCCAAAATAGTTACATTACCTGTAACGAATAGATTTCCTAGAATTTGTAATTCGTTGGAAGTACTTTTATTTGTATTAGTAATAGTATTATTTACAATATAAGTATTTCTATTTCCTATTGCTATTTGATCCAAATCGAGATTTTTTACATAATTAGACATATTACGATTAAGGTATCTTATATAATTACATGTATGAACATTTGAACCATCAATAATTGTTGCTACACGACCATGAGTAAAGTACAAATTACATCCTTCTTTTAACATTGACGTGTCTCTATCGCTCAAATTAACATTTCTTAAATTTGAACCATCTGCTTCAATTGTATCACTAACAATTTCATGAGAATTGATATATGGTGATCTTGTGCTCAATTTCACATCAAGATCGTAACAACAATCTGGTTCTCTTTGTATACCCACCTGACCACCTTTAGATATAACAAAAGCCAAATCTAATTTATCATTTACTTTGTCTTTTTCTGAAATTCGGAATAAATCGTATTCTGTATCGTAATTATCATATTCTTTGATAATATTCATGCCTGTTGTACATTCTTTTTGAATGGTGAAATCTAAATTACTCAACACATGTATAGAATAATTTGATGTATGTAATATATAATTGGACGACTGCATTATGAATGGTCTATCAAACATATTTTCGCTGTAGTTGTATGTCATACTGTTCCCCATTTTATCGTAAATATCGCCTTTAATGTAAATGTCATTCATGAATATAGTGTTTGTCTTGATATTTCCATTTGTTACATTCAATTCGCCGGTTATAAAGGTATCACCTGTATCATCAATCCTCAAAATTGTTTTCTTGTTGATTTCATCTTCAGTGACTATTTCAAAACTACCATCTTTACTGAATATTTTATTTATTTTTCCATTTTTTATTTCTGAACCATCCTCGTGTATGCTATCAAAAAGAATGTTATTTTGTAAAATGATATGAGGTTGATATTCTATTGTATTTATTTCTAAATAGAAGGTATGATCTTCGCCTTCAATAAATTTGTAAATTTTGTAAATATCATTGATTGTAACATTAAAATGTTCATATTGAAATGTATAAGAATAAAAAGTATTATCTTCAATTTCACATTCAAATGTGTCACCTGCATATAAACCATCTGGAACCGGTTTCAAAAACCGAACAATATTATTAATTGTTAGTTCAGTTTCGTTATTTAATATGATGTTACATGAAATATCAACATTATCGAAATCAAAAATTGTAGTAGGTGCGTTAATTTCTGTTATATATTGATAATTTATTGTATAATAATCATTTATATTAGAAGTAAATGATAACTCGTGATATGATTTATTTGAATATGTTTGGGTTGCTACTAAATTTGAAATGTCCAAAAAATCTTGTCTAATTCTATTACCATAAATATCTCTTATAGGGAAATCTTCATTTTTGACAAAATATTTGAGACCTTTTGAAAATATTTTGATATCATTAGCATTTATAACATCATCTATATATCCTTGGTATTGATGATTAGACGATAATTTCGAATAAGAAACCGCTATTTTAGAATATTTGTTTGTAATTGATTTTTCAGAATATTTGTTTGTTATACGCATACAACTTTTGTCTTCCTCTCCTAAAACATCTAATGCATATAGTGGACAATTTTTATTAATACTCATTTTGTTTGGTGTTACAACAAGAACTTTCTTGTCATTATCTTGAAACAAATTAGAACCATTTACATTTTCATTGAATTTAAGAACAAATTCATCCATGTCATTCGGTGCTTCTATTTTCCAAAATGAATTGTTGTTTCCTTTCATAGATATTGCAGGCGCATATGCTGTATTTTCAAGTAACAACATATTCTTCACTGTATTTTCAATATGGACTGCAACATTTTGTACCTTTTTCAAAAATGTTTCACTATTTTGATTTGCAACATTGAATCCTGTGTAATTTTTACCTTCACAATGATACACAGATATCAAATTATTTTCTCTCCCACCACCCAATTTTCCTTTTATATTAAATACAGACCGTTCGCCCAATTTATCATCAGATGATTTAAAAACTTCCAAATTTGCGGAAGATTCTGTTGAATCAATTGATAAGTCGTTTTCTTTCATGTTGGGAAAATGTATAGTACATATTTCAATACTTGCTTTTGTATTTGACATAAATTTAGATACTTTTGTCGTTTTAGTACTGTTTTGATAAACAGTAAGAGGAATATTATATGTCGAGCTTTTCCCTATGTTTCCTACATGTTCAAGAAATCCACCAGTATCAATATGTCCAATTACTACAGTTTTATCTGGTAATAATGCAATTTTGTTTCCCGTAACCACAACATCATTTGTGTTTGATTTTTGACTATTAGTAATTTTATCATGTGCTTCATTGGCAGTATCTTCAATTGCATTAGGAGAAATGTTTACATTTTCACCTTCCAACAAGTATTTTCCTGTCACATTTATATTACCCTTAACTTCTAAATCACCATGAATAACCATCGCTTTATCAATCATATCTTCAAGAGATAATGCATCATTATCATCCATAGCGCGATTGATATGTGTTGTATATCTGTGATTTTCACAAGCAACAATGCTTATTGGATCAGGTTTGTTAATATTTGGACGTTCACTTTCATATGTGTGACCAAAACGCAATAATCCCAAAACCGAACTATTCGTTGGTTTATCTAATCTATGGTCCCTATATATGAACCACCTATTAGAGTTCGCGTGTTGATATGAAAGTAATGGTTCTGGAATTGTTTCATATGAACATATATCTATACCAGAAAACCGTGGTTGTATTTCACCAATTTGTTGGCCTCTGTAAAAACGCATAATACTGTCGTTGTATTTATCATCGTACATGCTTTTAACTGCAATCGGTGCTCTTGTTTGTAAATTTCTGTCACAACCAATAACAATATTTTTATTAATATACGCAGTATTATTATTTTTATCAGGATTTTCAATAATAAAATTTGCAACTTCTTTATTATGATGATAATATCCTCCTGTTGTAGCATGAATTCCACCTTTTACATTTAAACCTTTTAATATTATGTCTTTTCCACAAAAATCTTCTTGATTTGCTATATCAGTGAAATTGATACAATATTTATCTATGCTTCCGTTTATGTCATATAGATAAAAGAAATCTTTCCGAGTATCACCTTCTTGAGAAAATTCATCCTTTTTTGAAACAAAAAACATTGCTTTGTTTGCTACAGCGTTTGTTCGAATATAAATGTCATTTGCTAAAACGTTCCCAAAAACATCCAATTCATATTGTGGATTGTTATTATTTACACCAACTCTACCATTCTGATGTATTGTCAATGTAGGAGGTGTTTCAAATCCTCCAGTATCTGTCACAATTTTACTTCCTGGATAAAAATACATATTATGTAATCCATCTGTTTGATTAGTGTTGAAAACAATACTATTATCTTTTTGGCCATTATTTGTTGGCAAACTTGTAAGATGTCCCATATACATTGTTGGTTCAACATCAGCAACATTTTCCATAGAATTATCTTTCAACATCATTTCAATATTTACATATTTTGTTTTGAAGACACCAAACTGTGCGTTGCCTGTCGAATCAAACTTTGTGGCACCTGTTGTCAATTTTCCTGGAACAACCAAATTTGAATTTGAGATATTAATAGCATTGTCGTATGCAAAGAAAAGGAGGTTACTACCACTTATATTACTTGCATTTGCAATGCTAGGATCAACCATTATAGGATGAAAACTTTGTATATTAACACGTGTATTATCGATATTTAAATCTCTCAAAATATGCATCTCTCCTGTTCGACAAATTGATGAAGCAATTGTATTTTCAACTTGGATGTTGCGATTGAATAATGCATCATCGGTGACGGTAATTGTTTTCGTAACTGTGCTATTTTCTACATTTAAATCTCCTCTTACATCTAAATAATTATTAACTTCCAATTTGTGTTGACTTCCTGTCGTTCCGATATACAAGTTTGAATTAAACCTAAAAAAACCAGCACTAAAATCACCAGGTGTGATTTGATCTGCATTCATTGTTTCTCCTCTTATTCTCGCATACACATCATCTAGATGCTGATATTGTTTTGTATAGTAATCGTATAATACAATATCATCAAATGCAGAAACTCCATTTACCATCATTTTTGGTTTTTTTGTAATTTGTTCACTTTTTACAAAATCTTGTTCATTCTTAGTTCTCTTTATAAAAGAAACGTCTTTGTTTGTTACCGTACCAACTAAAACATTTCCACTTGTATCAATAGTCATTGACGGAGTTATTCCCGTGTTTTCATACCTGGGAAAAGAAGTTGTACTATATAGTGAATTAACTTGTTCTTTTGTAAGTCCAACATGAAATGTAAGAGGAATTTCAGAAGTAGTTGATAAAACCGCAGGCGAATTTTCACTATTTCCTATAAATCCTATTCTAAATTTAGAAACTTCAGGATCAATAGTTCCACAATCGTTTTCATTTAATGCTGAACTTTTATTTGTCATAGATATGTGAATATTATCAATATTATTATCTGGTGTTGTTGCAATATTCAAAGGACTAGCATTAAGATATGTATCTGAATTAGTACCAATTGTTATGTTATTAGTAGTATAATAATTATTTAAGGAAGTATTTCTTGCTTCTGAATTTCCAGAAATATAATTTGCTACTCGAATACAATCATAACCTTTGAAAAACACATTTTGTTTATCTTCCAATTTTTGTAATACGTTTTCAAGAATATTTGAATTTACTGAATCAAACTTGATATTGTCAAATTGAAATCCATTTGATATAATATTTCCTGTACATACAATGTCACTTCCAACATATAATGCACTTTTCTTGACAGATTGTTCAAAAAATCCATCTAGTTGTCTCCTAGAAGTATTTATACCAACCCCGTCCCTATTGACAAGTAAATTATATAGTGAATTTCTTGTATCTTTGTCAAACCTGTAGGTTTCACCAACAGCAAGAAATTCAGAATCATTCAAATCTAAATCGAAATTTGACGTTTCTAAAAGTCCTATTCCCAATGATTTGATTTCAACTAATGAAGGACCAAAACCACTTGAAATCATTATATTAATTTAACGAAACATTCTTTATATCATTTATTCAAAATAATTTAAAAAATGATTTAGACAAAAGGCATATTAATGAGTATACACAAAATGAATAAAATAAACAATATTCATAATAAAACACAAAGTATTGAAATTAATGATCTTCCATTTAATGAAAAAAATGTTCTTTTATCAGAACAAGATCTTTACAATTTATTTGAAACAAATGGGTTAACTAATACCAAATTCAATAATATCAATTTATATAGAAACGCATTTGTTCACAAGTCATATTGTACGATGAAAAATTCTGATTTTAATGAAGGAAATATAAAATGTCCACAAAACTGTCTTCCATTGCAAGAAATGTCATACGAAAGACTAGAATTTTTAGGTGATTCTATACTTGGAATGATTGTTGCTGGTTATTTGTATGAAAGATTTCCGGATCAAAACGAAGGGTTCTTGTCAAAGATAAGAACTAAATTAGTAAATGGCAAAATGCTTGGTAACTTGTCTGTTAAAATTGGTTTACCTAAATACGCAATCTTATCCAAACAAGTCGAAGACGCACATGGAAGAAATAATTACAAAATAATGGAAGATATATTTGAAGCATTCTTAGGTGCATTATATCTTGATTTTCAAACAAAACAAGATGATGTATTATTGCCAAATAATTTACAAGTTCCATCACAAGGAACAGGATATTTCATTGTTCAAAAATGGATTATATACATCATAGAAAATTATATAGATTTTAGCGATTTGATCGTTTCTAAGACAAATTTCAAAGATTTATTGGTATCGCATATGCAACATCATTTGAATGATCAACCTAAATTCTTTGAAATCAACATAACAACAAAAGACAATTCAAAAGTTTTTACATATTGTGTAAAAGATAAAAATAACACAGTTGTAGGTACAGCAAAAGGTAATACGAAAAAAGAAGCAGAAAATAATGCAGCACTCAGTGCTCTAAATTACTATAATGTAATAATTGATTGATAAAACCAATTACGCATTTATTTCTTTCCAACCAGATGGAAAAAGATCTTTTGTATCATGTGTTTTTTGTAAATTCTTTCCAAACCATATTTTTGGATAATAAATTATTTTATTCATATTTTCACAAAAATATGCTGCAAACCATGAAAATGTGCTATTAGCAATTATAAAATGATTACAATTAGCCATAATCAGTAATTGTTTCCAATCTGGAATATCATCAGAAACTTTTACAAAATTTAGTTTCTCATTGAAAATATATTTAAAAATTCTTATAAACTCTTCTATAGTTTGAAAATCTTGTTTTTGAGAAAAATACAAAATATCATAGTCTTCAATATTTTCTCCTCTGGTTTTTAATTCTGTATCTAGACTCTTTAAAGCATAAATATAATATTCTGGTTTTTTTATACAGTGATTGCCTTGTTGATGTATATAATCTCCTATCCTAAAATGAATTGCGATAGTTTTTTTACTAAACAAATTAATATGTTCAGTTTTCGCCTGTAATAACTGTTTGCTTAACTGCATTTTTTCAGTAATAATGTTATAATATTCCTTGAAATATTTTTCACTTTGGAAAAATCCAAATAGAACAACATCTTGTTTATTTGAAAGTTCATCAGGAATTTGACTGTATGCAAATTGAGGTTCTTTATATATGTCAGATTCTTCGATTGTACTTTGTGGATTGTCTACAAGACTGTTTTCAAAATATTTCAAAATATTATTCCAATATGTATAATTTCCACACATTGCAGAATTGAAATATGAAATAATCTTAAACTCTTTGTTATTTTTTATTGCATATGCGAATCCTGCAAAAATCATAAATAACTGATTTCCTAATCCTGCTCTTAGATATACTTTAACAGACATTGATATTATATTACAACATAATCTTTATATAAAAGATTTATGTATTATAATATTTAAAGATGAAACATTATTGGATTAATCTTGAAAAAAGCAAGAAAAGAAGAAAATTTATGGAGGACCAATTTAATAAGGTCAATTTAGAACATCATCGTGTTGATGCGATTTCACCGGATGATTTTGACAATGTTCTTGCAAATAAAAGACCATTAACCTGTAAATATCCTGGTTGTACAACATGCGAGTATGAATTCGCTTGCCTATGTAGTCATATTGAAGCAATGAGAGTTGCTTTGATGTCGGATGACGATATCTTTGTTATCATGGAAGATGATATAAATTTGGCATGTTCAATCGACTATGAAAATATTATCAAAGTAATTCCTAGTGATTTTGAAATACTCCAATTGCTTATTTTATATAATGGTACTGTCGCGAATTTATATGATCATTTTAAAAAAACAGGTAATATGTTTATAAAATGGAGGTATCTGCTTCCATCAACTGGTATGTATTTAATTACACGTAAAGGTGCTGAAAAACTCGTTAAACAATTTTACAATATAAAAACAAAAATGTTTGATTTCAGTTCATCTCCTTACCAAATAGTCGCGGATGTTTTGTTATACGAAACTTTAAATACATACGCAACGACATTGCCATACGCATATCCTTTGCAAGAATTAGGGTCAGAAATACATCCCGATCATCTATCTTCTCAACAAAAAGCAACAAATGTAATTAAAACTGTTTTACAAGATATAAAAAGACTTCCATATTCAAAAACAATGTTTTTATCTTCTCAATAATATGAATTATATTTGATATTCGTCATCAAAAAAATATACAGCAATCAATTTTTTCCTCATTGTTCTCAGTTCGTCACAACAAAATAATGCATTCATTTCCCCTTCTGCATCATAATGTTTCAACCATCTTTGAAACAATCTATTATATGTTTCTACACATTCATTGATTAATTTATATTTGCCTATTTTGTTTGTAGCAAGCATTTGTGCTTCCTCTGCAAGACCAATAATATGCAAAAAATGTTTTGTTATACAATCTCTGCATCTTTTATTTTTATTGGCCAGATGTTCCTCTAGCAATATAGATTGTTTTACTATTTGTTGCATGTTATATTTGGGGTCGCTTACGGGATCAATAGAACCACATGATTTTATATCACAAGAAGAACTTTTGGACTTTGTTTTATTCATAAATAAACTTATTTTGATATCATAAAAATATGCGTAAATAATTAAAATATACAAAATTACTATGAAAATTGTGAGAAATCCGAAATATTTCATATATTTTTATATTCTATATTAATAGGAATAAATAATTTATGGAGTCTCAGTTTGGAATGAGTGAAGCAATAGGTGGTTGTAATTGTAGCAATGGGGGTGCAAAAAAACCATCGAAATACTCTTTATTTGTAAAAAAACATTTTAAATCTTTAAAGAAAGAACATCCTAATAAATCACCCCAAGAAATTATGAAACTTTTGGGGAAAAAATGGCAACAATCCAAAAAATAAGTAATTAAATATTGAGTACTGTTTTGATGTTTACTATATCGTTTGCAATATTATTCAGTTTTTGAACCAATGCTGTGTTTTGTAGTTCTAATGTATAAGATAAAGTTTCAAATACATCATTAATTTGTTTTTCAAAATTCTTTTTTTCCAAAAATCCTTCCAAAGATTGTTTAATTGTTTGACTTGAAACTGTCCCAGGAACATTTGCCATTATTACAGGAGTTTCTGTATCATCTATAATATTAACATTTTTCACAGAAAGATCGCCTTCTATAAAAAAGGATCCAGTATATAAACCATTTTGGATAAATTTATTACTTGTACCTTGTATTATTTTATCTAAAGATACTTTATTTATCTCATTTTGCACTTTATTCAGTTCTGTATTATAAAGAGCAAAATTAGTTTGCAATTCATTAATTTGATTTTCTAAATCTGTTATTTTCTCATTTGGAATACCATTTTGTTGAATAACAGTATGTGACATGATATCAACAACAACGTTTGAAATGTTTGTGTAATCAAATGTAAAATTAAACGCCGAATTGGGATAAGAATATAAACTGTCGTTGTATATTTTTTGATAATCTGTGTCATCGTCTATTATTTTTATTTGTCTTACTGTTAATGTCCCATC
>Ga0255755_1002678_pt1 | contig 14320 bp, 15 predicted proteins | sample 011ome_18_FD_179955 | JGI IMG/M metagenome (GOLD analysis project Ga0255755, IMG submission 179955) | Coastal salt marsh microbial communities from the Groves Creek Marsh, Skidaway Island, Georgia - 011501BT metaG (version 2) | ecosystem: Environmental > Aquatic > Marine > Intertidal zone > Salt...
CTGACCGGGAAATCAGGGAGGTCAGGTTCTCCTGTTTTTCTATCTGGTGGGCCAGTCGCCAGGCTGCATCAACGGATATGGCCGGGTCATAACCCAGCACTTTCATGCCCAGCTGGAGAGCGGCGTCTGCGACCATGGCGCCGATTGCGCCTAGTCCCACTACGCCCAGGGTTTTACCTTTGAGTTCGGTACCCTTGAATTTCTTTTTCTCAGCTTCCACGAGTTTGGACAGGGCTGACGCATCCAGGTCAGAGGATTGTTCATTAACCCAGTTGGTCCCCGGGAGTATGCCCCGGGAGGATAGCAGCAGGCTGCAAAGGACAAGCTCTTTCACGGCATTGGCGTTGGCGCCGGGTGTATTGAACACCACAATACCTTCCTGGGTGTAAGCCTCAACAGGAATGTTGTTGGTCCCCGCGCCGGCCCGGGCAACGGCCTTGAGATTGCCGTTGATGTTATCCATCGACAATTTTTGGCTGCGAACCAGTATGGCATCGGCATTCTCCTCTTCCGGAGAAACCTGATAATCTTGCTTGGTAAAGCGAACCAGCCCCTTCTCAGAGATCTGGTTAAAGGTCTGAATCTTGTACATTGGAAGGGTTACCCTTGGGGCGCAGAAATTAGTTTTGCCCACAAAATTTAGGGGCGAATTTATACAGGGAAATGACGAAAAATGCCAGTCAAAAAGCTCCTGGAGCCCATAAATTCACGTGTATGTGGGAGGGACTGCCCGTGACAGCCAGCTGGTATGTCTACATTCTCGAAACCGGGGCCGGCTTCCTGTATACCGGCATAACAACCGAGCTTGAACGTCGTCTGGAGGAGCATCGGGGGAGTCCGACAGGGGCCAAGAGTCTCAGGGGGAAAGGGCCCCTCAAGTTGGTATACCAGCTGGCGGTGACTGATAGAAGTGAAGCGTCCCGTCTGGAAGCCAGGATCAAGAAATTGCGACGGGACGAAAAGTTGCGCCTGATTCAGGGAGACAGGACACTACTGCACAAGATCAGGGAGACAATGCCGTAAATTCCGAACTGCGGTATAATGGACCGTTTTGTAAAACCGGCAGGAATCACGGAAAGGCAATGACTGAAGCGGAAAATATTATCAAACACCAGATGCAGGAGCTTGGGCAGCAGGCCCGTGCAGCCTCGCGCATCATGGCGGCGGCAGATACAGCGGACAAGAACAGGGCCTTACTGTCCTCAATGGAGGCCATCGAGGACAGCCGACAGACACTTGCCGAGGCCAACGCCCGTGATCTGGATGCCGGCAGGAAAAAAGGTCTTGAAGCAGCAATGCTCGACAGGCTTGAGCTGACCCCCGCACGTATTGACACGATGATTGAAGGGCTACGGCAAGTGGCGACACTGGCGGACCCCATCGGTGAAATCACCGATATGCGCTATATGCCAAGTGGTATCCAGGTAGGGCGAATGCGAGTCCCCCTAGGGGTAATCGGCATTATTTATGAGTCCCGTCCGAATGTAACTGTTGAAGCGGCCAGTTTGTGCCTGAAATCGGGAAATGCCACGATCCTGCGCGGTGGGTCTGAAGCCATTCATTCAAATCAGGCTATCGCCCGTTGCATCAGGTTAGGGCTGGAAACAGCGGGTTTACCTGCCACGGCAGTGCAGGTGGTTGGTACAACCGACAGGGCTGCTGTTGGTGAGCTCATCACCATGCCTGAATATGTTGATGTTATTGTTCCCCGGGGAGGAAAGGGGCTGATTGAACGTATCAGTCGGGATGCCCGTGTGGCAGTAATCAAGCATCTTGATGGTATCTGTCATGTGTATATTGATGATGGTGCTGATGTGACAAAGGCTGTGAATATTGCCCTGAATGCCAAGACCCACCGTTATGGTGTGTGTAATGCCATGGAATCACTGCTGGTGGCTGAATCAATGGCAGACACTGTCCTGCCCCAACTTGAGCAGGTCTACAACGAGTTCGATGTGGAACTGCGTGGTTGTCCCCGGACCTGTGAAATCCTTTCCGACGCGGTGCCGGCGACAGAGGAAGACTGGAATACCGAATACCTGGGCGCCATTTTGTCCATACGCGTGGTCAAGGGGCTTGATGAAGCTATTGACCACATAAATACCTACAGCTCCCAGCATACGGATACTATCGTGACAGAGGATTATTCCCGAGGACGTCGTTTCCTCCGGGAAGTGGACTCAAGTTCTGTCATGATCAATGCCAGTACGCGATTTGCTGACGGTTTTGAATATGGCCTGGGGGCTGAAATCGGCATTTCCACAGACAAGATTCATGCCCGGGGACCTGTTGGTCTTGAGGGACTGACCTCCCAGAAGTATGTCGTGCTTGGGGATGGTCATATCCGCAAATAAGTGGGCTAGGTAACAGATCCTGTGAATGATGTAGGCCTGATGGGCGGAATGTTTGATCCCGTCCACAACGGACATCTGGAAATTGCCAGAACGGCTTTATCTTCCCTAGAACTATCCGATCTATTTCTCCTTCCCTGTGGCAATCCGGTACACAGGGAAGGTAAGTTTGCTAATAATGAGCACCGAATTGCCATGCTGGAACTGGCGACCGGGGAGGATGCCTGTTTACAGGTAGATCCAAGGGAGTGTCTGAGTGAAGCTCCGTCCTACACCTATAACACGCTCGAGCAGTACACAAATGACATGCCCGGGAAGAGGCTGTTTTACATTTTGGGCCAGGATGCCTTCAATGACTTTCATACCTGGTATAAATGGGAAGGCATACTTGAGCTGGCTCATATTGTTATTGCTGCGAGGCCTGGATATCAACAATCTCTCGATCCAAAGTTGCAAGGGGAATATGAGTCCAGGCTTGTAAGTGATATCAATGGAATGAAAAAGTACACGCGGGGAAAAATCCTCGAGGTACAGTTGGCAATGAACGATATCTCTTCTTCGGATGTAAGAGAGAAATTGTTATCAGGTGGGTCAGTGAATCCCCTGTTGCCGGAGAATGTAATGCTTTATATCAAAGCGAATAATCTGTATTTCCGGGAGGAAAAATTTGGACGCTGAAAAAATCAAGCAAATCGCAGTTGATGCCCTGGATGATATGAAAGGCAAGGATATCAGCTGTCTTGAAGTATCAGGTATTACCACGATTGCTGACTATATGATCGTAGTGACAGGCACATCTTCCAGGCATGTAAAGTCTATGGCCAATGAAGTAGTCATAAAGATCAAGGAAGCTGGAGGTTCAGTTTTTGGCACTGAGGGACAGTCGCAGTCCGAGTGGGTGCTTATAGATCTGGGAGATGTAATCGTCCATGTAATGCTTGAGGAAACCAGAAAATTGTATGACCTGGAATCTTTGTGGGGCATGACGCCGGGGACGAAGAATTCTTAAAGGCCGGTATGGCTGTACAGGATTTGCTTGATGAAAGTTCATGTGATTGGTGTTGGTAATAAAATGCCCGCGTGGGTTGAAAGCGGGGTCGGGGAATACCAGAAACGCCTGCCCAGAAATTTTGAACTGGTCATTAATGAAATTCCCCTTGGTCGACGCGGAAAAGCCAACAATGACCTGGACAGAATTAGAGATAATGAAGGTAAATCCATTCTCAATGCTGTTCCTGCAAACAGTTATGTAATTGCGCTTGATGTCCAGGGCAAGGCCTTATCTACGGAAGCCATGGCTGGTAAACTCAGGCGAATCATGGATGATGGCCGAAGCAGTCTTGCACTACTGGTGGGCGGGCCGGATGGCCTATCACCGGAATGCCTGGAAAAGGCCGATGAAATATGGTCTTTATCAGCATTAACATTACCGCACACTGTTGTTAGAATTGTGGTGGCGGAGCAGGTATACCGGATCTGGAGTGTTCTGGCAGGGCATCCATATCACAGGGAATGATTTCGGGTCAGTTTTGAGGTTATATTGAAAACTCGAGGAACTGATGTGGCATTTATCTTGTCCAAGTTATACTGGTATCTGATTTTTCATTACCATCGACACTAACTTTAAATTTATTTCGAGAATTTTCATTAATTGTGGTTCGAGTGATATCCGTTGATATCAACTATGGCTGAAAAGATCACCTTACAAGATCGACATCAGGAGCGGCAGATTGTACTGTCCAGACTCATTGTCGGTGGAGTAATTGCTTTTCTTCTCATACTGCTTCTCTTCGCTCGCCTGTTTTATCTTCAGGTCAACCAGCACGAATACTACTCAACTAAATCTGACAGCTACCGCATACACGTCCAGCCTGTAATGCCAACCCGTGGTCTGATCTATGATCGTAATGGCGTTCTGCTGGCAGAGAATATCCCCAGTTTTACCCTTTCACTTATCAAAGAGCATGCTGGAGATATAGACCGGTCGATTGAAATCATTCGTGAAGTCATAGATTTTTCAGAAGAGGATGAGGATAAATTTCGAACCCGATTGAGAAACCGCCATGTACCCTATGCTGCGGTTCCAGTTCGCTACAATCTCAGTGAGGAGGAAATCGCCCGTATCTCGGTAAACCAGTTTCGCTTGCCCGGTGTGAGTGTTGAAGCTGAATTGGTACGCCATTACCCGGATGGAGAAGCCATAGCCCATGCTGTTGGTTACCTTGGCAGTATCACGGAAGATGAATTACAGAAAGTGGATCCGGTGAACTACAGTGGAACCCATCAAATCGGCAAGGAAGGTGTGGAGAAATATTACGAGGAAGTGCTTCATGGTCAGGTAGGTTATGAAACCGTCGAGAAGAATGCCCGTGGCCAATTAATGAAAGTGCTTGACCGGACAGATCCTGTTCCCGGTCATGATCTTGTTCTTAACCTGGATATCAATCTTCAAAAAGCCGCGGTCGAGGCACTCGGGGATTACCGAGGTGCCATTGTAGCTCTGGATGCAAACGATGGCGGTATTCTAGCTATGGTCAGCAAACCTGCCTTTGACTCCAATCTGTTTGTCCAGGGAATAAGTCGACAGGAATATGCAAAACTCAATGACCCTGTGGACACCCCGATGTTTAACAGGGCGCTGGCGAAGTATGCTCCGGGTTCGACGATCAAGCCTTTTCTGGGCCTGGCGGCCCTGGATTATAAACTACGTACACGGGAACAGACGGTCAGTGATCCCGGCTATTTCAAGCTCAGCAATGCAGGCCATGTCTACCATGACTGGACCTGGTGGGTGAATAAAAGCGGCCATAACCAGGTTGATCTGCAAAAAGCCATTTTCCAGTCCTGTGATATCTATTTCTATGACCTGGCCACGGACATGGGGATAGACCGCATGCATGAATTTCTTTTCCGTTTCGGGTTCGGTCGTAACACCACCGTCGATGTGGCGAGGGCAAGCAGCGGGACGTTGCCTTCCCGGCAGTGGAAAAGAGAGACGCTGGGGCAGCCCTGGTATCCGGGTGATTCCCTGAATTCTTCCATCGGGCAGGGCTATACCGAGGCGACACCAATGCAACTGGCAACGGCAGCGATGGTGCTGGCCAACAAGGGGAAATGGGTAAAGCCTTCCATGCTCAGACAGATTGGCCTGACCGGACAGCCAGTAGAGCCCAACAGATCCCTGCCGGATATTGAGCTTGAAAATCCGGATGACTGGAATTTCATTCATGAATCCATGGCAATGGTTGTCCATAAGGGCGCTGGCGGTTATCGGGAAACCGGTACTGCCTATCCCTATATCGCCATGAATGATCCGCTGGCTTATCGGATGGCCGGTAAATCAGGAACAGCACAGGTTGTTGGAATGCCTGAAGATTTTGACAATGATGCAGAAGTACCTGAAAAGTATCGCGATCATGCCTTGTTTATCTCATTTGCGCCGGTGGAGAATCCCCAGATAGCGGTTGGTGTCTTTGTGGAGCATGGTGAGGGGGGTAGCTCCGTAGCCGGGCCTATTGCTCGTAAAGTGCTGGACGCCTATTTGCTTGACAATGGTGAACTGAAACCTGAATTCAGGCTCCCCGAGATTTCCAGTGAAGAAGAGACCGGTTCGGATGACGAGACTGGTCAATCCACGGAGTCCGGTAGCCTGGATATATTGGCAGCCCAATCCATCGAATCAACTCCTCTCGCCGGGCTATCCACAATCAATGATTGATCGCTGCAGAGATTTTTCAACGTGAGCAGCCAGGATTTTGTCAGGCAGTTCGGCCTGGGCAACAATGCCCTGGGGCAGCGTAAAAGTCTCTGGGATATACTGCATATTGATTTTCCCCTGCTGGTTGCCCTGCTGATACTTCTTGGTTTCGGCCTGATGGTCCTCTACAGCGCGACTGATGGTAACATGGCTTCCATGCGGCGCCAGGTCTCCTTTATTGCTGTATCTTTTATTGTAATGATGGGGATTGCCCAGGTGGAAATGCGTGTGCTCCGGCGCTGGTCGCTCTGGATGTACGCAGGAGGTGTGGGACTTCTGGTTGCCGTTATTTTTATGGGCAGTACCAGTGGTGGTGCACAACGCTGGCTTGATCTACCTTTATTGCCTCGCTTTCAGCCATCGGAAGTCATGAAGGTAGCCCTGCCAATGACTATTGCTGCCTATTTTTCCCGACGGGATCTGCCTCCGCGGTTCAAGCATATTTTCTGGTCGTTTATTCTCATCATGTTGCCCGCAGCACTGATTGCCATCCAGCCTGATCTGGGTACGGCTCTGTTGATCGCTGTATCCGGTATTTTTGTTCTGCTATTGGCAGGTATTCGCTGGAAACTGGTTTTCTCCATCGTTGGCCTTGGCATACTCTCGACACCAGCGCTCTGGATTTTCTACATGTCTGATTACCAGAAGCAGCGGGTGAAGACCCTGCTGAATCCCCAAAGTGATCCATTGGGCGCCGGGTGGAATATCATTCAGTCCCAGACGGCTATTGGATCGGGTGGTGTGTATGGCAAGGGGTGGCTCAATGGTGTCCAGTCGCGTTTGGACTTTTTGCCAGAGGGACAGACAGATTTCATTGTGGCTGTGCTGGCTGAAGAATTCGGTTTGGTGGGGCTCATTTTTCTGTTGATCCTGTATATGGTGATCATTGGCAGGGGGTTATATATCGCAGCGATGGCCCAGGATACCTTTGGCAGGTTGCTTGCCGGAAGTATTATTCTTACGTTCTTTGTCTATGTCTTTGTGAATATTGGTATGGTCAGCGGCATACTGCCCGTAGTCGGGGTACCATTGCCCATGGTAAGCTTGGGCGGGACGTCTATCCTGACCCTGATGACAGGATTCGGCATTCTCATGTCCATACATACCCATAACAAATCGTTGATTTCATAGGTATAATAACTTTTTCCGAGACTTAATCTGGAGGGTAGGAGCTACGTGGTGTCTTGGTCTCATCTGACCAGATCACTGGTATTTCTTTTGGTGGCTGTTTTTCTGACAGCCTGTGTAAGTCCCACTTCCCCGCAAAAAACAGGTTCTGGCCGTTATTCGATGGCGAATGATAGTCCAGAGCTTGAACCAATTGACCTCACTACAGTCAAACCCGTAGTTCCGGAACCGGTTGAAAGAACTATTGCCGGTAATAAGAGTCCATATACGGTGAATGGCAAGACCTATACTGTGATGCCTACTGAAGTGGGCTATGAGGAATCAGGAATGGCTTCCTGGTACGGCAGGAAATTTCATGGACACCTGACATCCAATGGAGAAATTTACGATATGTTTGCCCTGTCAGCGGCACACAAAACACTGCCAATCCCCAGTTTTGCTGAAGTGACCAATCTGGATAATGGCAAGAGTGTTATTGTCAGAATTAATGACCGTGGGCCATTTCATGAAGGCAGGATCGTGGATTTATCCTATGCGGCAGCCGCCATGCTTGATTATGCCGATATAGGCACAGCTAGGGTTAATGTCAGAGCCATTGTGCCCAGTGGGGGAACTACTTTGCCAGCAAATCAGCAGGTTCAGTTGACGAATACGAATACAGCCGGCTCGATCCAGGAAGAGGTTATGGAAGAGCGGCAGCGTATTGAGGGGGATACCGGGCAGGAGTTTTTGCAGGTTGGAGCCTTCAGTAACGAGATTAGTGCAAAGCAATTGCTGGCAAAGCTTCAGGAATATTCACCACTGCCGGCGTTCATTCGAAGTGAACTGGATGCAAACACCGGAAACCTGCTCCACCGAGTGCGTCTTGGTCCGGTAAATGAGACAATGGATATCCAGGTGCTCATCAGAATTCTTGTAGAAGCGGGGTTTGGAACGCCTTTCCGTGTCAGGCAATAACACAACCGGAAAACAGGCCCAACCTGAACCTGATCAATTTATAACGGGGAAAATAATGCCGATCAAAAAGTCATTTTTTTATACTACAACTTTGATTACCAAATTATTTATTACATTGGTGTTCACTAAAACTTTAAAGATCCTTCTGTTTAAAACAGCCACAAAAGTTTCAACACAAGTTTCAGCTTCCATTGCTGTTTCTACATCAGTTTTCCGCCAGATCCTCGTGGCAGGATTTCTGATGACCATGGTTGCCGGAGAGGTATCAGCCCAGAATATTATCCCGAGGCCTCCGCAGATAGCTGCGTCTAGTTTCATCCTCATGGATGCCAAGACAGGTGAAATTCTTGTCGAAGAGAATGCCGATATACCCCTCCCGCCGGCAAGCCTGACTAAAATCATGACGTCCTATGTGGCAGCCAATGAGGTAGCACAGGGTAATGTGACACTTGATGACATGGTACATGTCAGTGTTCGTGCCTGGCAGATGGAAGGCTCCAAGATGTTTATCCAGGAAGGTACACAGGTTCGACTGGAAGACTTGCTCAGGGGCATGATTATCCAGTCCGGTAATGATGCCAGTGTCGCCATTGCCGAGCATATCGCCGGAAGTGAAGAAGCCTTTGCCGATATGATGAACCAGCATGCGGAAATTCTGGGGCTTGATAACAGCTATTTTCTCAATGCTTCAGGATTACCCATGGACCAGCATACGATGAGTGCCAGGGACCTGGCTTTGCTGTCCCGAGCACTTATCGAGAATTTCCCAGATCATTACGCCATGTATTCTGAGCGTGAATTTACCTACAACGATATTCGCCAGCCCAATCGCAACAGCCTTCTGTTCAGGGACCGCAATGTAGACGGTATCAAGACAGGCCATACAGAAGAGGCTGGATATTGCCTGGTTGCCTCTGCCACTCGTGATGACATGCGCCTGATTGCTGTCGTGATGGGAACTGACAGTACAGATGCCCGTGCCATAGAATCACAAAAGCTGCTGACCTATGGATTCCGTTTTTATAAAACCCACCAGCTGTTTGAAAACAACCAGGTGCTGTCCACGGACCGGGTCTGGTCAGGAAAAACCAATGCAGTGGATATCGGTATCAGGGATGAAATTTATGTCACTATCCCGAGGGGACAGGAAGAAAACCTGGAAACAGATCTGGTTATTGACGAGACGCTCAAGGCCCCATTGGAAGCAGGACAGGTACTGGGCAATGTCTCTGTAAAACTGGGTGATCAGGTGTTCTATGATGGTCCAGTGGTTGCCATGGAGACTGTAGAGCGCGGTAGCTTCATTAAACGTTTGATGGACTTCCTGCACCTGTTTTTCCTGAGCCTGTTTGCCTGATCCGAATATGATTGAGAAAACTGAACAAGAGGAAGCTCCGCGCATTGAGTTCCCCTGTCGATATCCCATCAAGGTTATGGGGGAGGATGTGGATGATTACAGCACTGAAATTGTAAAAATCATCCGCCTGCATGCTCCGGACCTTCTGGATGAGGATATAGATTTCAGGGCGAGTCGCCACGGCAAGTACCTTGCTGTCAATGTAATTATCAATGCCCAGAGTGTCGATCAGCTTGAAAGCATATTCAGCGATCTGAAAGCCAGCGGTCGCGTTGCCATGGTGCTTTGACCTGGTATCAACAGGGACACCCATGTGAAATCTCCCCTGCAAAAGCTTGAATTCAGGTATCTAGGTATAGTTGATTACCTTGAAACCTGGGAGGCGATGAAAACGTTTACCCTGGAACGTCAACCGGATCAGTGCGATGAAATCTGGTTTCTGCAGCATCCCCCCGTATTCACCCTTGGACAGGCCGGCAAGCCCGAGCATATTCTAAATGCCCATGATGTACCGGTGGTCAATACTGACAGGGGAGGACAGGTTACCTATCATGGCCCTGGCCAAATCATTGCCTACCTTTTACTGGATGTCAGGCGAAGGAAGCTGGGTATCAGGGATCTCGTCATCATGATTGAAAATTGTCTGATTACCTTGCTGGATGAATACGGTATTAAAGCTGACGGCAGAAGGGATGCACCCGGAGTATATGTTCAATCCCGTAAAATTGCGGCTCTCGGCCTGAGAATCAGGAATGGCTGTTCCTATCACGGACTAAGCCTGAATGTGGATATGGATCTGGGTCCTTTCAGTGATATCAACCCCTGTGGTTATGAGGGTATGGAGGTAACCCAGATGCGGGATTTTGAATGCGTGCCATCGCATCTGTCACTGTCGGATATCCAGGCAAGGCTTGCCGAAATACTGGCGGCTAGTCTGGTACAATTACCAAATAACCAAGGTTGAATACAGCTATGCCAGAGACACAAAAACTAAGACTAGTGATACAGGGTGAAAAGCTCCGGGGCGCCGATAAGGTCGCCAGGATACCCGTTAAAATCATACCTACAACAGAAATGCCCCGAAAACCTGACTGGATAAGGGTAACCCTTGGCAATAGCGAGAAGGTAGAGAAAATCCGGGCAACACTGCGAAAGCATAAACTAGCTTCAGTATGTGAGGAAGCCTCCTGTCCCAACCTTGGCGAATGTTTCAGTGGGGGTACGGCCACCTTTATGATCATGGGTGAAATCTGCACCCGTCGCTGTCCTTTTTGTGATGTTGCCCATGGACGTCCGAATCCCCTGAATGAGAATGAGCCAATTGAGCTGGCAGAAGCCATTGCGGAAATGGGCCTGAACTATGTTGTGGTCACCTCGGTCGATCGGGATGATCTCAGGGATGGTGGTGCGGATCATTTTGCCCGCTGTATTGCAGAAACCCGACGCCTTAATCCGGGCATCAAGGTCGAAGTGCTGGTGCCCGACTTTCGTGGTCGCGGGGATGTTGCTATCGATATTCTTACCAGGACAAGGCCAGATGTGTTTAATCACAACCTGGAAACCATACCCAGATTATATCGTCAGGCACGTCCGGGTTCTGATTACCAGTGGTCACTGGATTTGCTGAAAAAATACAAGGAGATGGCTCCGGAAGTATTAACGAAATCGGGCATCATGGTCGGTATTGGAGAAACCCGCGAAGAAGTCATTCAGGTTATGGAAGATATGTATGCCCATAATATAGACATGGTCACGATCGGGCAGTATTTGCAGCCATCCAGGGACCATTTACCTGTTGAGCGATTTCTGCATCCGGATGAATTCGATGAATTTGCAAGAATAGGGGAAGATATGGGTTTCAGGCATGTAGCAAGCGGGCCTATGGTGCGGTCTTCCTATCATGCTGATAAACAGGCTCTTTTGTAGCGCGCCCCTGTACCCGCTGTACCAATCCCAGCAGAATCAGCAACCCAGCCGCATTTTCTGAAAATGTTTTTGCCAGGGAAAAAGCTTTCTTGCAAGAGTTTGCCTTGATTATCAGGCAGCAGAAGAGGGAGGTGTCAGCGGTGTCGGTGTTCCCGACAGGGCCATGACCATGGAGGCTAGTTCATCCCAGGGTTTAGCATCATCAATCCCTTTCACTGACTGGTCAACTTTTTTTGCTTTCAGCAGCAGAGACTCAAGACTGTCGATGGTATGTCGTCTCAGGGCATTGCCCACGATGGGCATCCTGTTTTGCCAGATGCGCTCCGACTGCATCACACCATTCATGTTCTCACCCATGCTGATTCTTCCCTGCATACGTAACAGTGTCCTGATTTCACGCGTGATGAAGAACAGGACTTTCAAGGGGTCATCTCCTTCAGCACGCAGATGATTCAGAATATTCAGCGCCTGGCCGGGGTTACCGCTCATGCTGGTATCAGTAAGGGCGAATACGTTAAACCGGGAATTGTCAGCAACAGCCCGTGCGACAATTTCCGGTGTCAGCGGTTTATCGCCTGTGAGGATTGAAAGCTTGTCTATTTCCTGTGCAGCAGCGAGTAAATTACCTTCCACACGCTGACAAATAATGTCGATACTGTCCCTGTCAGCTTTCAGTCCCGCCCGCTGCATGCGCTGGCCAACCCAGTTTGGTAATTGCTGGGCACTGACGGGCCACACCTGAACAACCATACCTTTTGACTCAATGGCCTTGAACCATTTGGTTGAGAGGGTGGGTTTCTCGATTCTTGAACTGGTAATGAGCAGCAGATTATCCTCACCGGGATCAGCTGCAAATTCCTGCAGGGCTTTCTTCCCATCATTGTCCAGTTTGGGAGAGTGAAGACGAAGATCAATCAGTTTTCTTTCTGCAAAAAGAGACAAGCTGCTGGAAGCTTGCAGCAGTAAGGTCCAGTCGAAATGGAGACCGGCATCATGAACTTCCCGGTCGGAAAATCCCTGCTCCTTTGCCATCTGCCTGATGGTGTCGCAGGCTTCCTGGACCAGCAGGGTTTCATCGCCGGAAATCCAGATAACGGGAGGAAGCTGCTTTTCAAGCTGGGGAACCAGCTGTTCATAACGGGTTAACATGACTCACAATTCTATCGGAGGGGGCGTTGGCATCATAGCGCTTTTGCATTTGTTACAAAGAAGCCTCTCGTTCTTCATGTGATTCAGCCTCGTCATCTTCCAGGGCCTGTTCGGTTTCCTGGAGAATGGTGACATCACTGGGCGGACTCTGTGCTGAATTCTCAACATCACCCTCTGGGTTTCGCCGCAGGGATTCACGCACAGCATTAAGGCGACGGGCACCTTTGCGCAGGTGCCTACACCCCCGCTTGACCTGGTTGGCATACTGGAGGAATACATCCATGTCGCTGATGTCCATATGGCCGAATGAGGTGTTTACCAGGATGGCATCCTTGAGGACATCATATGCCTTCTCAACTTTTTTATAGAGTTTCTTACTATTGATACTTTCCCCGGTGTTGTCGGGAGTCAGAGAATCAAGGTGTTCATCCACGGCAGCAATGAATGCCTGGAGTTCCTCGCTGAAAGGACCATGCCGATATTTGGGAAAGATTGAATTCAGACTGGCAATTTCATCGGATATCTCAAGAGTCAGCATGTATTCCTGGGTGACATGCATCAGGTTCTGGACCGCTTCAGACGTAAAAGGAGTCAGCTCCTGCTTATTCAGTTCAGTGGTGAAAAGGCCGGTTTCCCTGGCCAGGCTGGATGAAAAAGTACCAAACCAGTGGGAGATTACATTGGAGAGCGGACAGGTCTGGTACCAGATCAACAGTAAACGTTTTCGTTTACGAGAAGGGATGCAGGTTCGTATTTATCCTTCGCCATTCGGAGGATCTTTCAGGCTTAGTGCTTCCAACATGAATGGCTTTATTCAGGTCAGGCGGATTCAGTAAACTCATTATTTTTTGCCCAAAGACTTTTCTGTCCACCGTTTTTTGTTACGGTAGCCGCGCCAACAGCCAGTCATTGAATCCGAGTAGAAACTCCATGGGCTGGACAGACTCATTGCTGCATCCGTTATTAATTTCTATCAACAGATTACCTTCATTCCTTGTATAGACTGGTTCGGTTCTCAGGATAAGGCTGTCCTCTGTCGCGTATACGGTGTAGCGTAAAGACGGATCTATTGTCTGGTACACTGATGAACCGAATCGGTTATCGACCATCCAGTGATTCTTCGCATTACCGGGTTCATCGAAAAAATCAAAAAGCATGTCTGGTGAGAGATCATGAGCCTGCTGAACTGACTCATTTTGCTCCCTGATATCCTTGTAACGCCCGCTCAGTCTGTCGAGTCGGTACCTGGGTTCGAACCCGAGCAGAATCCCTATGCCCTTCCATTTCGCAAAACCGGCATCGAGTTGAAACTGATCTCCCTGAATCAGATAAGATTGCTGGCTGCAAAAGCCATCCTGACTGATTGAGGCCAGGAACTGTTTATCTCCCTGAACGCTGAATTCAAGTTGGGCAACCGGAAATTCCTGGTTAAAGACGGAATAAATATAAAACGGAGAGATAACAAGGAGAAAACCCAGTGCCATTAAAACGAGCAGAGTGCCGACACTGAAAAACCTGAATAGACGTCGAAGCATGTTCCCGGTCCTGGCTCTCTATGGAGAGAAAAGATCTGTTTACAGACGTGATTATTACACAGGCCGAAAATTATTGGTCACGGTGCTCATTAATCAGCTGGTGCAGGGTCACAATCTCAAATTTATCGTCATTACCGGTGACATAGTCCAGAATTTTCTC